>PVMS01001968.1_pt1 | contig 13710 bp, 10 predicted proteins | sample 1853461 | NCBI WGS metagenome assembly PVMS01 (sample SAMN08582032, study PRJNA380276) | Marine sediment metagenome, whole genome shotgun sequencing project. | isolation source: ocean sediment barecode stripped | collected 2017 | reverse complement strand
ATACAGACCCAGGTGCCTTTTCCACGCCACCCCGGCCGCCATCGCCGCATCAATATCAGTATAGGTGCGCGCAAAAGGGATAGGGGAGCGACTGAAATACAGGGCACAGTTTTCAGAATCGGTCACCACTTTGACCACATTGGGGTTTTGAACCTCGTCAGCCTCGGTAATCGGCCAGTAAAGACTTGCCACCTCGCAATCCGGGCGTTGGTCGAGCAGTGCTGCTACCTGGTCAAGACAAGCCGCCGGCATTAACGGTTCATCACCCTGCAAGTTGACCACCAGATGCTCATCCGGCCAGCTTAACTGCGCCGCGCACTCTGCAATCCTGTCGCTGCCACTTTGATGATCGGAGCGGGTCAACACCACCTGTGCGCCAAATGATTCGGCCACTGCGACAATACGCTCATCATCAGTGGCGATAACAACGGATTGTGCCGATGATTCAACAGCACGTTGCCAGACGTGTTGCAGCAATGGCTGTCCAGCCAAGTCCAGTAAAACCTTTCCCGGCAGCCGTTCAGACGCAAAACGTGCGGGGATTACGATGTGATAGGCACTTTGAGCCATCGCTATTTACTGTCCTTTATTAAACTTGCCAACCGCTCTTGAAACAGATGCTCAAGCTCAATGGACAAACGTGTTTCAACTGGCATATACCAGGCATTTACCAGGCCCAGGGAACGACACTTAACCGCATCTTTCTCCGTCATGATAATGACCGAATCCATGCCGATCGAATCAAAATCATTACAGGTGAATGAATAGTGATCCGGAAACCCATGTGGATTCGCTTTAATCCCAAGCTTTTCCAGCATCCTGAAAAAACGCCCGGGGTTACCAATACCGGCTACCGCGTGAATTTCAATTCCTGCGTTATTATGCCGGAATTCTTCAACAGAACATTCAGTTGCATCATTAAGTGGACGCACGCCACCTGCGTGCAACTGCATTACGCCCACTTCCAGGCTGTCCGGTTTGCCAGACCATTCACCATTGCTGACAACAAAATCGACATTTTTGAGACGCTCGGTTGATTCACGCAATGGCCCCGCAGGAATCAGGTGACCATTACCCATTCCGCGCTCTCCATCAACCACACAGAATTCAATGTCACGTTCCAGATCAGCCTGCTGCAGACCATCATCGGAAAAAACCAGGTCCAGACTCATTTCGTTCAGTCTTTTAACAGCATCACTTCTGCTGGCAGCAACCACCACCGGCACACCGGTTCGCTGTGCCAGCAGGACCGGCTCATCGCCACACAGGCGGGTATCGCTATCAGCCTCAACAAGCAGGGTCTCGCGGCTTTGCCGGCCATAACCGGTGCTGGCGATTCCGGGCTTAAAACCCATATCAATGGCAAGCTGGCACAAACGGATTACCAGCGGTGTCTTGCCACTGCCGCCCACCGTGATATTACCCACCACAATGAGCGGCAGTGCCGGTCTGTATACACCGGCGCCGGCTTGCGCTTTTGTTTTTGCGCGTTGATATGCCGCACGATACACCGGTTCAAGTAAACGCAGGTACCAGGGTGGCCGGCGTGTGCCATACCATGTCCCTAAAAGCCAGGTTTCAATGCCAGCGCGCATAGTGGAGCCTAATCGCATAGTGGAGCCTAATCCTGGCCCCCGAACTGGGTTTGATACAGGCGTGCATAAGCCTTGCCGGTTGCCAGCAGTTCCTCGTGGGTACCCTGCTCTATCACCCTGCCCTTGCGTAATACGATGACCTGGTCTGCGTCCTCGATGGTGGACAGCCGATGGGCAATGACCAGGGTTGTACGATCCTTCATTACCTCTTTCAGCGCATCCTGGATGGCCCGTTCCGACTCGGAATCAAGTGCAGAGGTAGCTTCATCGAGGATTAACACCGGTGCATCCTTGAGCAAAGCCCTGGCTATCGCCAGACGCTGGCGTTGACCGCCGGATAACAGCGTGCCGCTTTCACCCAGGCGGGTATCCAGACCTTCCGGGAGTTGCTCAATGAACTCCATCGCATGGGCTGCCCTGGCTGCACGGATGATGGCATCACGATCGGCACCCGCGAGTGCGCCATAGGCGATATTGCCGGCAATGGTATCGTTGAACAACACCACCTCCTGGCTGACCAGGGCGATCTGCTGACGCAGGTTTTCCAGTTGGTAATCCGCCAATTCGTGCCCATCGAGCAGGATCTGGCCTTCGCTTTGAGTGTAAAAACGTGGCAGTAATCCTGCCAACGTGGTTTTGCCGCTGCCGCTGTGTCCAACCACGGCCGTCACACTTCCGGCCGGAAAATGCAGGCTGATGTTTTCCAGCACGGGCCGGTGGCTGTTGTCATAGCGGAAACTGACATTCCTGAACTCAAGCTCACCGCGGGCGCGATCGACATGATACTGACCGCTGTCAATTTCCTTTTCCGAGTCAATGATCATAAAAATACTTTCCGCCGCAGCGATGCCTTTTTGCATCTGTGCCTGCACGGTGGTCAGTCTCTTCAGCGGTGGAATGGTTGCAACCATGGCAAAGAATATGGAGGTGAAGGCACCCGCTGTAATCTGATCCAGCATGGTTGGACGGGTGGCTATCAACATCAAGGCCACCATCGCCAGGCCGGCAGCCAGTTGTACCATCGAAGAACTGAGCATGTGGATGGCTACCATGCGCATGTGCAAACGGCGGGTTCTCTCGTTGACGCGGTCAAAACGGTTTTTCTCTGTCTGCTGACCGAGAAAAACTTTTACCACGCGCTGACCAACAACGGCCTCTTCCGTCACGTGCGCAACATCCCCCATCGACTCCTGGATGTTACGGCTGATTTTACGGAATTTACGGCTGATGACGGTTACTACCAGGGCAACCACGGGCACCAGCATCAATAAAACCGCGGTCAGACGGACATTGATGCTGAGCATTACGATGACCAGGTAGATCAACAACATGATGTCGCGGAATGCTGAAGTCACGGCCTTGGTCGCGGCATGCGCAACCTGTTCACTGTTGTAGGCCAGTTTTGAAATCAGCTGACCGGCGGAATTCCGGTCATAGAAAGTTGCGGGCAGATGCAGGTAACTGGCAAATAATTCCTTGCGCAGGTCCGCCACAACGCGTCTGCCGGTCCATTCCATACCGTAGGCGCCAGAGAAGTGGCCAGTGATACGCAGCAGGACGACAGCCAGTATGCCGGCAGCCAGCCACATGCCGTATTCGGCGTCCTTGGCTACAAAAACACGGTCAATGAGGGGTTCAACAAAACGGATAAACACCGCCTGCATGGAGGCATCCAGACTGACACCGACAATGCCAACAGCAAACATCAGCCAGTATTTCCTGGTGTAACTCCAGAGCCGTTTATAAACGACGCCCGGGCTTGGAATGGCCTGATCAGGCACCGTCAATCTTCTTCTGTGATTCTTTCGGTTGCAATGGACAAGCGGGAAAAACCGAGCTGCGCTGTTACATCCATAGCAGTGACGACAAAGTGATGAGGGGTCTCAGCATCCGCCCTTAAAATTATCGGAATATTACGGTCCTCGCCCGCCGCTTCAATAAATGCTGCCCGCAATGTTGCGGGTTTCCCGTCAACCAGTTGCCGGTCATTGAGGTAAAACAGACCATCCTGATCAATCACCAGTTCGAAGCTGTTGGGCTGGTCTTCAAGGGTGCTGACATTCTTTGCTTTGGGCAGGTCTACTTTCAACACGGCCTGGTGTTCAAAAGTCGTACTCACCATAAAGAATATCAATAACAGGAATACCACATCAATCAAGCCTATCAGGCTGATTTCGGGGTCTTCGGTACGGGATGATCTGAGTTGCACGATCTAGCTTCCAACCGGGGAATAACTGGTTGGTGCGATATTGCCGCGTTCAATGCAATCGATTAGCGTGATCGCCTTTTCTTCCATTGAAATGACGTATTCGGACACCATACCGCGGAAAAACCGGTAAAAGAAATAGCTGGGTATCGCGACGGTCAAGCCTGCGGCGGTGGTGATCAGGGCCTCTGAAATCCCGCCTGCCAGAACATTGGCATCACCGACGCCGGAGATCATGATGGCTGAGAACACCTTGATCATCCCAATGACGGTACCCAGCAATCCCAGCAGCGGCGAGATGCCTGCAATGGTGCCGAGGGTGTTCAGAAAGCGTTCCAGGTCATGCACAACATGACGACCGGTATCCTCAACGGCTTCCTTGATGATCTCCCTCGAGCGTTTCCGGTTGAGCAAAGCAGCGGCATAAATACGCCCTAACGGTGATTCGCTACCCAATTGATGCAAATGACGCTGATCCAGTTCATGCTTGCTTGCCCAGTCTTCAACCATCGCACCCAAACCATCCGGTGTCACTTTGCTCCGGCGCAAGGTCCAGAATCGTTCAATGATGATTGCTACCGACAGGGTCGAACAGAGCAAGATGGGTACCATCAGCCAGCCACCGGCAAGAATAATTTCCAGCACGCGGTTTCACTCCTTTGATTAATGCTGTGCCGAATAATACCTTATGCCAAGAGAATACTCACCCGCCTTTCAGACAACTTTCATCCGCAGCCCACCGCCAAATGGCTTTGCGGCTTACACGCGCAGATTCAACTTTCAATTCACCCATCGCATCAGTGGTAACCCGGATGCCCCCGCACTGCGCGGTATTCAGTGTGGGGATATTTTCCCTTGAATACCGATCGAGCACATCAGCGCGCGGGAAACCATAGCGGTTATTGCTACCTGCCGAGATCAGTACCAGCGACGGCTTGACGGCATCGATCAGTAGCTGTGAGGAAGATGTCGAACTGCCATGGTGGGGCGCGGTCAGGATTGCGTGTTGCCCAAGCCCGTTGCCAACCAGGCGTTGTTCTACAACCCGGCTGATATCACCGCTTAATAACAGGCTTAAACCCGGACCTTTCACACTGATCACACAGGAACTGTCATTACCAAGATAAGGCAATCCTGGTGAGGGATGCAGGATCCTGAATTGAAGTTCTCCGGCCAGCCATGTCCCGGGCGCCGTGCAGGGATGGATACCGGTACGCTCCCGGGGCAGGCTGGCGAGGTAACGTGCATCCGGATACGCTACCTGCAATCGCCCCAACCCACCGGCATGATCAATATCTGCGTTACTTGCAACGATCAGGTCAGGCGATCTGCCGGTCGCCTTTATCATCGGCTGGATCGTGCCTGCGACCAAATCCCATCCAGCCTCGCCAACCAGGCCGTTACCCGGACCGGTGTCGTAGACCAGCAGGTAATCGCTGTTGCCCAGCAGCACCGAGAGCCCCTGCCCGACGTCCAGAAAATCGATTTGTGTTTCGTTCCGGTCCCTGGAATACCCGGCAGACAACATCATCGGCAGCATCAACAGTACACCCGCATATCGCCCGGGGAGCCCCCGGGGCAACATGATTACGGCGGCACCCAGCATGGCGAGCAGCATAGCCGCAAAACCTGGAACACGGGTGGAACTGAAGACCAGTGGTTGAAACCCGGATAAATAATCCAGCAACAGGAACAGCCACTGGGCCGCATACCCGGCCACTGTGAGCAGCCACCCAGCCAACGGACCCGGCAACCACAACACCAACAGGGCCGCCAATATCAACGGCACGATCAACAAGCTGACCGCAGGAATGGCAACCAGGTTTGCCAGCAAACCCGGTAGACTGGCTTGTTGAAACCAGTACATACCCAGCGGCGCCATAACCAGCGATATACCAAACTGGGCATATAACATTTTCCGCCAGACCGGCATCTGCCCATAGCGCGGCACAAACAACATCAACAATACCGCCACCGCGACAAACGAGAACCAGAACCCCGCCCGCAGCGGTGCAAAAGGATCCGCCGCCAGCACCAGTGACATTGCAATAAGCCAGGCCAGTAGAGGGTGCACGTTGCGCCTGCTCAACATGACCACGGTGGCGACCGTCAGCATGATCAGCGCCCGTTGGGTCGAAACCCCGAAACCCGACAAGGCGGAATAGGCCAATGCCGCCAGCCACGCCACCAGCCATGGCAGCACAACGGCAATCCGTTGTTTCAGGCCTGTCGTGAGCAACAGCAATGCCAGCCTGCCAAGGTAAAACCCCATGGCTGCCGCCAGGCCGATGTGCAGTCCGGATATTGCCAGCAGGTGGCCCGTTCCGGTAGCCGATAAAATCATCTTGTCACCGGCAAGCAAGCCACGACGATCAGCTACGGCCAATGCTGCCAGCATGCGAAATGCGGGTACGTCACCGGCTTTTTGGTTGAGCCTGGTCAACACCAACTCCCGCCAGTGTTGCAAATCGAACGATCCCGGGCCCGCAAGGCGGACATTTTCCCCTGCTTGTACATAAGCCAGTGCGCCAATGCCCTGGGTAAAATACCAACGCTCCGCATCGACGCCATGGAAGTTCACCCTGCCCCGGGGAGAGCGTAATTTTAGCTGCAGTCGCCAACGCTCGCCGGCTCGAATCCGTGGCAATTGCGCCTCTTTATCTGCCCTGTCCCTATACCAGTTGACACGTATCTTTGACGGTTGCCGCGGGTTGGCAGGATCAGGCAGAAACACAAAACGTACCACATCGTCTTTCGACTCCGGCAGGCTGCCAACAACACCGTCGACCTCAATGCTTGACCTGTTCTCAGACAGTGGCAAACGCTGTGAAAGCCGGGCATTAATTGCCAGCGTGGTGGTCAGGAAAAATACCGGGAACAGACAGAAAACTCTTAAACCAGGCCTTGATGCAGCCAATGTGGTGATTAAAAGCAATACAAGCGCAACTTCTGATGGCAAGGTAGAGACAAACAGGTACGGTGAAACCGCTCCCAAAATGAGCAGAGCCCAGAACTTCAATAATCCCCCCTTAGTGCTCCTTCAATGTGAAAATTGTAAATTCAAATGCCTAAAAAGACCTCAAACTCCCCAGGTGCAATTCAAAGCGCTGATTCATCCTGGCTGCCAGACGCATGTCATGTGTTACCAGGATCAAGCTGGTATTCAACTCGGTATTAAGTTCCAGCAACTGGTCAAACACCTGGTTGGCTATGCGCTCGTCCAGGTTGCCGGTTGGTTCATCACCCAATATGCATCCCGGGTTGCCAACCAGTGCCCGAGCCACTGCTGCGCGCTGCCGTTCACCGCCGGACAACTCGCCCGGCTTATGATCCAGACGCTGCCCCAGGCCTACTTTTTCCAGCAACGCAGATGCCCGTTCAGCAGCCACGATTGTTGATTCACCGCGAATCAGCAGTGGCATAGCAACGTTTTCCAGCGCGGTAAATTCCGGCAACAGGTGATGGAACTGGTAGACAAAACCCATGCGGGAATTACGTAAATCACTGCGTTCAGAGTCGCTCATCTTCCAAATTGACCGGCCGTCGACGAAAACCTCCCCTTCATCGGGTTTATCCAGGCCACCCAGAATATGCAGCAGGGTACTTTTTCCGGCGCCCGAAGCACCCACAATTGCCATTGATGTACCTGCCGGCACCTGCAAACTGACATCCTTCAATACCTGTACCCTTTTTGGACCCTGCCGGAACCCCCGGCTGATGCCCTTCGCCTCAATCACCATACTGCCCTGCTCATTCATAGCGTAAAGCCTCCGCCGGATCGGTCCTGGACGCCCGCCACGCCGGATACAGCGTTGAAAGCAAGGACATTGCCAGTGACATGAGCGTAAATGCGAGAATATCCGAACGACGCAGATCGGACGGCAATTCGGTAATGTAATAAATATCCGACGGGAACAATGCAAAACCAAAAATACGTTCAAGGAACGGCACCACGGTCGCGATATTCTGGGCCAGCAAGATGCCACCGGCCACACCCAAAGCGGTGCCAATAATCCCGATCAGGCTGCCCTGGACCACGAAAACCCGCATGATCGTGCCCGCGTGGGCGCCCATGGTTTTGAGGATGGCAATATCAGCCTGCTTGTCCGTCACGACCATCACCAGCATGGAAATGATATTGAAGGCAGCCACCGCGATGATCAGCGACAAAATGACCCACATGACGGTCTTTTCAGTACGTACGGCCTGGAACAGGTTGCCACGTTCCTGGCTCCAGTCCCTGACACGGTATGCACCGTCAAGCTGCAGCGAAATTTCGCGTGCGACCCACCAGGCGGAATCAAGGTCTTCCAGCTTCAGACGGATCCCGCCAATCGAATCTTCCGGCATACGTAACAATTTGGCCGCATCGCTGATATGCACCATGGCCAGGCCGGAATCATTTTCATGCTCACCGAACTCGAACATTCCCACAACGGTAAAACGCCGCATCAACGGACTGGCACCAAAGGGACTGGCTTTGAGCCTGGGTGCAATGATGGTCACTCTATCACCCAGACTGACCCGTAGACGCATGGCCAGGCCGATACCAAGCACGATTCCGTATTCACCGCTACGCAAATCTTCCAGCTCTCCGCTGACCATATGGGTCGCAACATCTGAAACGGCGGCCTCGTAATCCGGGGCAACACCGCGCACCAGCGCAGCGCTCGAACCATTGGACTGCAGCCAGGCGCCCACCTCAATGTATGGCGCGGCAGCGATGACATCATCCCGCGCATTGACATGGCTGATGACCTCGCGCCATTCATCGAGAGGTTTTTCAAGCGGCTGGATGGTGGCATGGGAGATCGCACCAAGGATGCGTGCCCGTAATTCTTTTTCAAAGCCATTCATTACCGAAATCACCGTGATCAGCGTGGTCACACCCAGCGCGATTCCCAGCATGGAAGTCAGGGAAATGAATGAAATAAAATGATTTTGCCTCTTGGCGCGCAGATAGCGCAAACCAATGAAGGCGGATAATGGTTTATACATGTGGGAATTAGACCATAACGCAAAACCTGCAACCAGTTGAATTTACCTTTTGGCGTGTAGGTGATTGCCGACCGCCCGACCAAACCCAGTCGTTCCAAACTAACCACCGTCGTTCCGAATCAGGTCCGGGGTGACGTATCAATGTACGTCAATTTTTCTAATAACTGATTTAATTCCTTCGGTAACCGGGAACTGACAACCTGCTGTTCTCCATCCTTCGTACAAAAACTTACCTGGTGCGCATGCAAAAACATCCGCTTCAAACCCTCTTTTTTCCAGTACTTTTGCCGGGTCGCAGGTGAATAACGCTTGTCACCTGCCAGCGGTAAACCGAGATGGGCTGCGTGTACGCGAATCTGGTGGGTGCGCCCGGTATGCAACTGTGCTTCTGCGAAACTGAAGGCGTCATAATTTTGCAGTAAACGGAAGCTTGTATGCGCGGGTTTGCCCTCTGGATCCACACGCATAAAGCGTTGTCCGGATCGTTCAAATTTACCAATCGGCTCGTTTACCTCAAGCCGGTCTAGCGGTAGCTTCCCATCCAGCAGGCACAGGTAGCGCTTTTCGACCTGGTTGTTTTTTATCTGTGCGTTCAATTCCCGCAATGCATCGCCGTCGAGCGCCAGTAACAGGCAACCACTGGTTTCACGATCCAGGCGGTGAACAAGATCGACCTGCAATCCCGGTCGCATCGCACGCACCACATCCACCACGCCCCAGGCAAGGCCACTACCGGCATGCACGGCCATACCGGCGGGTTTATTGATAACCATTACCCCGTGACCTTCATAACACACGGATTGGTTCAGCAATTGCAAAACGGCAGGAGGAAACTCTCCTGGTTTGTTGTCACGCACCGATGCCGGTGGAATGCGAACCATGTCACCCGTTTCAAGACGGGTGGCCGGTTTTGCCCTGCCACCATTTACGCGCACCTGGCCGGTGCGAATAATGCGGTAAATTACCGACCGGGGCAGCCCTTTAAGCCGTGCAGTAAGGAAATTATCCAGCCGCTGACCATCGCGATCCTGTGAAACTTCAACATAAGTTACCGTGGAACGTACCTTATTCATTGCCAATGATTCCCAACCCATTGATAGAAAATGAAAAGACTGCTATATTGTCGCGGCAAAGGATTCGCCCTGCCGAATTGTTCTCCGGAACCGCCTGATTATCTCACCTAAGCCGTGCTTTAAAAGGGCCGGACTACATAGAGTCAGCGATAGTTTACACGTTGTTTCACAGGCAGATAAACCCGAATTCACCTGCTGGTTAGCAGCAGGAAAGACATAATTTTTGATGGCAAACCGACAAGCTTGCCATCCAAGGACCGGAACAAAACAAGTTTTTGCTCCGGCTATGAAAACAATTTTGGTACCCCCGGCAAAGATGCAAGACATCGCCGGGTCAGCAAAGTGGAAACATGGCACAAAACCGTCATGTCGTTCCACCGCCGCCCCGTACCGGGGTGCCTGAGGAATTTACAATGAAAAGAATGCTGATTAACGCAACTCAGCCAGAAGAGTTGCGTGTGGCGATAGCTGAGGGTCAACACCTGTTTGACCTTGATATAGAAGTCCCCTCCCAGGAACAGAAAAAATCCAACGTCTACAAGGGCAAGATAACCCGGGTTGAACCATCACTGGAAGCCTGTTTTGTCGAATTTGGCTCCTCCCGGCACGGCTTCCTTCCGCTCAAGGAAATCTGCCCAGGCTGTTATTCGAAAGATGCATCGCGTAAGGGCGGTAAGGTGGCCATCCGTGATGCAGTTCGCGAAGGCCAGGAAATTATCGTCCAGGTTGAAAAAGAAGAACGTGGTAACAAAGGCGCGGCCCTGACTACCTACATCTCCCTGGCCGGCCGCTATCTGGTATTAATGCCCACCAACCCCACTGCGGGCGGCGTATCACGTCGTATCACCGGCAATGATCGCGATCACTTGCGCGAGCAATTGCAAAAAGTTACCACCCCCGACAATGTCGGCATCATCGTACGCACCGCCGGTGTTGGGCGGGATGCAGAGGAATTACAGTGGGATCTCGATTACCTGCTGCAATTATGGACCGCCATCGAACAGGCTGCCGGCAAGCGCTCTGCCCCTTTCCTGATCTACCAGGAAAGTAACCTGTTCATACGTGCGCTACGTGATCACCTGAGAAATGATATCGGTGAAATACTCATCGACAATGAAAGCGTGTATAACGATGCACGGGAATTCATGCAGCAGGTGATGCCGCATAACCTGGGTAAACTCAAGTTGTACACCGACCAGGTTCCGCTTTTTAACCGTTACCAGATTGAAAGCCAGATCGAATCGGCCTTCGCCCGCACGGTGCATTTACCGTCGGGTGGCGCCGTCGTTTTCGATCATACCGAAGCACTGCTGTCCATTGATATCAACTCCGCCCGCGCAACCAAGGGCTCGGATATCGAAGAGACGGCATACAACACCAACATGGAATCCGCCAACGAAATTGCTCGTCAGTTACGTCTGCGCGACCTGGGAGGATTGATTGTCATAGATTTCATTGATATGACCAGCCGCAAGCATCAGCGTGAAGTTGAAGAATGTTTGCGTAGCGCCATGCAAATTGACAAAGCCCGGGTTCAGATCGGACGTATTTCACGTTTTGGTCTGCTGGAGATGTCACGTCAACGCCTGCGTCCTTCGCTGGGCGAATCCAGCCAGGAAACCTGCCCGCGATGTGAAGGCCACGGTAGCATTCGTAGCGTGGAATCCCTTGCTTTATCCATCCTCAGGCTGGTCGAAGAAGAGGTCATGAAGGATTACACCGGCCAGATCATCGTGCAGGCCCCGACAGAAGTCATTAACTTCCTGCACAATGAGAAACGCACTACGCTGGCGGAAGTAGAAGCACGGCACAAGGTGCCCATCGTGATGCTGGCAAACCAATTCCTGGTTACACCACATTTTGAAATCCTTCGGGTAAGGAAATCCGAGGTTTCCAGTGAAGCCAGCTACACACGTGTTGAACAACCGGAAGCGCAACTGGTTGCGAATGAACGCTCACAAGCCAATGTTGTTGCAGTGCCCGCCCCTGCGGTCAAGCGTATCGTGCCCGAGCGTCCGATTCCTGCCCGAACGGAAGAAAAAGCACCGGGTTTATTCTCACGTCTGGCAAACATTCTTTTCTCACACTCTAAAGAGGAAGAAAAAAGCAAGCCTGCACAGCGCAAGAAGACCACGCAACGAACCAGCAACCAACGTAGCCAGCAGAACAGGCGACGGCCCGCGCAGTCCGGCCAACAACAATCAAACCGCAGGACCAGTAAGAAACGTAGCAGTAAAGGCGCCCAGGCCAGCGGCCAGCAAAAACAACAACGGACCAGTAAAAAGCGCCCGACAAAGAAAACCCAGTCCAAGCCGGCACAGGCTAATCAAGGCCAGCAACAGGCCGGGCAAAACAAGCCTGCGAGGAGCAGGCGGCGTCCACCACAGGCCAAACAGGGGTCTGATGAAAGGAGCAAGTCAGCGGCCAGCGATGCCAGTCCGCAAACAAATGTTCAGCCTGCCCAGGGCAGTGGAGATGTTGATGGCAATGTCAAACCTGAACAGAAAGAAAGCAGCAATCGCAGGGGCGGCCGACGGAGACGTTCACCGTACAAGACCGGCGGTTCAAAATCGCGCCCGGAACGCAATGAATCACAATCTGCTGCAGCCGCAAATCCCGATAACCAGCAGCAGATCACTGCCAGCGAGCAACAACCGGTAGCGGAACCGGCCAAACAGCCAGACAAGACCAAACAGTTGGAAGATAAAGCCAAACAACCAGATCAGGCCAAACAGGCAGACAAGGCCTCCACCGGCCCTGTGAAACCGGAAGCAACTGACGCGGCAATTGCCAAGCCAGTGGTCAAGGATTCAAAGACCGCCAGTTCGACAGCCCCGGAACCCAAACCTGTTGAAAAGGCAAAAGCGCCAAAAACAGCAAAAAAGGAAGGCAGTAAAAAAGCGGCACCAGCACCATCACCTGCCGAAAAAGCCGCAGACGGTGATAGCAAACCCGCCAAGACCACAAAACGCCCGGCCAGCAAAAAAGCGGCCAGCAAAAAGATCAGTAAACAAACTGCGGCCAGCGACAAACCCGTGGCAACGCCTATACCACCATCAGCGATGGCACCGGAGAAAAATTCTAAAGGAATTTACACGCTGAAGCCGCCACCACCAGAATGATCGTTTTCAGCTACCCCAGGTAATCAAACAAGACGTGTGCAGCCAACAAAACTGGCTGCACACGGATTTGTCTCCCGTCAAATTACGACCTTGAATCAGGCGCTGTCCACCAGCCCGTAGCGCATTGCCATACGTACCAGCTCAACCTCGCTGCGTGCACCCAGCTTGCCAAGTATCCTGTATTTGTAGGTAGACACTGTTTTTGGGCTCAAACACATCAAGGATGCGATATCCGGTATGCGGCGCCCGTCGGTGATCTTCAACATGACTTCCATTTCCCGCGCGGACAGGTCTTCAAAAGGCGATTCATTCGCTGATCCCGAAAGCATGGACAATGCCAACTGTTTGGCCGCTTCACTGCCAATATAGCGCTGACCGCCCGCCACTATCTTAATCGCCTGGAGCAGTTCTTCAGCTTCACAATCGCGTGTCAGGTAGCCGCTCGCCCCGGCATCCAGAAGACGCGCCGGATAAGGCGGCATGGCGTGCGCTGCAAGTATGATTATCTTTGCACCCGGATGAGTTCGTTTGAGCTTCCGGGTAACTTCAAAGCCCGTCAAGCCGGGTAAATTCACACTGAGTAAAATGACATCCGGGCATGTTTTTCTACAGCAATTGAGTGCCGCGTCCCCCGATGAGACTTCTGTGTTAAAAGCTTATAACTAATTGTTTATATTGTTTATATTATTTAATCTAGAATATGTCTCATATTTTAT
>PVMS01122465.1_pt1 | contig 13711 bp, 13 predicted proteins | sample 1853461 | NCBI WGS metagenome assembly PVMS01 (sample SAMN08582032, study PRJNA380276) | Marine sediment metagenome, whole genome shotgun sequencing project. | isolation source: ocean sediment barecode stripped | collected 2017 | reverse complement strand
GTTGCGACGAATTTTGTAACCGTGGCCACCCTGTTGTCTGCGGATAAATATATACCACCTGCGGCACACCAGCCCATGGCTGCTGCACCGGTGATGCCCCAAAAGATGGTGGCGCACTCCCCTGAGTAGCAGCAGATGCAGGGGCTTGCGCCACCATCTTTTGGAGTGCCACCGGTGCAGCAGCCATGGGCTGGTGTGCCGCAGGTGGTATATATTTATCCGCAGACAACAGGGCGGCCACGGTTACAAAATTTGTCGCAACCATGGCAATATCCGATGCCACAACAGGTGGTCCCGCAACCCTATCAGGTCGTTCCCGCCCATCCGTATGCACAACAGCCTTGGGGCTTGCCTCCTGTGACCATCAATAACCAGAATCCAGGAATGAATACGTCCGGAAATGTCTGGCAGCAATCAGCTAGCGTGCCTCAGTGGGGTAGCCCGGCAATGAACAATTATCCCGGATGGGGTCCGGGACAGTATGGTGTAGCACCAGACGTTAACACGTCTGGGTACGTCTGGTAGTACCTGCGGTTCTGTTCCGCAGTTTTTTAGTTAACTTTAGGAGGGTAGTTCTAGATGAAAATGTTATCCAAAATTTTACAGGGAGTAGCGCTGGTTGGTTTACTATCACTGCCATTTTCTGCAGCCCATGCTTGGAGCCCATGGAATAGTGGGGGTCCCTGGAGTGGCGGTGGCCCCTGGGGTGGTAACAACGGCTGGGGTAATAACAACAGCGGTTGGGGCGATGGCTGGGGTGATGGCTGGGGCGACGGTGACTTCAGTATGAACTGGAGTGGCAGCGGTCGCGGCAGCGGCAGCGGTTATGGTCGGGGTGATGGCTATGGCCGGGGTGGTGGCTATGGCCGTGGTGGTGGCTATGGTTATGGTCCCGGTTATGGCTATGGTCCTGGCGGTTATGGTGGTCCTGGCGGTTATGGTGGTCCCGGCGGTTATGGTGGTCCCGGCGGTTGGGGTGGTCCTGGCGGTTATGGTGGTCCCGGCGGTTGGGGTGGTCCCGGCTGGTAGTTTTTCGGAAATACTGGATGTAGCTGTATTTTGTTGTGATCAGTAATGGTTTTCCCTGCAGTTGCTGGTCCTGGGGTTTTTTACGGGGATAGACGTTTGCAGCTCGCCTGCAAGCAATTATTTTTTGAGAGGTAATTAATCATGAAAACACTAACAAAAACATTGTGTGCGGCTGCAATTGCCGGCCTTGCTGCACTCCCGATGACGTCCGCGCATGCGTGGGGTAACTGGGGTCCCTGGGGTAACAACGGCTATGGTAATAATAACTGGGGAAACAACGGCTGGGGTGACGGCGACATGGACGGCAACTTCGGCTTCAATATGAGCGGCAGTGGCAGTGGTCGTGGCAGCGGTTATGGCCGTGGCAATAATGACTATCGTGGCTACGGTCGTGGCTACGGTCGTGGTTATGGCTACGGTGGTCCGGGTTATGGCTACGGTGGTCCCGGTTATGGCTACGGTGGCCCAGGTTATGGCTACGGTGGCCCTGGCCCGTACGGGGCCCCGCCTGCCGCACCGCCAGCACCGGCTGCGGGTGACGCCCAGTAAGCTGTGCGCGTAAAATGAACCCGGCACAAGGATGTGTTGGGGTTCGTTTTTTTATTTTTTGGTGCATATAACAGCAGGCATGTTCTGGAGAGACAAGCTGGTGCGATTCAGCATACTTTTTTTATGTGTGGCCGTTCTGGTTTCAATAGCACCAGTCCGTGCCCAGCAGGCAACACCTGAATTTTCTGCCGATACCCTGGAAACTGACCCACGGGGTAATGCCCGCACGGGGAAGTTATACGTGGGGGACGGGCAGGTGCGGACCGAATTCGATGCCAATGGAAAGACCATGATTCAGATTGTGGATCTTGGGCAGCAACTGGCACTGATGATAAATCCCGACCAACATACTTTCATGCGCCATCAGGCAGGACAGGGCGAGTTGGCGAGTGGCAACAGTTCTGCGGACGCCAGTCCATGTGCCGGCATGCAAAACATCTCCTGCAAGCTGCTCGGAAAGGAAGAAATAAATGGCCGGGCAACCGGGAAATGGGAGTTTGTAAAGCAGGCGCACGGGCAATCGGCTACCATGTATTTCTGGGTCGATGAGGAGCGCAAAATCCCGGTACGTCAGGAGATGCCCGACGGGTCCTCTATGGAATTGCACATGATCGGAGAGGAGTCTGTCAACGGACGGCAGGCCGAAAAGTGGGAAATGATCGCAATGCAGCCCGATGGCGGGCGAATTACCAGTTACCACTGGTATGATCCCGAGATTAAAATGAATATTCGCGAACAACAGCCAGGAGGATATTCGCGTGAACTGGTTAATATCAAAATCGGTGCTCAACCGGAAACGCTGTTTGCAGTTCCCCGGGGTTACAATGAAATTCAGGCGCCACCAGCTGGCGTTCAGCAGTAATTCCATAATTGCCGGCATGCATCCATAACGTGTGCCGGATACCGATATTTCGTTTTGTGCCTGATTGCCGGTTTGGAGAAAACTTTAAATCATGATTACTGTTATCGCTAACCTCAAGGGTGGCTCCGGGAAAAGTACCATCGCATTTAATCTGGCGGTATGGCTGGAAACACATGGACGGGAAGTGGTCGGGTATGACCTTGACCCGCAGTGTACATTCAGTGATCTTGCAATGTTGCGCAAGGAAGTCGGTACCTCACCAGTGCTGACAATTCACTCGGTTCGGGCTGTTTTAAAGGATCAGTTACATTCCCATGGTGACAAGGAGGTGCTGGTGGATGTCGGGGCTGCGAATATGGCTGCGATGAAAGAGGCCATGACTGCGGCCGACCGGATTCTGATACCGGTACCGCCAAGTCAACCGGATGTCTGGGCAACGCAGCGGTTTTTACATATTATCGGGCCTGACCTGGATGCTGTGAAATTAAACGGTGCGCAGCAAACCATTGCTTTCGTAAACCGTGCCGACACCAATAAATCAATCCGTGAGACGCATGAGACAGAGGCGGCATTGAAGATGCTGCCGGGCATTGATGTGGTGTTACCCCACCGGCTCCGCATGCGGACAAGCTTCCGGCGTTCATTGAGCGAAGGTCTTACCGTGTTTGAAATGTGGCCGAAGGGCAAGGCTGCAGAGGAATTTTGCATCCTGGCTAATGCGCTATACCCCGACGTAGCCGGGCAATCGATAAATTGAATCAGGAGCAGGCATGATGAACCTTTTTGCACGTATTCTCAGTCACGGCTTTGCTATTACGGTGGTATTGTTGCTGGCTATTGGCTTTATGTACCGCGGGGAGTTATTTCCCGAGTGGGAATTACCGGAGTTCCTGATGCTGGATAGCAGTACGCAACCGGCAGGCAGTGATACAGCGGGTACTATCAGCCGTGAGGAATCGACTGGTGCGGTAACGGAAACCACGGATTGGATGTCAGAGGCCGCGGCAGAACCCGATGCGGAGCCAGCCGCAAGCCCGACCGAAGATGCCGGTGCCTCTCCCGGGAGCACGGTGGAAGCAGTGCCGGAGACGGTTGCCGAGGCTGCAGACGATAAGCCGGCAGATGTGGCTGATGCCGTTGCAGATGCCGGTGATGCGGCGGTTGAAACTGATGTGACGGAGACAGGGCAGGGTGATGCGGCAGCGGCTGATAGCAAGCCCATGGCCGATACTCCTGCGGTCACCGAGACTGTTACTGCTGTGGAAACGGAAGAACCTGCACCGGCAGAACAGTCGGAGGAGGAACCTGCACCGGCCGTACAGCTGGAAGAGGAACACGTGCCGGCCGTACAGCTGGAAGAAGAACACGTGCCGGCCGTACAGTCGGAGGTGGAGCAAGTGCCGGCAGACCCCGTTCAGGCGGATACGCAGGAGCCTTCTGAATCCGTGCAGGATGATCCGGCAGAGGTATCCGGGGTCGGCCCTTATGAGCTATTGGCAGCGGCTCGTGAAGCATACTGGTTGAGAGATTATGAACGCGCGGAAGGTCAATATCAGAAATTGATAGAGCTTCAGCCAGGCAATCCGGATGGTTATGGAGAATTGGGAAACATGTATTTTTCCCAGGGCAACTGGGAAGCTGCAGCAGCTGCATATTACGAGGCTGGTACTCGCTTGCTCAGTGACGGCCTGATTGTCCAGGCCCAGCAGATGGTTGATGTCATCAGGGGGCTAAATGGGGCCCGTGCTGACGACCTGGCGCAGCAGGTTGATGCTGCGCGGGCAGCATCACATTAATTTTTTACTTCCGGAATTTGCAAGGAGTTAACCATGTTTAAACTGCTCTGGAATTTACTTGCTTTGGTCGGGCTTGTTGTCGTTGGCGGCCTGATCTGGACAGGTATTACCTATGATGTTGGATTGCAGAACCTCAAGGATTTAAAAAATCTGGCATCTTTTGATGCCAAGGCCCCGCAGGTTTATATGGAGATGGCAAAAACACTGCTTGCGACAGGGAATGCAGCAGAGGCGACCGTGTGGAAACTGCCGGTAGCTGAAGACCTGACAGCGGCAGATGTTGAGGAAACCATGCGTTTTGTTGCCAATGAACACAACATCAAGAACGTTGGCGAGCTGCCATTATCCGAGCAGGTTGCTGCGATGACGGGTGAGGAACAACGCTATCTGAAAATCTACATGTTCTGCAACCCCCTGACTGCAGCCAAAATGGTGGAGTTTTCAGACGCGTTTTCAGCCTATCTGCCGTGTCGTATCTCGGTAGTTGAAGACAATGCCGGCAAGCTCTGGCTGTATAGCCTGAATATGGACATGATGATTCATGGTGGCACGACACTGCCCCCCCGACCTGTTCGAGGAGGCGAGTACCGTCAAGGACATCATGCTGGATATTATGAATCGCGGTGCCGAGGGCGATTTCTGAACTGAATTGACGCCGGAAAGTCAATGGCGTTATTTATTGACGACTTGGTTATAATGACCCCCTTGGTTCAATTCAAGATCTCGCTTGGTTACTGTATATGACTGAATTAGAAAAGAATACTGCCGCAGAAAATACCGTATTACCGCCGGACATGGCCAGTTGCATGGACAAGTTCGCCCGAACATTTGAGGCCAGTGCGCGGCGCTGGGAACTGGTCGTTTATCCTTCGATGCTGGCGTTCATCGTGCTCGCCGCTTACGGTTTCTTCCTGATCTATAATTTGAGTCACGATATCAGCCGCCTGGCCCGTAGCATGGAAACGGTGGTGGTTAGCATGAATAATGTTGCTGTTAATATGACAGCACTATCCGGTAACGTCGCGCTGATGTCAGGTAACATGGCAGTGATTGCCCATGAAGTCGGTGATGAGTCCGGTAAGATGCAAAGCATGCTGGTCAAGATGGATAGGATGAACCAGTCAATGGGCGTGATTGCCGTACCCATGTACCAGATGCGGGATGATATGGGCCGTATGAACAAGAATATGCGTGATGTCACCGGTCCAATGTCCATGGTTAGCGGCATGGTGCCATGGTAGTCAGGCACCGGACTTGTATTGCCGGTTAAGTAACCTGCAGGAGCCGATTGAATGTCCAGCGCAGGAAAAACCATCAAACAGCGGCTCAAAAGTCTCGAGCAGCACCTGAAGAAAGAAAACCCGGTACTTGTCAGTGCCGTCCAGAGTTATCGTCACCTTGACCAGATTGGTTATTCGCTCGGCTTGCTGAATGCGGAACAGTCGTTTGCGACACAGATTTCCTGGTGGCCGATGATCTCGGTACTGGGAACATTCTCCGCAGGTAAATCAACCTTTATCAATCACTATCTCGGTGAGACGTTGCAAAGTACCGGAAACCAGGCAGTGGATGACAAGTTCACGGTCATTTGTTTCGGTGGTGAACATGGCTCCCGGTCCTTGCCTGGTACGGCGCTGGATGCAGATCCGCGATTTCCGTTCTACCAGATAAGCAATGAACTGGAAAAGGTTGCCCTGGGAGAAGGGCGGCGTGTTGATAACTACCTGCAATTGAAAACCAGCCCCAGCGAGAAATTGCGTGGCCGTATTATTATCGACTCACCCGGATTTGACGCAGATTCACAACGTAACGCAACCCTCAGGCTGACAGACCACATTATTGATCTGTCTGACCTGGTGCTGGTCTTTTTTGATGCCAGGCACCCGGAGCCGGGCGCCATGCGTGACACACTTGCACATCTTGTTGGTGGTACGATTCATCGGCATGATGCCACCAAGTTTGTTTTCATCCTCAATCAAATGGATACCACTGCCAGAGATGACAACCCCGAGGAAGTGGTCGGCGCATGGCAGCGGGCTGTTGCACAGGAGGGTCTCACAGCAGGCCGTTTCTACTGCATATACAACCCCGACGTTGCCGTCACTATCGAGGATGAATCACTACGCAAGCGTTACGAGTCCAAGCGCGACCATGATCTGCTAGATATTCACAATCGCATACAGGGTGTGGGTGTAGAACGTGCTTACCGGATTACCGGCGCGCTGGAGAAGATGGCGCATCATATCGAAGAGAAGATTGTGCCGCAGCTGCAGGCGTACAAGGCGCACTGGAGAAAACTGGTTTTATGGGGTGATGGCATCCTTGCAGGCGGGTTTCTTGTTGCGGCCATCGTCATCACCCACTGGCTGGGGTTCTGGGATGGCTGGAAACCGGTCAGGCCGGAATGGTGGCAGGGTTCATCAAGCAATATTGCCTGGACAATGATCTTTATAATGATGGCGGCAGGGTTGTTTGCCTGGCTGCATTTCAAGACCAGAAAGTTTGCTGCCGGTCGTGTCCTCAGGCAAATAGACAAACATTATACGCCCGGGCTTGAGCGCGACCGGTTGCGCCAGGCTTTTATTATGAATACCCGGCCCTGGCACAGTGTTTTCAGGAAATTGCCTGTTGGATGGAGCCATCGGAGCCGCAAGCGTTTGCAGCGTGTTATTACAGATGCGAACAGCTATGTACAGACGTTGAATGACGCGTTTACCGATCCTTCCGGTGAGCAGTCCCCACAGGAGCATTCTGCCCCTTCTTTGGCAGTTGTTACGCCGATTGACAAGGACAGTGAATCGCAAACACGGGCTGAGCCAACCTCAACACAGGTCTGACATTCAGTATTGACCCGGTGTCCGCTTTGCTGACGGCCGGGTCTTAACCCGCACTCTTGCCACGATGACGCATCTACCTTTCAGGAACGGTGTCTTGCATCTGTTTCTTTATTGATGTGTTATAGGGGCTACACCCCCTATTGGCACGCTGTACACAGACAATTGTCAGAAGACCCGGTTAACAGCACCAACCACCTGCCCGACGATGCACAGCACCGACTGGACAGCTTGTTGCGTGATCGACCCGAATCAGAACGACAGCTTCTGATTGAATCCGCGCGCCTGGCTTCAGCAGCACACCATGGCCAGCAACGAGCTTCCGGTGAACCCTACTATCTGCATGCACTGGCCGTCGCAGAGATTCTTGATGAACTCAAGCTCGATTATGAGACGCTTGCGGCTGCCATGCTGCATGATGTGGTAGAGGACACAGAAGTCAGCCTGGCCGACATCCAGTCAGAATTCGGAATGGTAATTGCGCGACTGGTTGATGGCGTTACCAAGATGGAACGCATTGGTGAGTTCCAGGAGGCCGGTACGTCAGAACAGGCAGAAAGCCTGCGTAAACTCCTGCTGGCGATGGCAGAGGATGTGCGAGTAGTCCTGATCAAGCTTGCAGACCGGTTGCACAATATGCGTACCCTGCAACACCTCGATGCTGAAAAGCAGCGGCGTATTTCCAGGGAAACAATGGATATTTATGCGCCGCTGGCAAATCGTCTTGGCATCTGGCAAATGAAATGGGAGCTTGAAGACCTGTCACTGCGCTATCTGGAGCCTGTGGCATACCAGCAGCTGGTTGGCCAGCTTGATGAAAAACGCGCTGATCGTGAGCGCTACATCGAGAATGTAATCATGCTGCTGGAAACCGAACTGGGGAAACTGGGGATAGCGGCAACGGTCACTGGCAGACCAAAACATATCAACAGTATCTGGCGAAAAATGCAGCGGAAACACCTGGATTTTGACCAGATATTTGATATGCGCGCTGTCCGTATCCTGGTGCAGGAGGAGAAGGATTGTTATGCAGCTTTGGGTGTCGTGCATGGGTTGTGGCGGCATATCCCGAAAGAATTCGATGACTATATCGCAAACCCGAAGGAGAACCTGTATCGCTCCTTACACACTGCAGTTGTCGGTCCGGAAGGACGCAACCTGGAAATCCAGATACGTACAGAAAAGATGCATCAGCATGCAGAACTCGGTGTTGCAGCTCACTGGCGTTATAAGGAAGGCGGCGCATATGATCCGGGTTACGAAGAAAAGATTTCCTGGTTAAGACAGTTGCTTGAATGGAAGGAGGAAGAGCATAGCGCCGATGACTTTGTTGACCGTTTCAAATCCGAGGCCTTTCAGGAAAGGATCTATGTGCTAACGCCTCAAGGCAGAATTATGGATTTGCCGCAGGGCTCTACGCCACTGGATTTTGCCTATGCAGTGCATACCGAGGTTGGGCACCGCTGCCGGGGTGCCAAGATCAACGGGCGCATCGTACCCCTGACCTACCAGCTGCAAAATGGTGAACAGGTGGAAGTGCTGACGGCGCGTGTGGCCGGCCCCAGCCGTGACTGGTTGAACTCACACCTCGGGTATTTAAAGACCTCGCGCGCCAGGTCGCGCGTGAGATCCTGGTTCAAACACCAGGACTACGAACATAATATCAGTGCCGGCCGGAGCATCCTGGACAGGGAACTGCACCGTTTGGGGATTAACAGTCTGTCGATAGACAGGCTCGCGGAGCGGTTCAAGTACAAGAATGTTGATGAGTACCTCGCTGCAATCGGGCATGGAGATATTACAGCAGGCCAGTTGGCGAATGCTGCCAACGAATTAATACCACGCCATGATGGTTTGGAGAAGCGTCCGCGCTTATCCAGGCAAAAGCACGCCACCACTGCAAGCGGGTTCAAAATACTGGGTGTTGGTAACCTGCTGACTTCGACAGCCAGATGTTGCAGGCCGGTTCCTAACGACCCGATCATCGGCTATATAACCCGTGGCCGTGGCGTCACGATTCATCGTCAGGATTGTGGCAATGTGCTGCGACTACAGGGTGAGAACCAGGCACGCCTGATCGAAGTTGAGTGGGGTGAATCCGGGGGGCAGGGTTACCTGGTGGATATCCAGGTTGAGGCCTATGACCGCTCCGGTTTATTGCGCGATATTACCGCCGTCCTTGCCAATGAAAAAATCAACCTCAATGGAGTAACCACGGCAACCGGCGATCAGGATGGTATTGCCCGGATGAGTCTAACCCTGGAAATTGACGATATTGGTCAGCTTAGCCGGGTATTGACCCGGATCGGGCAGTTACCCAATGTGGTGGAGGCGCGACGCAAGAGCTGACAGCATTCCTTAATTACTATGGCCCGTCCCATTAACGTTGTAGGGCCGAATTTATTCGGCCAATTGAAAGAAACCCCAGGACATAACCTTAATGAAATTTTAACAATTTATACCTTGGAGCATACTATGAACGAACAATCCGACCACCGGGCCATTCAGGCGAATATGGACTCCATTCGCCTGGCCTCAGAGGGCAACAAAGACGCCTGGTTAGACCTCTACGCGGATGATGCGGTAGTACAGGATCCCGTGGGTATTTCCCCTTTTGACGCCACTGGCGACGGCCATGTGGGCAAGGAAGCCATAGCCAAATTCTGGGATGACGTGATTGGGCCCTCAAATATTACATTGGCCGTTCATACACGCATTCCCAGTGGTGACCACGCCTGCGCGGTTCACCAGACCGCCACCAATGATATGGGCGGGGGCAATAAAACCGTAGTCGATATGATTGCAGTCTATGAACTGAATGACGCAGGTAAAATAAAACGGATGAGCGCTTTTTGGAGCTGGGCAGCCATGGAAGAGCAGTTAAAACAATTAGGTTTTATGTAACACCGGATCGGTTTTTGGCTGCGCTCAGCTTAATGGCTTACTCCAGCTCTTCAGGCCACTCCCGGGTAACACTGGAGGTCCACCTGGGTTCGCGGCGTTCGAAGAAGGCCATACCGCCCTCCACCGCATCGGCTCGCCCCAAGGTGTGATGTAACATTCTGGTTTCCAGCTCGACAAAATCATCGCGCTCCATGTTCTGCCCCCTCCACAACAAGCGCTTGTGAATGCCCATCACCAGTGGCGAACAGTTCACCGCCATGTCGCGGGCGATTTCCATCGCGGTTTCCAGCACCTGGTCAGCGGGTACACAGCGACTGCCCAGGCCCCACGCCAGCGCTTCGGGGCCACTCAGGCGCAGCGCCCGAACGACCAGCTCAAAAGCGCGCTCCATGCCGACAATTTTTGGCAATACATATTCAACCGCGAAGTCAGCCACGACACCGCGACGATTTTGTAAAAAACCGTACTTGCCCTCTTCCGCCAGAACGCGAATATCCGCCTGAATAGCGATACCCATACCGACACCTATGGCATGGCCGTTAAGCGCCGCGATAACCGGCTTGCGCACATCCCAGGCCTGAAAACTCAGCGGACAGGAACTGAAGTCCAGCTCGCCCTTGGCATCAAAGGTATCGCCACCACCACTCATGTCGGCACCGGCACAGAAAGCCCTACCCGCACCCGTGAGTACAATAACCTTCACCTGGTCGTCTTCATCGCACTGGCGATAGGCTTCACCCAGGCCATCCATCATGCCCGCGGTAAAGGTGTTCATGGCATCGGGGCGGTTAAAGGTGATGACCGCCACGCCGTCGGTTACGTTCATCAGGATATCGTCGCTCATGGTAAGTCCTTTCATACAACTGTTGCAAAATTACGCTGATGCCAAGCTTACAAGCATACGTAGTCAGGTAATGGTGTCAGGGGCCGCCCGGAGTAGCTCTATCACTTCATCGCGGTGGGAAAAAACCAGCAACAGTGCCAGGTCGCCAGGCTCAACCAGTTCCAATGCGCAGCGGGTGCCTGCCAGTGGGTCTTCACTGAAACTGAGTTGCTGTTCACGCAGCCCGAGGCGCAGGCACTCCTGTCGAATTATCTCACTGACCTCCCCGCTCTGCCGCCCCCGCAGGTAATCGGGAACCTCGGTTATTATCACGTGGTCCGGGGACAGCTTGATAGCGCCGGCGGTCAATTCGCAGATATCCTGATCGCTGCGGTCTCCCGCATGGCCCAGCATCAGGATGCGTCGCTTCGCCGGCAGATTCCTCATGGTTTGTGAGACAGCGGCGATGCTGTGGGGGTTGTGGGCAAAGTCGACGAATATCCTCGCCCCATCGACGGAAAATTCGTTGCAGCGCCCCGGGTTGTCCTGCGGACTGTTGTGAAAGGCAGCCAAGCCCTCGCGCACACTGTCTACGGGTAACTGAAACGCGATACACAGGCACATAACGCCCAGGGCATTTTGTACGTTGTACACGGCGGCGCCCCCCATGGTGATGGGGATGTCCGCAAGGTTGATAATCGCCCGCTCTTTGGTGCCATCGAAATACCACAGTGCGCCATCCTGTAGCCAGCCACAGGGTTTAAGCCCGGCCAGGGCTTCGACGATGCACGGGTTGCTCCTGTCGAGGCTGAACCAGCAAATGGTCTTGCCCTGCGCGGCCACCTCCGCCGCGAGGCTGCGTGCGTATTGCACCAGACCCGTGTCATCCGCGTTGAGAACCAACACGCCCCCTTCGGCCAGGGTCCGCAGCACAGAGAACTTCACCTCGATCAGCGCGGGCACTGTATTGATGCCGTATTGGCCCAGGTGATCGGCGGCCACGTTGGTGATCAGGGCTGCCTGGGCGCGGCGCAGGGCAAGGCCCCGGCGCAAAATACCGCCCCGGGCAACTTCCAGAAAAGCGATTTCCAGGCGCGGATCACGCAGTAACATCCGGGCGCCCCCCGGCCCCGAGTAGTCACCGTGATCCAGAATATCCTCACCTACCCGGACAAAGTCGGTAGAGGTAACACCGGCTGTCTTGCCCGCCGCTTTCGCCACTGCGCTGGCCAGGCGTACACAAGTCGATTTGCCATTGGTGCCGGTAATCATCGCCACCGGAATATCGTGCAGGGCGGACCAATCGACACGATCGGGAGGCGGCAGTTCATTTACCGACCAGGTGATCGAGCCACAACCGTGCCCCAGCGACAGCTCGTCATCATCGGATATAAAGTCCACCCCGTGTTCCGCCGCCGCCTGTTGCAAAGCGATAAGCTCGGGATTGGACTCGCTGGCCATCACCGCGCGCAGGTCGGCGACGATTGGGTTCAGTGGCTGCGGCGCCTGTTCCAGCTCTTCGACGGTGGGTCGCATCGGGGCTATCTCCTGGTGTACTGTCAATCTAGTCGTCGCCTTCCTCTTCTCGCGCGAGCCGCACGCCCCGGTCATCGCTGATCAACTGCAGGCCCGACTCAAGCATCAAGCCCGGCGAATATCCCGCGCTCTGTGGCTCGGGGATATCATCCTGCGCGTCTTCCGCTTCCCGCTCGCCGCCGTGATAAATAATCTGTTTCCAGCAACGGGTGATGTTGTCACCGAAGATCACCAGCAAATCGCCCTCGCCGGCCAGTTCCAATGCGGCGCTAATCGCCTCCTGTTCATCGGCGACAATGGAGATGTCATCAGCGGCAACGCCGTTTTCAATCAGCCCCTCACGCAGTAACAGGGGAACCTCGTCATCCCCACGCCCGCGGCGATTGTCGTCCGCCTTGCAGACATACTGGTCGAAGTGCCCTGCCAGCACAGCGGCGGATTCGGCGTTGTTCCATTCGGGCCAGTTTCGAAGCTGCCCCGTCTTTGCGGCCGGCCATTTTTAATATGCCAGCGCCCTCTCGCCATGACGTGTCGTACCGCGAGATTCTCGTCCAGCACCAACAAATCGGCGTCCATCCCTTCGGCGATGCCCCCCTTGCCCGACAGTCGCAGCAGGCTCGCCACATTTTCAGTGAAGTATGGCAGTGTTTCATCCAGGCTCAGTCCTTCAGCCGTCAGTTGGCGAAGGGTTTCCAGCAGGGTGCGGGAACTGCCGACGTCCATGCTTTGCACTTCACCGTCCGCATTGAATACCGGTAGACAGCCACCGCCATCGGAACTGATAGTGAGTTTGTCGGTGGGTAGTCCCGCCTGCCGATAACGCAGTACCGCCTCAGCCGCGCTCCAACCCGGATATTCAGTGCCTGCCGGAAAGGCGGTCAGGTCAACCGTGCAGCCCTGCTCCGCTACCAACGCACAGGCCTCTTCGAACAGGGGTTTGTTGCGATTGACATGGGTCGGGTGGAATACCCTGGCGGGCAGCTCAGACTCAGCCAATGCCCGACGCACTAAATCCAGGCCCCGCTCGCCGTCACCCAGGTGCAGGTGCAAAATACCGGCCTTGCCCGTCATCAAGCCCGCCACATGGGCCTCGCTGGCCAGCCTGAGAATATCCTGCAAGGTGGGCTGGCTGGAGCGGTGATCGCTGATGGCGACCTCACCGATACCAATCACCGGATCGAGATTAACGATATCGCCGCGGGCACTTCCGGTAAGTGTCATCAGGGGCAGATGGTAGCCGCCGCTAAAGCACCAGGCCGACAGGCCTTCCCGGCGCAAGCCATAGGCCTGGGTCACCAGGGTCTGGGTGTTGCGCGTCAGGTCATCAGTGCCGAGCACACCAATCACCGAGGTCACCCCGGCGCGGGTGAAATGGCTC
>PVMS01090937.1_pt1 | contig 13711 bp, 11 predicted proteins | sample 1853461 | NCBI WGS metagenome assembly PVMS01 (sample SAMN08582032, study PRJNA380276) | Marine sediment metagenome, whole genome shotgun sequencing project. | isolation source: ocean sediment barecode stripped | collected 2017 | reverse complement strand
GGTGACCCCAGGTATCTCGGCGAGGGCGATCGCTGGTGCGATCACGAGATCATCGATGCCACCGGTGGCCGCGATCTCGCTGAGGGTTCCGACCGAACGAGCCGCGTCGACCGAGAGCGCACCGTTCCGGACGCGACGGAGCGCGGTCAGGTGGGCGCGACCGCCGAGGGCTCGCGCCATGTCGTCGGCGAGGGTGCGCACGTAGGTCCCGGTGCTACACACGACCCGGAACGTGACTTCGGGGTAGTCCGAACCGGCGAACTCGAGGATCTCGAGGCGTGCGATGTGCACCGGTCGAGCCTCTCGCTCGACCTCCTTGCCCTCTCGGGCCAGTGCGTAGAGCCTGCGCCCTTCCACCTTGCGAGCAGACACCATCGGGGGCACCTGGAGGATGTCTCCGGTGAATCTGGCGGCGACTGCATCGACGTCTGACGGTTCGATGGGCAACGGGACACGGGTGATCACCGCTCCGTCGGCGTCGAGGGTGTCCGTGGCTACGCCGAAGAGCGCGGTCGCGATGTACTCCTTCTCGAAGCCCTGAACGAAGCGGAGGAGGCGAGTGCTCCGTCCGAGGCCGAGCACGAGCAGGCCGGTCGCCATGGGGTCGAGCGTGCCGGAATGGCCGACCTTGCCTCCGAGAACACCGCGGATCTTGGCAACCACGTCGTGGCTGGTCCAGCCCGTTTCCTTGTCGACGAGAAGGAACCCCTCCGCGGGGCCGCGGCTCATCATGCCAGGAGTTCCCGGACCCGGGCGATCGCCTGCTCGGGGCTTCCCTCGATGGTGAAACCTGCGGCGTTGTGGTGACCGCCGCCGCCGAGTGCCCCGGCGATGGCGTTCACGTCGACGACGCCCCGAGATCGCAGGCTTCCCTTGAGCACCCCCTCCGCGGTCTCTTTGAGCAGACACGCGACACCGGCCTCGGCGGCCATGCGTACGAGGTCGATCAGTCCGTCGGTCGCCGTCGGCGGGATGTTGGCGGCTTTCACGTCGCTCTTGTAGAGGATCGACCAGACGAGCCCGATCTCCTCCTCGAGGACCGCCCGCCCCAGCACATTCGCAACCACGGCGTAGTAACCGAATGGAGCCTCCTCGAAGAGGGACTGGCCCACGGTCGCCGGGACGGCGCCGGCCTCGATGAGTTCACCGGCGATCGTGTGTACCTCAGGCGTGGTCGACGAGTACTGGAACCTCCCGGTGTCGGTCACGAGGCCGGTGTAGAGAGCGGTCGCGACCTGCGGGGTCACGGGCCAGTCGAGCAAACGCAGCAGCCGGTAGACGAGTTGCGTGGTCGCCGCGGCGTCGGGATCGATGAGCGTCACGTCGCCGAAGCCACCGTTGGAGCGATGGTGATCGATCACTCCCACCTTCCCGGCGCTCTCGACGCGCCCAACGACGCTGCCGACGCGGTCGCGAGCCGAGGTGTCGCACACGATCGCGAGATCGAGTCCCTTCGGGAACTCCCGGGGAGGCACCAGTGCTTCGAGGTCGAGAAAGCCGAACTCTTCGCCGACGACAAACGGCTCACCGAACGAAGCGACCGCATCCTTCCCGGCGGCACGGGCCGACAGGACGAGACCGATCATCGATCCGAGAGCGTCCCCGTCGGGTCGAACGTGCCCCACAGCACCGATGGTGGACGCGGCCGACAGCGCTTCGGCGAGCGGTGTGTAGTCGAGGTTCGCCTCAGTCATGGTTCCCTCGTTCCTTTCCTTCCTCGGCGATATCGTGCAGGATGCGGTCGATGCGCAGACCCCCCTCGATGGAGGGATCCACCGCGAAACGCAGCTGCGGCGTGTACTTGAGGCGGATCTGTCCCGCCATCTGGGCCTGAAGGCGGGGCGTCGCGCGATCGAGGGCGGCCGCGGTCTCCTCCTGTTCATCCTCCGTCCCGAGGGACGAGTAGTACACGACGGCGCTGCGGAGGTCCGGCGCGGTGTCGACCCCGGTGATCGTCACGAACCCGAGCCCGGGATCCTTGAGCCCGCCGAGCCCTTCCGCGATCACCTCGCGCAGCAGTTCGTTGACCTTGCGCATCCGGGGACTGGGGGAATGCCTCATTCCGGCTCCTCGAGGTAGGCGATCGACCGCGCCAGGACTTCGACGTCGTCACGATCGTGCAGCTCGCGTTCGAGGGCATGGAGCATACGGTCGACCTGGCCGGGAGACGACGACACCACGGCGATCCCGAGCGTTGTCCGCTGCCAGAGATCGAGATGATCGACCTCGGCGATGGCCACCGGATGGGATCGACCGATACGGTCGGTGATGCTCTTGACGACGCGGCGCTTGGCCTTCAGCGAACGGACGCCGGGGACGCGCAGCTCAACCCGCATCGATGCGACATGCATGGTCTCTCCTTCGGCGCGGCCACCCGCGAACAACCCCGAGTCAGGAGCGGGCGACCTCACTCACCTCGTAGGACTCGATCGTGTCACCCTCTTTGACGTCCCGGAAGTTCTCGAGGCCGATTCCACATTCGTACCCGGTGGCGACCTGCTGGACGTCCTCTTTGAACCGCCGGAGCGAGGCGATACGACCGTCGTAGACGACCACGCCGTCTCGAACGAGTCTCGCCCGTGCATTGCGATTGATCGTGCCTTCGGTGACGTAGCACCCGGCCACCATTCCGTATCGGGGTGCCCGGAAAGTGGCCCGGACCTCGGCGACGCCGAGGAACGACTCGACCTCCTCGGGCAGGAGCTCACCGACGAGCAGCCGCTCAACATCATCGAGGAGCTCGTAGATGATCGCGAACGTGCGGATCTCGATGCCCTGCTCCTTCGCCGCTTGGCGAGCCGGCGCATCGGGCCGGGAGTTGAATCCGTAGATGACCGCGCCGGCGGCCTCGGCAAGCATCACATCGTTCGCGTTGATACCACCGACCGCGGCGCGGACCACCGTCACGTAAGCGTCCTCGCGCGAGATCTTCCCCACCGCGTCGCGGATCGCCTCGAGAGATCCGTGCGTGTCGGTCTTGAGGATCATCCTCAACTCGGCGTAGTCTGCGGTGCGCAGCTCTTCGATGAGGTGAGCGAGACGTTCGGTTGCGTTCGGGACCACCAGATCTTCGGACCGGATCTTGTCCACCGCGGCTTGCGCCATCTTGCGCGCGGTGCGTTCGTTCTTGACGACCTGGAACATGTCCCCTGCGATGGGGACATCACCCCATCCCATCACGAGAACGGGTGTGCTCGGTGTGGCAACCTTCACCTGTTCACCGCGATCGTCGAATATCGCTCGTGCGGTACCGGCGACGGGTCCGGCAGCGAGCGCATCCCCCCGTTTCAACGTCCCCCGATGCACGATCACGGTCGCGACGGGTCCGCGGCCCACATCGACACGTGCCTCGATCACGGTTCCGATCGCGGGTGCCTTGGGGTTCGCTTTCAGTTCCTCGACCTCGGCGACGAGCCCCACGATCTCGAGCAGGTCCGCAACGCCGGTTCCCTCGAGGGCCGAGATCTCGACCGAGGGGACCTCACCTCCGAGTTCTTCGACCACGATGCCGTACTGCGTCAGCGCCCCGCGCACCGAGTACGGATCGGCGGTTTCCAGGTCCATCTTGTTGATCGCGACGATGATCGGGACGTCGGCGGCCTTGGCGTGGTCGATCGCCTCCGCGGTCTGGGGCATGACGCCGTCATCGGCCGCGACCACGATGATGACGATGTCGGTGACCTCGGCCCCGCGGGCCCGCAAAGCGGTGAAAGCCTCGTGCCCGGGCGTGTCGATGAAGGTGATCGTGCTGCCGCCCAGCTCGGTCTGATAGGCGCCGATGTGCTGGGTGATACGCCCGGCTTCGCCCTCGATGACGTTGGTGTGGCGGATCGTATCCAGCAGCTGCGTCTTGCCGTGGTCGACATGCCCCATGACCGTCACCACCGCGGGCCGGGGTTCCAAGCTCGCAGGATCGTCCTCGTACTCCACGATGTGGCGTTTCGGGGCGGTGTCCTCTTCAGGCTCCTCTTCACCTTCGGTGACGAGAACGTCGTACCCGAAGACCTTGCCGAGCGGTTCGATCGCCCCCGCCGGGATCGTGCCCCCGCCGGGAACCATCTCACCCATCGACATGAGTTCCTTGGTCACGTTGCCGGTCCTCGTCCCGATCATTCGGGCGAAGTCCTGAACGGTGATCCCCTGCTCAACGAGCAGCACCCGGTCGTCGGTCGGTGCCGGCGGCGTTTCCGGAGCGGTCTCGGGCTCCCCTACCACCTCGGGCTCCGGCGCCACCTCGGGCTCCGGCGCCACCTCGGGCTCCGGCGTCACATCTGCTGCGGCCGGTGCCGTCTCGGGCTCCGGCGTCACATCTGCTGCGGCCGGTGCCGTCTCGGGCTCGGGCGTCGCTTCTTCATCGAACGACAGCGCCACGAGGGCCGCCGCGTCCTCATCGAGCCCGGACGACGCGGTCTTCACCTCGATGCCGAGCTCCTGGGCGCGCGCCAGCACGTCCTTGGACTCTCGACCAAGCTCTCGTGCCAGTTCGTATACCCGTTGCTTCGCCACCGTTACCTCCGACCGGTCTCAAATCTCGGCATCACGACTCACGCTTCGCCGTCAACCTCTGGATCTGCTTCTGCGAGCTGTTCCCCAGCGACCTCGCCGGGTGCGTCGCCGACGATCTCTTCGGCGACAACCTCTTCTGCACCTGTCTCCTCGGCCGCTTCCTCTGCAGCCTCGGTCGCGACCTCTGCAACAACTCCGTCGGCCACCTCCTCGGCCACTTCTTCGATGGCGGCAGCCTCAACCGGCTCTTCCGCGGTCGCGTCGGCAGCCGCCGCCTTGGCGCCCCCTTCGCTCGCTCCGGATGCCTCGTCCTCTTCCACGTCGAGCCCGAGGTCCTGGCTTTCCGATTTGATGTCGATGCGGTAGCCGGAGAGGCGCGCGGCGAGGCGGGCGTTCTGCCCTTCCTTGCCGATCGCGAGCGACAGTTGGTGGTCGGGGACGATCACCTCGGCGACCATCTCGTCATCGTCCAATCGAACCGCCTTCACCCGGGCCGGGCTGAGCGCTTCGGCGATGAAGGACGCCGAGTCCTCCCGCCATTCGACGATGTCGACCTTCTCCCCTCGGAGTTCGTTGACCACCTGGCGAACCCGGGATCCTCGAGCGCCGACACAAGCGCCGACCGGGTCGACGTTCGGATCATGCGACACCACGGCGATCTTGGTTCGATGTCCCGGTTCGCGTGCGATGACCCGGATCTCCACATCACCGTCCACGAGCTCCGGAACCTCGAGATCGAAAAGCGACCGGATGAACTCGGGATGGCTGCGGGAGACCACGATCTGGGGTCCCTTGCCCTCACCGCGCACCTCGAGGATGTAGGCCTTGACGCGGTTGCCCCGCTCGAGGCGTTCATAGGGGATGCGCTCCGACGACGGCATGATGGCTTCGGCGTCGCCGAGGTCGAGGATCGCGTACCGATGATCCGATTGCTGCACGATGCCGGTGACGAGATCGCCTTCGCGCCCTTCGTACAGGTCGTAGACCTGCTCGCGCTTGGCGTCGCGGAGGCGCTGCAAGATGACCTGTTTCGCGGTCTGGGCGGCGATGCGCCCGAAGTCGTCCGGGGTGTCCTCCCATTCCTTGACCACGTTCCCGTCTTCGTCGAGGTCCTGCCCGTACACGATGATCTCGCCGGTTTCCGGATCGATCGTGACCCTGGCCTCTTCAGCCGCACCGGGCGTCCGTTTGTAGGCGGACACGAGCGCGTTGGCGAGCGCGTCGAGGATGGTTTCTGCGGGAACGCCCTTCTCTCGCTCGAGGAGCTCCAATGCATCCAGCAGGTTGTAATCCATCGTCTCTCTCCTACGCGCTCTTGCCGGGTTTCGGGCCCTTTTCCCACACGAAGACCGTGCGAGCCGAGGCGACGTCTTGAAACTCGATGCGTCGCTCGCTTCCGTCGATCTCCAACACGAACGCATCGTCGTTGGCGGTGACGAGCGTTCCGCGGTGGTTCTTCTCATCATCGATCGGGCGATGGGTCTTCACCGCGATCTCGCGGCCCAACGCTTTGTGGAAGTGTTCGGGACGTCGCAGTTTCCGTTCGAGTCCGGGGGACGTGACCTCGAGCGTATACGATCCGGTGAACGGATCGTCCTCGTCGATCAGACGTGAGATCCCGCGGGACAAGTCGGCGATCCGGTCGACCCCGAGCGACTGGTCGGAGTCGACGACGACGCGCACGATCTTGCCGCCACCGAGGACCTCGACGTCTTCGAGTTCCACACCCTCGGCGGAGACATAGGGCTCTACAACGTCCCACAACTGCTGCGCGGCGTCGGCCACGTCACCTCCTGTCACGAACAAACCACTACCAACCAGACGATTCCCTCACGCAACGAGGCGGGCTGCTGCCCACCTCGACGACGAGAACCTCCGGTTGCTCCACCGAGTATACAAGGCACGCCGCCCTGTTCGGCGACGGTCGGCATGGGACTTCATCGGCATCGGTGGGACCGAGACGGCCAGCCGGTCAGCGGGCGGCGACCACCTTCTCGACCACGTGGGCCGTGGCTTCCGCGACCGGAACCGTCTCCGCGGCTCCGGAACGACGTTCGGTGATCTCGACGACCCCGTCGGCGAGGCCTCGCGGCCCCACGGTGACCCGGTACGGGATGCCGATCAGTTCCGCGTCGTTGAACTTGACGCCGGGACGCTCGTTGCGGTCGTCGATGATGACGTCGATTCCCGCAGCGCCGAGTTGCGTGTAGATCGTGTCGGCAACGTCCATGGTCTCTTCGTCTTTGACCTTCACGACGGTGATGACGACTTCGTAGGGGGCGATGCTCACCGGCCACACGATGCCCTTGTCGTCGTGGTTGACCTCCACCACCGCCGCGATATTGCGCTCGACGCCGATGCCGTAGGAACCCATGATCAGCGGTACCGCGCGCCCGTCCGCGTCCAGCACCTTCGCGTCGAGGGGTTCCGAGTACATGGAGTCCAGCTTGAAGATGTGCCCGGCCTCGATGGCGCGGAAGATCTCGAGACCCTCGCCGCTCTCGGGACAGGGTTCTCCCGCAGCGACCGCGCGGAGGTCGACCCACTCGTCGATCGCGATGTCGCGCTCCACGGAGACCCCGCGGAGGTGGTGATCGTCGACGTTGGCCCCGGTCGTCATGTTGGAACGACCCTGCAACGTCGGGTCGGCGAGGATCCGGCTGCCGGAAACGGCCACGGCGCCCAGACTGCCCGCGTCTGCCCCGAGCAGGCCTCGGATCTCGTCGGCGCGGGCAGGCCTGACCTCTCGAGCCCCCGTACCGTCCTGGAGTTTCTGCTCAACGAGGGCATGGTCACCGCGCAGGAGCACCAGGGCCAATTCGTCGTCGAGAACGTAGACGAGGGTCTTGATCTGACTCTCCGCCGCAGCGCCGCCGTCGAATTCGACGAGGTCTTGGATCGTGCGCACGCCCGGGGTCGGGAACTGTTCCGGGGCGTCCGGCCCCGGGTCGTCGACAACCACCGGGATCGACGATGTGGCTCGCTCCAGGTTGGCCGCGTACCCGCACGCCGGGCAATGCACGACGTCGTCCTCGCCGGATTCCGATGGGATCATGAACTCGACCGAGTCGCTGCCACCCATCGCGCCCGACGATGCGGCAACGGGCACAGCCTCGGCTCCGATCCGTCTGAAGATCCTGGTGTACGCCGTGAAGTGGTTGTCGTACTGACGATCCAGGCCGTCCCGATCGACGTCGAAGCTGTACGAATCCTTCATCGTGAACTCCCGCACCCGCAGCAGGCCGCCTTTCGGGCGCAGTTCATCGCGGAACTTGGTCTGGATCTGGAACCACAGTTGGGGCAGTTGCTTGTAGGACGTCATCTCCCGAGCCAGCGTCGTGAAGATCTCCTCGTGGGTGGGGCCGAGGACGAGGGGCATGCCGCGCCCGTCCTCGAGCGTCAGCATGATGTCGCTCATCGCCTCGGTGCGCCCGGTGCGCTCCCAGATCTCGCGGGGATGCAGTTCGGGGAGGAGGAACTCCTGACCCCCGATCGCGAGCATCTCCTCACGAATGATCCCCATGACCTTCGCCCTCACGAGGAAACCGAGCGGGAGCAGGGAGTACACCCCGGACATGAGTTGCCGGGCGAAACCGCCGCGCACGAGCAAGCGATGGCTCGCAGCTTCGGCATCGGCGGGATCGTCGCGGAGTGTGGGGATGAACGCCTGGGACCAGCGCACGGAGCTCCTTAGAGGAAATGAGGGAGGCCCGCAGCATAGTGAGGGCCCTTCTTCGTCTCAGTCGCCGGGTTCGGCTCCGGCGATCTCCGCGACCGCCGCCCTTCGCTCTGCGGATCGATTCGCATCGCCCTGAGCGGCGAGCAATTCGATACGCGTCTCGGCGGCGAGATCGGCCGCCGAGACGTCGGCGGCCGCGAGGCGCGCTTCGGCCCCCTCGTCGACGAGACGTCGGGCCTCGTCCACGAGCGCTTCGACCATCTCGGATTCCGGCACGACGCGCACGACCCGGCCCTTGATGAACAGGTGACCCTTGCCGCGTCCCGCGGCGATCCCGATGTCCGCCTCCCTGGCTTCCCCGGGCCCGTTGACGACACATCCCATGATGGCCACCTGGATGGGCAGATCCGCATCCTCGAGGGCACGACGTGCGTCTTCGACGACGCCGATGACATCGACCTCGGCTCGTCCGCAGGAAGGGCAGGCGATGAGGTCCAGGTTGGTCCGCTCGCGCAGGCCCAGGTACTCGAGGAGTGCCCGTCCCGCCTTGGCCTCTTCCACGGGGTCTGCGGTCAGGGAGAAGCGGATCGTGTCTCCGATCCCTTCGAGCAGCAGCGTCGCGATCCCGGCGACGGACTTGATGAGCCCCCCGGGGGGTGGTCCGGCCTCGGTCACGCCGAGGTGGAGGGGGTAATCGACCCGTTCGGAGAGCAGTCGGTAGGACTCCACCATCGAGGGTACGTTGGAGTGTTTGACCGAGATCTTGATGTCGAAGAACCCGACATCCTCGAGGTATCGGATCTCGTTGAGCGCGGACCGTACCAGCGCCTCGGGGGTGGGGGAACCGAATTCGTCGAGCAGGTCTTTGTCGAGCGATCCGGCGTTGACCCCGATCCTGATGGGGACCCCGGCTTCCCCCGCAGCCTTGGCGACCGTCTTGATGTGGTTCTCGTTCCGGATGTTCCCCGGGTTCAAACGCAGCCCGGCGACACCGGCTTCGAGCGCAGCGAGAGCCAGCCGGTACTGGAAGTGGATGTCGGCGACGATGGGAACCGGGGAACGGGGCACGATCTCGGCGAGGCCCTGCGCGGCCGCGACATCGTTGCAGGTGATCCGAACGATGTCCGCCCCGGTACCGCTGAGGGCGTAGACCTGGGCGAGCGTCGCGTCCACATCGGCGGTTTTCGTCGTGGTCATCGACTGCACCGTCACCGGAGCGCCGTCTCCCACCGGGACGTTGCCGACCTCGATTCGCCGCGTCTGTCGTCGTTCGATGCTCATTCGTGCTTCATGGTAGGAACCTCGGCGGACAGGGGGCGAGCTTCGTTCGCGCCTCCCGACCGGGGTGACCGGAACCGGAACCCGCCGACCGAGGCGCTCAGAGTTGGAGCGGTCGGAAGATGTCGAGGTAGACACCGACGAGGCCGACGGTGACGAGGAAGATGATCACCACGGCGGCGATGGGCATCATCTTCCGGACGTCGGGTTCCCTTCCACGGACCTTCTCGTAGAGCGCGACCGAGAAATGTCCGCCGTCGAGCGGGTACAACGGCACCACGTTCACCACCGCCACGAACACGTTGACGAGGGCGAGGAGCAGAAGCGTGCTTTCCAGGGGCCCGGCGAGGCGAGCAAGGCCGATGGGACTCACCGGGCGACCGACGTCGTTGAGGGCTGCGTCGTCGCCGCTGAAGGTCGCTGCGATCAGTGCGGGAAGCCGATCACCATCTGCCAGAGCCCGAGGACCGCTTGTTTCAGGGCGGTGAACAGGTTCCCGAACGATCGACCGATCGCGGCGAGCGGCCCAATCGATTCTCGCTGAACATCGGGAGCAGCCCCGAAGTAGCCGACCGTCTCCGTCACCGTCTCGCCCTGGGCATCGATCACCTCCTCGCCATCCTCGAAGACGGGGCGGTCGACGATGGCGAGGAGGGTCGGCGCGACTGCGCTCGATCCATCACGTTCGAACCCGACCGCCACCTCGTTGCCGCCGTTGGCTTGAACCCTTTCGACGAAATCGCCCCAATCGACGACGGGCGTGCCGTCGAGCGACACGATGAGGTCCCCGGCCAGGAATCCGGCCGTTGTGGCCGGCGAGGCCACGGAACCATCCGGCACCGTCGCCGCCACCTGGGCCAGGGTCAACGTGGGCATGGCGTCTCCGGCTTCGTCGGTGGCCACGACACCCCACGCCAACGCCACGACGGTGAAGAGCAACACGGCGACGACGAGGTGGCTGGCGATGCCGGCGAGGACGACGATCGATTTCTTCCAGAACGGGGCGGTCCGGTACGTGCGACCTTCGTCTTCGGGGGGTACCTCCTCGAACGGATTCATTCCGATGATCCGGACGTATCCGCCCAGGGGAATCGCCTTGATGCCGTATTCGGTTTCTCCACGCTGGATGGACCACACCTTCGGTCCGAAGCCGAAGAACGCTTCCGTCGCCTTCATCCCGAATCCCTTGGCGGCAACGAAGTGGGCGCCCTCGTGGATGACGATCATCAGGGCCACTCCGACGAGGATGATGACCGCTCCCATCAACCGACCTCCAGACGACTTCGTGACCGACCTGGAGAACGCTACCCGCCCGAATCGGCTATCCGGGGGGCATCCCGTCCACGGCGCGTGTCGCCGCCGCTCGTCCCAGGCGGTCGCTCTCGAGGACGTCCTCGATGCTGTCCAACACCCGGTGCGGTACCGACTCGAGCGCCTGCGCGACCACATCGGCGATCGCGGGGAACGGGATCCGCTCGTGGAGAAACGCTTCGACTGCCACCTCGTCGGCGGCGTTGAGCACGGCAGGAGCGTTCCCACCGCGGCGGCCGGCGGCGTAGCCGAGATCGAGGGCCGGGAAGGTTTCGCGGTCGGGTTCCTCGAAACTGAGCGTGACACCGACGAGGTCGAGCGCCGGAACCGGTGCAGGCTGTCGGACCGGTTCGGTGATCGCGAATTGGATGGGCTTGCGCATGTCCGGGGGCCCGACTTCCGCCTTGACCACACCGTCGACGAACTCGACGAACGAGTGCACGAAGCTCTGCGGATGCACGACGACGTCGATCCTGTCGAAGTCGAGACCGAAGAGGAAGTGGGCTTCGATGACCTCGAACGCCTTGTTCATGAGCGTGGCCGAATCGATGCTGATCCGACGCCCCATCGCCCACGTCGGATGGGCGAGCGCTTCGGCGACGGTCACCGCTGCGAGTTGGGTCGCGTTCCGGCCCCGGAACGGCCCCCCCGATGCCGTGAGGATCACGCGACGAACCCGGCTGATGTCCTCTCCGATCAGGCACTGCCAGATCGCCGAGTGTTCGCTGTCCACGGGAACGAGTTCCCCACTGCCGGCTTCGAGTGCCGCAGCCACGAGCGGTCCCCCCGAGATGAGACTCTCCTTGTTGGCCAGAGCCAGGCGGTTCCCGGCTTCGAGCGCGGCGAGCGACGCAGCCAGGCCCGCCGACCCCACGATGCCGTTGACCACGATGGTTCCGGGCGTCGCGGCGACCTCCACAACGGCGTCGGGTCCAACGTCGAAGCGGCCTGCAAGCGATGGATCGGCGTCGGGATCGGGAAGCGATCCGCAGGCAACCCGGGCATCCGGGTAACGATCCGCGAGTTGCGCGAGACCGCGTGAAGGCCGCCCGGCTGCGATCGCCGCGATCGGGATGCCGAGGCGATCGGCCACCTCGAGCGTCTGGGAGCCGATCGATCCGGTTGCGCCGAGAACGACGAGGGGTCTCAGAGCAGCCCCAACCAGGTGTAGGCGACCCAAGCGGCCGGAATGACGAATAGCAGGCCGTCGATCCGATCGAGCATTCCGCCGTGGCCTGGGACGATCGAGCCCATGTCCTTGATGTCGAGCGAACGTTTGACCCCCGAAACGGCCAGATCTCCGAGGGGGGCGAACACGGCGACGACGGCACCGAGCAGGAGCGCGCTGCCCAGGTCGGACGGGGCGATGAAGCTCAACGCGGCCCCCAGGATGAGCGCGGTGACGACCCCACCCATGAGTCCCTCGATCGTCTTCTTCGGGGAGATCACCGGGGCCAGTTGCCTGCTCCCGAACGAGCGTCCCGCGAAGTACTGCGCGATGTCGACGAGCGCCACGATCCCCACCACAGCAGCGACGAGCACCCGGTAGTCATCTGCGTTGATGATGTCGAAAGCGAACGCGCCGAGAGCGATCCATGCCGCAACGAAGATCGTGAGCGCGAAGTTCACGTCGGGGCGGTCCTTTCGCGGCGCCACGGCGTCGAACAACAACGCGGCAGCGACGGTCAGCACGAGAGCGATGGGGATCGCGCCGGACCCGTCGAAGTAGGCGCCGATCGATGCACCGGCGATCCCCAATATTCCGAACAGGGCAAGAGGATGGTATTGGCGCGAGATCAACGCTGCGTAGAACTCCCAGCCTGCAAGCAGGAACACCGCGAATGCGAGCAGGGCGAGCACGGGAGCCCACATGAGCGACACGATGACGAGGGCAATCAGCGCGACGGCCGATCCCACCCGCAGCGCGAGCTCCGATCCTCCGCGCGCAGGAGGGGTGACGACGTGTGCCTCATCCTGGCCTATGACGTCTTCGAACCCCACCGTCCCGGTCTCGACACCCGGCATCGCGGCGGCGAGCGGTACCTGTTCGGTGTCCTGAGTTGCAGCCAGCGCCATCTCCGCGGCCAGTCCGACGTGCTCCTTGGTCGCGGTCTGGAGGTACGTTTCTTCGGTGAACTCGTCGAAGTCGAAGACCGTTCCGGGTTCCGCGGGTGCACCGTCGGCGTCCTCGACCCCGGGACCGGGTTCGGCACTCCCGGTCTCATCGCTCCCGGACTCATCGCCCCACGCGACCGCGGCCTCTTCATGGGTCGACTCGGCGGGTTCGATGTCCATCTCACTCGTGTCGTCTTCTTCGAGCGTGCGGGCTTCTGCCCACGAGAGCACATCGTCATCGTGGTTCTTCCACGGATCGACCGTTTCGGCAGGTTCCGCCTCGGTCACTTCGCCCGCAGCGGTGGCCGCCTCGTCGTCGTCGCGAGCTTCTGCGAACAATGTGTCGGCATCCGCGCCGGTGGACGGTTCAACCGCATCTTCGGCGTCGGCGACCGCCCCGTCGGTCTCGGTTTCTCCGACCGGCGCCGACTCGATGACCTCAGGCTCCGGCTCGACTGCCTCAGGCTCCGGCTCGGCGATCTCAGGCTCCGGTTCGATTGCCTCAGGCTCCGGCTCGGCGGCCTCAGGCTCCGCGGTCGCGTCGTCACCTCGGGTGAACGCCATCCAGTCGGCGATCTCATGGGCCGCCTCATCCTGAGCCAGGTCGGCGTACGGCTCCGGTCGGTCCTTCGGCTCATCGAGCCACCCGTCGAATTCACTATCGGGTCCGGCGGGCTCGACGTGGGGTGCAACGGGATCTGCCGGTTCCGAATCGTATTCGAGTTCGTCGGTGCCGTCGGAATCCCGGTCGTCGCGCTCCATGTCCTGTGACAGTAACGGGGCATCGGCCGATCGCTGCGAATCCTCGTCGGTGAAACCCTC
>PVMS01069378.1_pt1 | contig 13711 bp, 11 predicted proteins | sample 1853461 | NCBI WGS metagenome assembly PVMS01 (sample SAMN08582032, study PRJNA380276) | Marine sediment metagenome, whole genome shotgun sequencing project. | isolation source: ocean sediment barecode stripped | collected 2017 | reverse complement strand
TCCTTTAGGAAATCGAGGGAAACTAGGGAAAGAAGAAACGCACATTCGTATATTATATCGTGAAACTTTATGATAAATATCTACAAAAATCACGATGGAGGATATATTAAGTATTACGCCTTTATTGCACTTACATATGCGCCTTTAAGACCAAAATCTGTTAGTAGTGTTATTATTCTATGAACTTTAAAAAGATTTCACTTCTTCGATTATTTAATGATTTGATTTTCCAAAAGGTTTATAGGAAAAATTATCATTTGAAATTTTCCTATAGATATATAAACTTGATTGGGGTGTAAGAAAACTTTGCCTAAGTCTCCTATAAAAAAGAAACTCTCCATAAATGAGAAAGAAGCCACCTTAAAAATGGTTGAGGTGGATTGTCTGAAGAAAGAGCTAGAAGCAGAACGGGAAAAAGCAAAGGAGTATCGAACACGTTTAGTATATTTTCAAGCAGATATGGAGAATTATAGGAAAAGAGTGAATAAGGATTTTGAGGAGATTACTAAATATGGAAGTCAGCGTTTAATCCTAAAATTACTTCCAATTGTAGACGAATTAGAATATGCTATTGAAGCAGGAAAGAAAAACAAACGAAATAATGGGCTTATTGAAGGAGTAGAAATTGTATTAATAAAATTTTATGAAGTCTTAGAGAACGAGGGGATCTCAAAAATTGATGCAATTGGTAAACCATTCGAGCCAAGTAAACATGAAGCCACAGAAAATATTATTACAGAAGAATTTAAAGAAGGAACAATAATTGAAGAGACAAGGAAAGGGTATGTTTTTAAAGAGAGAGTTATACGCCCTAGTCTAGTTAAAGTTACAATTAAACCAAAAAAAGAAGATTTAAAGCAAAAGTGATGAAAAATGAGTACGTCTTCTAAAAAAGAAAAAATATTGGGTATAGATTTAGGAACTACAAACTCCGCAGCTGCCATTATGGAAGCGGGGAGAAGTATAGTTATTCCAAGTGCTGAAGGACAAACAGTCGCAGGTAAGATGTTTCCTTCAGTCGTCGCTTTTACGAAGGAAGGCCAACTATTAGTCGGAGAACCAGCGGTGAGACAGGCCATTACAAATCCAGAGGGAACAATTAGAGAAATTAAAAGGAAGATGGGTACGGATTACAAGGTAAATATCTACGGAAAAGAATACACGCCACAGCAAATATCAGCCTTCATCCTTAAAAAAATAAAGAAAGACGCGGAGGTATTCCTTGGTCAACCTATTAAAAAAGCGGTTATTACCGTTCCTGCCCATTTTAACGACAACCAGAGACAGGCAACTAAGGATACAGGAGAAATCGCAGGGTTCGAAGTAGAAAGGATCATCAATGAACCGACTGCTGCTTCCTTAGCCTATGGTTTGGATAAACTTGATAAAGAGTTGAAGATCATGGTCTTTAGCTTCGGTGGTGGTACCCACGACGTTACAATTATGGACTTTGGTGAAGGTGTTTTTCAAGTACTTTCTACGAGTGGGGACACTAAAACGGGGGGTGCAGATATAGACTACGCTGTAGTGGATCATCTAATCAACGAATTTAAGAGTCAGACAGGAATTGACTTGCGATCTGATAAGACAGCGATGGCTAGACTTAAGGAAGCTGGTGAGAAAGCAAAAATTGAGCTTTCAAACTTATTCACAACAGAAATAAGTCTTCCATTTATCGCTTCTGATGCTAATGAACCGAAACATTTACAGATTACACTAACTCGGACAAAACTAGAACAATTGGCTACACCAATAGTGGAAAAAATACGAATCCCACTAATGAAGGCACTTAGAGATGCCAAACTTGAACCAAAAAATATAGACAAAATCATCCTAATAGGTGGACAAACGGGAATGCCTCTCGTTCTAAGATTCGTTGAGAATATCATGGGTAAACCGGCAGAGACTGGGGTTGATCCAATGGAATGTGTTGCCGTTGGAGCAGCAATACAAGCGGGGGTTTTAGCTGGGGAAATAACCGATTTGCTTCTACTCGATGTGGCACCTCTTTCCTTAGGAATTGAAACTTTAGGGAGTATACATACGAAGTTAATTGAGAGGAATACAACAATTCCTACAAAGAAAAGTAAAATATTCACGACGGCGGCAGATCTTCAAACAAGTGTTACAATTCACGTATTACAAGGAGAACGAACGATGGCTGCTGACAACGTATCCTTAGGAATGTTTAACCTAGTAGGTATTCCTCCAGCCCCGAGAGGTGTACCTCAAATAGAGGTGACATTCGATATCGATGCAAACGGTATTTTAAACGTTTCTGCAAAGGATATAGCTACAAATAAGGAACAGAAAATTACTATATCTGCCTCAACGAAACTATCAGAAAAAGAAAAAGAGAGAATGATTAAGGAAGGAGAGCAGTTCGCGGAGCAAGATCTTAAGAATAAGGAGGAGGCGGAAGTACGCAATAACATTGACGGACTAATTTACACGGTTGAGAAAACAAAGACAGATCTTGGAGACAAAATAAGCAAAGAAAATATTGATAGATTAGACAAAACAGTTAGTGCGTTAAGAGAAGTGTTAAACGGAAAAGATGTAGAAAAGATGAAGATGAAAAGTGAAGAATTGACAAAGATTCTACAGGAAGTGGGCACAGCAGCTTATCAACAAGCGGCTCAGGAGACGGGGGGACAACAAACAGAACCAAAAGGAGAACCTGAAGGATCTAAAGATGAGAACGTGGTAGATGCAGATTATAAAGTAGTCGAAGATGAAAAATAATTAGACATATGCTAATTAGCGTATGTATTAGCTATGTTCCAATTTCAAAGAATTAAAAGAAGGACATGATGCAACAGAGGCCATTACAAAAGTTTCTAAAGAATAGATACCAAAGGTTCTGTTAAAGCTCAACTTTTTCCTTTAAGGACAACAAGTCCTCGATGTTATTGATAATATAAGTGTTCAAAAAGAGAAGTGACGCAACAATTTAATAACGCTGAATAATTTATTTAAAGTAAAAGCTCGTTGCAGTATAAACACCGTCTCTAAAGCAGTAGTGTAGATTGTCGGAACTCATTAATTGCAGATTGTAATATCTAAACAGTCTTGATGAAGACGCGACTCCTTTAATAGTTAAAATAGAAGAATCTTCCTCGTTATCCTAAATAAGAAGAGATGAAAAGTTTTAAGAAGCCAAGTAGCTTATGCATCTCAAGAAATTGAGGGTCAGAAGCCCCGATAGCTCAGACGGTTAAAGCATCCGCCTCGTAAAGACTCTGGAAAGCGGAAGATCGCGGGTTCAAATCCCGCCCGGGGCTCCATAGTTAGTTAGGAAAAGTATTAAAGCATTAGAAAATTAAACAAATAAAAAGATGGAGAATGCACCTTATGAAACCAACTACTGTTTTAAGTTTAGGCTGTTTTCTTCTGGCTTTGGGCTTAGGATGGTACATTTTCACAATTTATGTAATACCCTTTAACGTCTTTGGTTGGATATTGATCATTGCAGGGACTGGGGTAATCATCTCTTCTTTGGTCTCGTGGAAGCGCCCCAATCTTCCTATCAGAGGCGTGGTTAATGGTTTAATTGGGGGGCTTATCTTATCCCTCTTCATAACTTCAGGATTTGGTTTCATTACAGGGGAAATCGGGACCTATAGAGCAGAGGACACCAAGTTATACACCGACCAAGTGACAACAAGCAATATCTATGTAGAGGTTGACAACTTCAATGGACCAATCCGAATATCAACTTGGGATGTTGCCGAGTACCAACTCAGCCTTAAAATCGTGGCTAAAGGTTCTTCGCAACAAAATGCTGAAGACAGTCTTAATAACCTAAAAATCAATTTGGACAATAAAATTGTTCAGAGTCAGTATACAATTACCCTCAAATATGACGTTTCTTTCTTAGACCACTCAAGATACTCAATAGAAGTTGATTTATTTTTGCCAGCAGACACCTTGATTGATCTTGATTTAGAGTCCAGTAACGGAGGCATCTACCTGACAGATATATCAGGTAACAATTTAAGGATGGAAACATCGAATGGCCCACTTATCTTCAATAAAGTTTCTGCCAATAGTATCATTGGAAAAACTAGCAATGGAGGTATCGAAGGTACAGTTGACGCTCCAGACACAAGTCTCTCCACAAGCAACAGTAGAATTGACCTCACTCTACCATGTTCGGTAGGCGGACAATATGATCTGAGCACAAGCAATGGAAACGTCAAGCTAAAAGTTTCTTCCTTGTCACAGGTAGGATTTGATCTGGATCTCTCCACAAGTAACGGTGACATCGATATCACCCTTCCAGACTTAGAGTATAGTCAGAACCAAAAGACCAGCAAGGAAGCTCAATCAGAAGGCTTTAGCAATAAAGCGGTACAAATCATCATCGAAGTTAACACATCAAACAGCAACATCGATGTTGAAACGCTCTAAAGCCACTTCACTATTTTAGTTAGATATTAAGGGTTTTTTCTACTTCAGAATAGAAGCATACCCAGTACGCCATTAATGAAAACAAAAATAGAATTTATATAACTATAATTAAAAATAAAAAAAAGTGGAAAGAGTGTTTTAAGAGAATTATTCTTTTTCGACTTCGTTAATACATTCTTCCAGTAAATCTAAGGATGTTTCAGCGTGTTCTTTCGTAAGACAGAGTGGAGGCGTTGTCCATGTGAACCCATAATTCATGACACCTTTCTGTAGCCATTTCGTAAATACTTTCGCGCCGGTCAACATGTCAATTTCTTTTGATTTCCCATCCTTTACGAAGCCAACAGCAATGTTGAGTCCTTTAGCACTCACAGATCCAAGTCTGTCATGTTCACTTTGAAGCTCTAGCAATCTTTTTCTAATCACTAGTCCAACAACATGAGCATTATTCACCAAGTCGAGTTCTTTAATAAGATCAATTGTTGAAATAATAGCCGCGCATGTCATAGGATTAGCCGCATAAGAGTGAACCTGAGAACCTGGCGGTAGAGCTGTAGCGATCTCTCTGGATGTTATGATAGCGTTCCCTTGTAAGCCACTAGTAATGCCTTTAGCGGAGCATATAATGTCTGGAACAACCTTTTCCCAATCGCATGCCCACCATTTACCTGATCTTCCTTGCCCACAGGTAATCTCATCAGCAATCATTAAGATGTTATTATCATCACAAACTTTTCTCAGTTTGGTTAGATAACCGTCCGGTGTACCATGATATCTAGCCCATGGCTCAAGAATAATAGCTGCAGTATTATTATGCGTTTGATCTTTAATGACTTGTTCAATGAATTCAGCGCAGAAAAGACCACAATCTGGGTACTCCAAGTTAAATGAACAGTTATCACAGTTGCAGGAAGGAGCGGCTAGAAGATTAATGTTTCGTCCCCACCATTGACCAACAGTTGATTGTCCGTGATAGTGTGTGTAAAGTGATATTACAGTGTTCTTCTTTGTGAAAAACCTAGCTGCTTCAACGGCGGCTAATGTAGATTCTGTACCTGAACCCCCACCCAAAACAACAGTATCGAGTTTAGAGGGGCTTATGCTCAGAAGTTTCTTAGCGGCTTCATATCTCAATTCATGAGACCAATTGGCTGTATTGATAATCTTTGAAATAGCGTTCTTTACAGCTTCAACTACCTGAGGAGGTGAATGACCAGCATTTGCCATGTGATAGCCGGCGGTCCAGTCTATGTAAACATTGCCATCTACATCACGTACCGTATCCCCTTTTGCTGATTCCCAGATTATATTGCTGATATCAGTGCGACCTAGGCCATATAGTTCCTGTGGAATTAATTTCTGTATTTTTTGAAACATTGCTTTAGATTTAGGTCCTGGAGGTGTAACAACGATGTTTGGTGCATTTTGATATCCAAGTGTGTTTAAATCTTTTTTTGACATAAAATATATCATCTACTTTTTGTGTATCGAACTATTTTTGTTAGAAACTATGATGATTAACTTATTTAAGTAATTTATGTAAAAATGGAAAACTTGAAACTGAAGATGCTGGTAAAGCTTATCATCAAATAATTTGGTGATAATAAACCCTTTTTAAAAAATGTAAAACATGAGGGTTTCTCAATAATTAATACTGGAAAATAAATGGGGAAACCTGGGTTGTATATGCATTACTTTGTACACACGTTATTATCCATAGGTTAATTTCTTTTTTAATTTTTCTTGTATTCGTTCTATGTTGCTACTTTTCTCAAAGAAATCAACATATCGATAACCGTCAAGTCCAAAAAAATATAAAAATGGTGAAGCAGGCAACAAAATTAAATTGCTAAAGATATGGGAAAAAGGTTTAAGGACTTCAAAAGCTGCTCCGAAGGGGCTTTCCAATTTATATCTAGAGATTAAACTTGCCAATCTATCCGAGATTTCTTCCTCTTTTTCAGGAGTTATTGTATTTACAATTGGTAATGCTGAAAGTTTTTTAAATATATAGTCTTCTACCTTGGCAAGAGTGCTTTTCGGTTTATCTACGTTTTTATCTACCAATTACCTTGAAACTCCTCTTCCAATTATTTCGACATTAGATCTTGGAAGGGATAATTTTTTACCATCCTCTAAAGTCACGACTATAACAGAAGTTTTTGATTCTGTCTCTATCTGTTTAGATATAGTTTCTAACTTAAAGACTTTTGCAAAGGAACCAAACTCTTCTCCTCTAATAATACGAATAACAGTTCCAGGTTCAAGACGACTTGAAGTTTCTTCTGTTTCTGATATGACGGCTTCAACAAATTTGCGAGGTATTATAATCTCTGGTCTGATCACACCGGCTCTAATGTGAGTTGCTCCACTGATAGAGCACTGTTTTCCTTCAAATTTCTTCAAAAGATTAAAGGTCCACGTTAACATACTCATTTTGCCGAAGCCCTCCGTCATAATTAAAGTTGTATTAACGTCTTCTTCACCTGTGACCGCTACGCCAATTTCATAGCCTAAGTAATCAACTAAAGAGTCATCCTCTATACTCCCCACGATTATACCATTAACATGGTTTTTAGCTGCTTTCTGTAAAGCGTCACCAGTTATAAGTGACCCGCCAACAAGTATTTTACCTTTATGACTTGAATTTATTTTGTCTACGGTAAGAATTTCGTCTGGAGATGAAACAACAACCTCTAGGACACCATGCGTTTCCCCACCTATGCCAAATATACCCTGAACATAAGCGCCAAAAGTCTCGACAATTACTCCTTCATCAGGTATAACTTCTACAACTTCACCGGGAATATACGCTGTAACTTCAACGGGCACTGGTGCTGCCCTGATGTGTAATTTTCCTGTGACATCAGAAATATAACCAATAGTACCTGATGTTGGCGCGATAGACTCTTTTACACGTCTTCCAAAAAAATGTTTTCGGCTTGCAAGTACATCTCCTTCGTTAACAACATCTCCAACTTTCACTTTAAACCATTCTTTTATAGCTTTTTTTACTTCTCCAAGTAAGATGCCGAGATCTGATCTTACATCAACAGTTGTGAATGTACCTAAGAGGTTGGCGCGAGCTACCTTGGTTTCTGGATTAACTTTATCTCCTTTTTTAACTAAAACTTTACCAGGTATAGGCAGAATTCTTCTCTTTCTTACAAACGTAGCTTCTCTTACTTCTAAACCCGGGGTGTATGCTTCTCCCATTTTTCATCTCTTCTTTTTAATGTTTCTTTCACAAGTATCCTTTCAATATTTTTTCGGGATAAACTCCGAGAGACAGGTACCACTTAATTAGTTTCTCTCTTCTCTCTTTATCATTCTCGGGGAGAACTAAGGGTCTTCCACGAGTGTCGAAGATTAAACCAACAACGCCTCCACTCACCGTAGTTTCCAGAGACTTCCCATTACCTTTACCCATGTTGAGACCACTTTGAGGTTTGATTACCATATTAATCGTTTCTCTTTCACCAAGGGGAATCATTTCCATAGTACCGTAAGGGATAGTCTTATCTAAAGAAGTACCATCGGGTAGTGTAGCAGTAATACTTAATGCATCCGCACCATCTTTAGCTAATCCTTTTGGAGCAATACATGTGCCAACTACAACAAGGCAGTCTTTAGTAAGAACGTTAAGCGCAGCATCTGGTTTAACCTTAGAGAGTACTCCTAAATGAGGCATCATGAAAATGCTATCAATCATAAGTTTTGTTATACCTTCAGGTTGAAAAGCGTCAATCAAAACAGAAGCGGATTGAACTCTTCGAGGTGCATGAGAATTAACTCCACCACTTCCAATAATCATATCGAGTCTAAGTCGATCAATATAGGTTTTACCTACGGGATCCTTTACATTGTCTCGAACGAGTGAGCCAAGATCCTTTTTTTTCTTTACACCACGTAAAGGTGTAGCTAAGGATAGATGCGCTTTAAAAGCTAAACGCATTGCTTCTCGCCCTACAGCCTGTTCAACAATAAGCGATTTAAAGTCAGGAGGAATTGTCGTTGGACGTATCATTTTATTTCTTAATCTATTTCGCAATTCCCGCTCTTCAATGCTGAAAGGTATCCACCGCATAATATTTGCAACGCCTGCTTCTTTGAGAACATTACATATGCTATAGCTCATCCCAAGGTTCGCGCTGACGGTTCTGAGAAATTTACCGTCAAATACTGAAAAAATATCAGTTGTCGCTCCACCAGGGTCAGTTCCCACTAAATTAATGTTTTGAGTCTCAGCAACCATTTGGCAAATATCACCAACCGCTGCCGGAGTTGGAATAATAGCTATATCCGTCCATTTCATCAAATCAGGATATCCTGGCGCGTGGGACATAACGTGTTCCAAATAAAAGTCGTGTACGCCTTCCCTTGCCGGTTCAGTATCTTCAATGTCTAATGTAGGACGAATATTTGAGACGATTCTTAAAGCAAAAGATTCACCCAAAATATCCTTAATAGTATTTTGGATCATACAATTCCCTGCATAGATAATAGGTAATTTAAAACCAATTCCAAATCTCGGTCTCGGTTTAGCGGATACAAAAAGTTCAGCTGCATCGATTAGATCGATCTTGTCACCCCCATCTGTACCCCCGACCATTAAGATCATGTCGGGCCTTAAACTACGCATTCGCTCTATTTTTTCATGAATTTCTCGTCCATCATCAATTGAGATGACGTCTAAGACAATGGCTCCAGCGCCTAATGCTGCTCTCTCTCCACTCTCAGCAGTCATCCTTCGGATTACACCAGAGACCATGATCTGTAGGCCCCCACCCGCACTACTGGTGGATACATAGAAAGTACCCTTTTTGAGAGAACGATCTTTCATCAGAAAATGGATTCCGGTTAAATCTTCAACCTGTTTAACAGCGTTTCGCACACCTACACGCACATCTTCAAAGGGGGCTTCAACAGTTGTCGGGGCTTCACCTCGACCGACTAGTCGAAACTCACCCATTATTTTCTTGATTAAAATTGCTTTGGAGGTTGTGCTCCCAACATCGGTCGCAAGAATAGTGTCAATGTCTAATGAAGTATTCATAACGATCCCTCTTATTTCCTAATCATCATTTCATCATTATATATGAATATTATGCTTTGAATAAATGAGAAGATTGAACTTCTCCGAATAGAAACAGAATATTATTTAAAAAAAAAGTAGAGAAGGTATTTACCTCTTCTTTCGCTGAACTGCTTTCTTTGCTGCGGCGACTATGTCTTTGGCAGTTAGATGGTACGCTTTTTCCAGGACTGGCCACTGATCTCCTTTTTCAGGGATAGATTGACTATACAAGTCTCTGATACCCACAAGTTCCATCGGAACAGGATAGCTCTTAACTACAACTCTAGCGATTGATTCACCTACACCCGTCAAAAGAGTATGATCTTCCGCAGTCACAACTGCACCGGTCTCTTTTGCAGCCTTAGCTATCATCGCGTCATCAAGAGGCTTTAAGGTACTCATATTGATAACACGAGCGCTTATCCCCTCCTCAGCAAGCATGTCAGAGGCTGTCAAACTTCGCCATAACTGTATCCCAAAAGAGATTATTGAAACATCATCTCCTTCTCGTACAGTGATAGCTTTACCTATCTTGAAGGGATAATCTTCCTCGAAAAGATTCGTGACTGGTTGTGAATGAACCCTTATGAAAGTTGCTCCCTTGTACTTCAATCCCGCAATAATTGTCTTCTCCAATTCTACAGCGTCTGCTGGAGCCATACAGAGTATTTGTGGAATGCCCCGCATGAAGCCTATATCATTAATCTCATGATGTGATGCTCCACCGCCAGCCCAACCACGAGCATATCCTATGAACTTCACATTGTGATTATCGATACCAATGCTTTGAAAGATCTGGTTATATGCTCTACCAAATAGCCAAGACATACTCATCCATATAGGAGTAAAACCTTCCTTAGCAAATCCACTTGCGACAACCGTTGCATTAGCCTCAGCTATTCCGACGTTTATAACGCGCGCCTCAGGAATCCCTTGACTGATGTAGCCTTTAGGATTCATGTCTGCTCCGATGAAGCAGATTCGTTCATCTTCTTTTGCCATCTTCATCATTGTAGCCATCATTCTTTGCCGTACATAGTATCGTGCCGGTCCCTTGAACCCTATACTCTTTAAGAATTCAGAAGGATCTTCACGCCAAGAATTTTCTCTTACATATTTTATCATTTTATTAACCACCATTTTTTACTAATATATCGTCTTGATTAACCTCTCATACTCCTTCTCAGTCATAGGTATCATATGCGCGTGGGACTTCTCGTACGCGGGAATTCCTTTCCCTTTAACCGTTCGAGCAATTATACACTTCGGCTTTCCAGAGATATTATCAGCTAATTGTAGTGCCCCAAGAATCTGTCTAAAATTATGTCCATCTATCTCAATAGCCCACCAACCAAACGAGCGCCATTTCTCTACAAATGGTTCCAATTGCATTCCTTTATCAATGGTAATACCAACACTGAATTGGTTATTGTCAACAATATGTATCAGGTTGCTACATTTGTAGTGCGCTGCAGCCATAGCGGCTTCCCATATTTCACCTTCATGGCATTCACCGTCTCCTGAAATACAATAGACCCTATGGTTGGGTGCACCTTCTTGTCTCGCGTTATCATATTTCGCTTTAGCTCTTGCAGCTAATGCGAGTCCAAGAGCGAAAGATAATCCTTGTCCAAGAGAGCCTCCGGAATAATCTAATCCCACAGTTGACCAGGCATCTGCGTGTCCTTGAAGCATCGAACCAAAGTGCTTGTATGTTGGAAGCAAATCTGTTGAAAAGTATCCTAACCTTGCAAGACATGAATAGACTGTTTCGCAAGCATGTGCCTTACCAAGGACTATACGGTCTCTATCTTCCCACTCTGGATTTTTCGGATCAAGCTTCGCATGATTAAAATACAACGCAACACAAAGTTCCACCATAGATAAGGAAGGACCAGAGTGTCCACCCCCAGCACCTAGTAATTGAACCATTATGTCTTTCCGGGTCTGTAAAGCTTTTGCTTCTAAATCTTTTATAGTTTTTTCTGATATCATTCGTGAAATCACCACTCCTTAAATTTTATTTCAACAGTTTCCAAGCTTAAAGGCACCTCACAATTCGGACACACATTATTATATCTCTTCAAAACCTTCTCCTCGCTGAGTCCCCCAATGTAAAGGCGGTCTGCAATAGTTTCACCGTAGTACAACAGAAAATCACATTTTTTACAATGTATTGTCTCAGTCATTTTCCTCACATTTTAAAGAGAAATAATACATCAAGGACTAGATAATGTTTATGGTATATACATTGATTAAAAACTATTCAGGAGATAATATCTAAAAAAAAAGGCTGATTTAAAGGGAAAGTTAAAGCGTTAAAACTGGATAAACAGTAAAAGAAATAGAGTTGACGTTTCCACTAGCATTTTTAGAAAGACGTATGAAAGTGACTGAAATTAAATTTTTAAAGGTGAAGATTACTGTGGTAGAAAAAAAGGAGGAATTGTTTCCATCTTGACAGCCTGCGTTTTACTGTTTCATTTAAAGCTTCTCCAATCTCTTTGGCTGTAAGTTTTAAGGTTTTCTTCAAGGACTTCTAACCCCCACCGCCCTACTCAAGAAAAAACAGTTGTGAATTGACTACATTTCCCCCTTACACCAACCATATTCATTGAAACAATGTAATTCGCATAAACAACACGGAACATAGACTCACCGAAAATTCCAAAAAGGGTGTGACCTTCTACGTTTAAGATGCCTTCTTGTTTCCTTAACGGCTTTAACTATGTCGAGTTCACTTAAGAGTTTAAGTATACTCATATTGATTATGCGAACAGCTATTGCCTCTTTGGAAGGTCATGTGTGGCCTCTAGTTGTCTCTAGAGTTATGTTCCGAAGGAGATTGGAGCATCTACCTTTCGCGAATGGTTATGGCTTTACCTATCTTGAAGGGATAATCTTCCTCGAAAAGATTCGGCTCATTCTACCTGAAGAGTCATATAAAAAGGTTCAAAGATAATTTATAGAGACCGTTATACATTTATAAATCTCTACAGCATCTACTGAAGCTATACAGAGTATTTGTGGGATACACTTCGTGAACGCAATATTGGTAATCTCGTGATTGGAGATCCCGCTGCATACCAATGAGCGATAATGTTTTATGAGTTTTATGTTCTGGTTATCGATACCTATCCCCTGGAAGATATTTGTTGTATGCTCTCCCGAAAAACCAAGAAAGATCGATACTTGGAAATAAAATCTTATTTCTCCAAGTCAGAGTTCTAAAAACCAGTATTTGCCTCACAGACCAAAGGTAAGAACGCGATATTCGTTAAGTCCAGCTTTAATGAATCCTGTACAGAGAACATGTATGTGGATAAAATAACGGTCTTTTCATTCTCTTTTGTCATTTTCAGTAAGTGAACACAAATAATGTTTCTAACGACGTTTCTGTCAGCGAACCAAAACGCATACTTTACACTATTTATGCTCTATCCAGATCTTTTATAACACCTTTTCTTGCAAATAGTTCATTATTAATCTTCTCCAACATTAAAGGGCATGGACAATCTTGAAAATGGAAGAGTCTATTAAAATAAATTGATATTTTATGGATGAAAAGTATTAAATAGTAAAAATAGGAATAAGGTTGGTTATATCAAAAAATAAAAAAAGGGAAAAAAATATGGCTTTAGTAGAAGGTACAACATTCATATTAGTATTCATGGCTTTATACTATGTCATCAAATATGCTTTTCATTATCTAGTCGAAAATGACCAATTTGAAGCACAAGTTGAGAGAATACCAGCACTCGATGCTATCGACGATTCTATTGACAGATGCGTTGAAATGGGACGTCCGGTTTATTACACTCTCGGTGACTGGGCAGGACTTACAGGAAGAGACGCTTCAGCAATTGCAGCCGGAATAAACATATTGGGTTATGTGGCAGAGAAAACCGCAGAGAAGAGAGTGCCATTGTATGTAGCAATCTCTATGGGACAAACCTATACAATCACAATGGATACGGTAAAAGGAGGCTTTGCGAAGGCAGGACGTATAGATGATTTCGATCCTGAAAAGATTCTATACTGGTCCGATACATGGCCAGCATACCAAACAGGCACATTCCACCTCTTCGATACAGAAAGACCTGCAGCATACATGAACATTGGAATTGCAGCAGACTCGGCAGTTAACACTCCTGGATATGCAATATTGAGGGGAATAAATTGTGTGAGTATTGGTGCATGTACAGATAGGACTCAGATGGC
>PVMS01146255.1_pt1 | contig 13713 bp, 14 predicted proteins | sample 1853461 | NCBI WGS metagenome assembly PVMS01 (sample SAMN08582032, study PRJNA380276) | Marine sediment metagenome, whole genome shotgun sequencing project. | isolation source: ocean sediment barecode stripped | collected 2017 | reverse complement strand
TGATGGTCTATTTTGGTCCTGACAAGACCTATGAATTGCTTGGCAAGAACCCCACGAATGAACAAATCGCCGAGGTTCGGCATGCATTAGGTTATGACCGGCCTTTCCTGCTTCGCTATGCCGGATATTTGAAGGAGTTGGTGACACTGGATCTTGGGCTGTCTGACTCCAACGGCGAGCCAGTGACCACCATTCTGGCTCGCACCCTGCCAATTTCTATTGCACTCGTGCTGCCCGGATTTGTATTGGGTAACCTGCTCGGAATGGGCCTGGGTTTAATGGCCGCCTGGTACCGTGGACAGTGGCTGGACAAACTGGTCATGAGTGCATCAGTGGTGGGTATGAGTATCAGCTTTCTTGTCATCATCATCGGTTTGCAGATATTGCTGTGTACCCCGTATGGTCTCAACCTGTTCCCGGTACGTGGCTGGCAGGTGCACGACCTTGGCTCATATTTTTATTACGTATGCGTGCCCACCATGGCGCTTGTCCTGGTGACACTGGGTTACAACACGCGTTTCTACCGGGCGATCATGGCGGATGAAATAGAGCGTGAGTATGTCAGTACTTTACAGGCCTACGGTGCATCACCCTTCGAAATTCTATTCCGTCATATTCTGAAAAACAGCCTGGTACCGGTGCTGACAAGGATCATGTTTTCAATTCCATTTGTCTTGATATCCGGAAGCCTGCTACTGGAGAGCTATTTTGGTATCCCCGGTATCGGCCTTGTGACTTTTAATGCCATCACTTCCGGCGACCAACCCATTCTCAAGGCAGTCGTGGGTCTGACCGGGGTGCTGTTTGTGCTGGCGCAATTGCTCAATGACATGCTTTACAGCGTGGTCGACCCGCGGATATCAAGATCATGATCCCTGACGCTTGGAAACGACTGCAATCAGACCGATGCGCGATGCTGGGACTGGTAATAGTCGCGATATTCGCCGTCATCGCGATCAGCGTCTGGACCGGTGTTCTTGGACAGTCGTGGTCTGAAGTCAGTGGTGAGCGCTGGGAAAGCGCCAGTCGTTCACACTGGTTTGGCACCAATATATTGGGTCAGGATATCCTCCAGCGTACGCTCTTTGGGACTGCGACTGCTTTCGAGGTGGGTCTGACCGTAACCGTATTGTCCACCCTGTTGGGCACGGTAATGGGTGCCCTGGCAGGTTGGTACAGCCACAGCTGGCTTGATGAAATCATCCTCTGGCTCAAGGGTGTGCTGGATTCAATACCGTTCTACCTGTTTGCCACGGCCATTGCGTTTGCACTGCAGGGCAAGCCCTGGGCCATGCACCTGGCGATGATCATCACATTCTGGACCACAACTGCCCGTATTATCCGTGGCGAGGTCATGAGACTCAAACAACGGGAGTTCGTTGAGGCTGCCCGTGCCATCGGCTTGCCAGGCCTCAGGACGATATTCCGACACATTTTGCCCAACACCTATCATATCCTGCTGGTGCAGGCCTCCATCGTGTTTGTAGCCGCCATCAATACCGAGGTCATATTGAGCTTCCTGGGTCTGGGTATAAAGGATGGAGTTAGTTGGGGATTGATGTTGGCAGAAAGCTCACAGGAAGTGCTGGCTGGTCACTTTGGCAACTTTATTGCTGCCGGCGCCTCGTTGTTTGTACTACTAATGGGTTTTAACCTGTTGGCGGATGCATTACAGGATGCACTGGACACCCGCAGAGTCGAAATATGAATACACCGGCCCTCAAAGTGAAAGACCTCAGTGTCTGGTTCGAAACCAAATCAGGTCGCAGACAGCTTGTTGACGGGATCAGTTTCAGTATCAATCCGGGAGAGGCATTGGGACTGGTTGGCGAATCCGGTTGTGGGAAATCCATGACGGCCAAGACAATTATGGGCCTGGTTCCAGCAAGGGGTGTAAGGATTAAATCTGCCGGGATAGAAGTCAATGGAAAAGATATATCCGCTCTGAACACCGTTCAAAGACGCAAGATACTCGGTCGCGACATTGCCATGATTTTCCAACAACCCGGCAACGCACTTGATCCTGTTTTTACACTGGGTCAACAGATCAGTGCTGTATACAGGCGGCACAAGGGCGGCAGCAAACAAGGCATACGTCAATCCATGCTGGAATCATTGCAAGCGGCAGGTTTTAAACAGGCAGAGGATATTGCTGCATCCTACCCCCACCAACTGTCCGGTGGCATGCAGCAACTGGCCATGATTGCCATGGCTACGGTTTGCAAGCCTGCCGTGCTCATCGCTGATGAACCAAGCACCGCGCTGGACGGTATGAGTCGCATGCTCATTCTGAAACAGCTAAAACGCCTGCAAATGGAAAACCAAACAGCCATATTGCTGATCAGCCATGACTTGAATGTCGTCAGGCACAGTTGTAATGATGTCATCGTTATGTACTGCGGCCGGCTGATGGAGAAATCGGCTTGCCAGCAATTGTTTGCCCACCCGCGACACCCGTATAGCGCCGGCATGTTGTCTTGTATCCCCCAAATCAGCCCAAGCCGCCCCCCTGGGATCAAAGCGATTCCCGGCCAGGTGCCAACAGCGGATCATCTTCCACCTGGTTGCCACTTTGCTCCACGCTGCGACCGTTCCGAAGCACAATGCAAACAATCGGTGCCCCCATTCGAGTCACCGCAAGGTGATTCAGGTAGGGGCGAATTGGGCAGTGTCGAACCGGACAATGACAGCCGGGTTGCCTGTTTCAGGCCATTATCGTGAAACCCGGTAACCACCATAAGGCGACTCCTTTGCTTGAGGTGCGCAATCTGTCCCTGAGTTTTCGACATCAGGAGAAAGCGGCGGTTGACCAGGTCAGTTTCAGTATTTCAGCGGGCAGTACGCTGGGGCTGGCGGGGGCATCCGGCGCCGGTAAGAGCAGCATTGCACGAGCCATCATGCGTTTGATTAAAACAGATTCAGGTGAAATCCTGTTCAAGGGTAAGGATATCCTGCAGATGGATCCAAATTCCTTATCCGCAACCCGTCAACGGATTCAATTGGTCTTCCAGAACCCCTCCGCCTCCCTGAGTCCGAAACGCAACATTGAGCAAACCCTGCTGGAACCGCTGGAACATTTTGCCATCGGAGACGACGACTCCCGCCGGGAAAAAATTCGCAGGATCCTGCAAGGTGTCGGGCTTGACCCCGATGTGTTGCATGGTTACCCACATCAATTCTCAACTGGCCAGCAACAACGTATCGCGATTGCGCGGGCACTGGTGACCGATCCCGATTTACTGATTGCAGATGAAGCGGTTTCCGCACTGGATGTATCCGTACAGGCACAAATCCTGCAATTGATACAAGCTCTGCAAAAACAACGTGGCATTGCTATCTTGTTTATCTCGCATGACCTTGCCGTCATCCGGCAAATTGCCACCGACGTTGCCATCCTCTACCGAGGAAAATTACTGGAACACTCAAGTGCAGACGCCTTTTTTAACCAGCCCACACACCCCTACAGTCAGAATTTGCTGTCCCTGGCCAAAAATGAAGCCCCATCCAGGCCAGCCGACAGCAAAAGCTCCCCGAATAGCGGAGGATAAGAGAAATAAGTAAGATGTAATCTTCACAATAAGACGAGAAGCCATGAAATCTCATAAATACACCCCTGCAAAACACGCCAGCCCCGTGCTCGTACTCATGCTGGTGCTACTAACCATACTGATTTGTTCGGGCTGTGGAACAAAGATCATACGTGGTGCGGCACCCATGGTGCGTATGACTGGACTGAGTCACCAGGACAATAACATCACCCTGGAATTGAGCATGCGCAACCTCAATGGTGTAGGACTTGAAGTCCGCAGCATCGACTTTAGCCTTAGAGTCAATGATGATGAGCTGTTCAGTTACAAGGGTCCGGCCGAAACCAGTATTGCCGCCAACGGGACCGAAACCTGGACGGTAGAGCTTGAGGAAAGCCAGTCCAGCCGCGAATTGTTGGATACACTTCAGAATGGTGAGGTTAAAAGCCTGCCCTATTCTCTGAAAGGCAATGTGTTTAGTGTCGAGGACGGCAATTTGATCTTTGCACACGAAGGTCATATCTATCCCCTGCCAGGACGCCCGGGGCACTTCCGCTAATCGCCGGCAGGATTGCTCATGTCTCTGCAAATCAATTTTGAACTCAGTCAGGCCGACCTGGATCATTTTTGCAAAACCATGCAACGATTGCGTGATTCCAGCGCGGATACATCAGCACAGGAAATCATAGAGAAAACAAAACAACTACTCAGGCAAGTCAGACAATCCGACGCGAAGGATTTTATTTGCAAAAGTATCAACCAGCTGGAAACACTGATCAGCATGCTTGAGGACAAAGCCTGGCACCTGGCTGATAATGATCGTGAACGGGTGCTGACAGCATTGTCCTACTTTTCTGAATCCGCAGACCTGATCCCAGATGAGACTCCCGGGCTCGGTTTTCTGGATGATGCCATCATGATTGAAATCATCTGCCAGGAAATGAAACACGAAATCCAGGCCTACAACGAATTTGTGCAGGACTGCGCATCGAAAACCAGCCGCGCCACCCGCAACCCGGCCACAGCTGAGGAATCCAGGTGGTTGGAAGAACGCCGTGCGCAATTGCATTCACGCATGCGCCGCAGACGAAAGAACCAGTCCGGAAACAGCAGAACCAAGTCACGATTTTCATTGTTTTGACATGAATACGATCCGTCATCAATATTTCCTGGTCGGCATTGAGACCGACCCGACCCGGTATCACGGGGAAAACCCGGGCCGGCCGGCCTTATTGGAACGGGTTGTCGCAGAACAGGTATTGGCACATATTGCTGCGGATCTAACCGCCATGCTGCCTGCCGTCGCCCGCTGCGCACTGGGCATGGCTGGCGCCTTGTTCGACCAAACACAGGTATTACGACCAGGTTTTCCAGTTTTCGAAGCACTACAAAACTTGCAACAATCCAGTAATCCCGATGGCGATTTCCAACCGCGTTTATTGAGCATTGGTGCAAGCCAGGGTCAAATGCCGGTGCCGGAGCTGCAGCCCATCGATAACATTCCTCTTGGTCTGCTGCAAATTTTGCCACTGCTATTGAGCGGACCGGCAGACCTCATCGATGAACTGAGGGAAGAAATGGAGCACCGGTTTCTGGACCAGGGTCAGCTCTCCGCCCACTCGGCCAAGGGTCTTGAAAGTCATTTCAGGGTTTCAGTCAATCATGCCCGCTTTATGACCATGACGGATCTGAACGCCATGTTGCGTTTGCAACTTGAGCATTTTGGATTTCTGCCACTATGGGAACTGCTGGATGCTGCTCTGAACAACCCGGATCAAGTGTTGTTGACAGACAGCACCATTGGTCTGCAATTCAGGTGGGAAGATGGTTCTGTACACTGTGTCTTTGAAACCTTTGACTGGTGGGCCAGTCGTGGCGCCGGTGCCGACCTGTCGGCCGATAAGCAGCACTTACAAAAGGCCTATGCAGACTGGACACGTGAATATCGCCAATACCTGACATTGCTCACAGCCCATGACATCAATGTCAGGCAGTACCTTCCAGGTCTGGATGATGCTGCATTGACAGATACTTTCCTGCTGGAAGAATCGACCATGCAGCCCGGACAATCCTCTGCGACGGTGACTGAACACAGTGTCGATGATCTTGGAATCGTGGCGCTGACGGTGGTCAAAGGAGTGCGACAGATGAATTTCTACCCGCTACAAGCAGGTGGCCTCAACGATCTGTACCAGTATATCCATGAACAGGGCTATGCTGGTGACGTCGCCTACCCGGGAGCTATTTGCTACTACGAAAATTCACGCCAATTGATATCTGAATCTATGCCATCACCTGATACAACTTGATACCCGGTAATCTGCACCCCATGTTATCCGTCATCTGAATACTTAACATCTGAACAATTAACATCTAAACACAATGGAATCCGATTCATGACCCTCAGTGACAACACACGCGAAAAGATTGAAAACCTGGTACAACAAAACCGCGTTGTACTTTTCATGAAAGGCACACCGCAGGCACCGATGTGCGGATTCTCATCCAAAACCATTGGTTTGCTGGATTCCATTCTCGAAGATTACACCAGCGTTGATGTATTGGAAGATCAGGATATCCGTGAAGGCATCAAGGTTTTTGGTAACTGGCCAACGATTCCCCAGCTTTATATCGAGGGTGAACTGGTCGGTGGTTGCGATATCGTCACAGCCATGTTCAACAGCAATGAATTACACGACATGCTCGGTGTGGAGGCTCCTGACCGGACACCACCTGAAGTAACCGTCACCGATGCTGCAGCCGAGAAGATTCTTGAGGCGATGGCCGGTCATGAAGGCATTGGGCTACATTTTTCTGTTGATGCATCATGGCAATCGCAATTCAACGTGGCACCTGCCCAGGGGCATGAAATCAAGGTCGAGTCTAATGGGATTACATTGTTGTTTGACCTGGCCTCAGCTCAACGTGCACGGGGTGCGGTAATCGACTGGGTCGAGAGCATGCAGGGCGAAGGTATAACCATCAATCTACCGGACGCACCAAAGCCGGTCGAACAATTGAGTGTTGCCGATCTGAAACAGCAACTGGACAAGGACAGCGTGATACTGATCGATGTAAGAGGTAGCGAAGAACGCAGCCTGGCGTCAATCGGCGCTGCCAGGGTAATGGATGGGGGAGCCATGCAGGAGATAGAAGCCATGCCAAAAGATACGGCGCTGGCCTTCATGTGTCACACCGGTAGTCGCAGCCAGGTAGCCGCTGAACATTTCCGCAAAAAAGGATTTAGCAACGTCAGCAACGTCGTTGGTGGTATTGACGCCTGGTCAAAGGAAATCGATTCCTCCATACCCCAATACAGCAATACCAAGTAAGCAAAAAATATCACCCACTTCAAGAAGTAGGCCAGTCCGCATATTGCGCCAGGGTCACGGAATCTGGCACCGGGCAGATGCGACTGGTCGCCGGGCTGGACTGAAACAACTAGCCTTAGCTATTGGTTGAGGGAAGCTCAAGTTCAGACGTATCTGAACAAGCCAGAACCGGGACACTGGTGCAATATGCGGACTAAAAGAATTCCGCAATTGCCGGGGCATGGTCGGAAGGCCTGTCCTGGCGACGCGGTTCCTTGTCAACGTAGGCGGCGCTGCAGACTTCTGCCAGTGCGTGCGAGGCCAATACCAGGTCAATCCGCAAACCCATATTGCGTCTGAATGCAGCCTGCCGATAATCCCACCAGCTCCAGATCTTTTCCTCCTGCTCAAATTGCCTGAAAGTATCTGACAAACCCAGATCCATGATACGTTGCAATGCATCACGCTCTGGTTCACTACAGAGTATTTTGTCCCGCCAGGAATCCGGGTCATGGACATCGCGGTCCTCCGGTGCAATATTGAAATCGCCCAGAACCACGACTTTCTCATGATTCTGCATTTCTATGCTGATCCAGCGAATCACCTGTTCAAGCCAATGCAATTTATAGGCGTACTTCTCTGAGCCCACCTCTGATCCATTGACCACGTACAAGTTGATAATCCGCACATCGCCAATACTTGCGCCCAGTATTCGCCGCTGGGGATCATCCAGGCCATTAATATCCGTAACGATGTCAGTGGCCGGTTCCCTGCTGAGTATGGCGACCCCGTTGTAGGTTTTCTGACCGGAAAAAACACTTTGGTAACCCGCCTCGAGTAATTCATCCACCGGAAAACGGTCATTGGTCAGCTTGGTTTCCTGTAGTGCAAGAATGTCCGGCGACGCTACACCACACCAGGCCAACACATGGGGCAAACGTACATTCAGCGAATTTACATTCCACGAGGCAATTTTAAGCATGCTTTTTCTCATTTTGTTGATAAAGCAGATTGTTGTTGTCAACCAGCTTACGCATAATACCAGTATGAAACCAGGGCTCAACGGTATCACCAGATTTATTGCAGCAACCAGAAATTCCTTACGTGGAATTCGTGACGGCTGGCGCTATGAAGCGGCTTTCAGACAGGATACCGCTTTGTCGGTGCTGCTGTTTTTGCTATCTTTTTGGCTGGCGGAGACCGTTGTTGAGTGGATATTGCTGGTCCTGCCACTGTTCCTTCTGCTCATTGTTGAAATCCTCAACAGCGCAATCGAAAACATTGTCGACCGAATTGGCGAGGAACGACATATACTATCCGGCAGGGCAAAGGATATGGCCTCCTCGGCAGTCATGTTCAGCCTGATACTGATCGCTGTCGTCTGGTTCGCTATGGCCTGGAGCAAATTCCATGTTTAAATATATAATCAGAACCGTTGTCGTACCTGCGGTCGCATTCATTCTGTTGAGTGCTTGTAACGCCAACTCCAGGGAAGCCGTAGACAACGAGAGTTGCGAGGTCGTACCGCCCAATGAACCGATGGCCTGCACCATGCAATACGACCCGGTTTGCGGTTGTGATGGCATAACTTATGGCAATGCCTGTTCGGCCCGCGGTGCCGGCGTCCCACGCAGCACGCCGGGTGCCTGTGAAGAAAATAGCAACGAATAATGAGGAAGATCCCGTGATAAAAACTCTATCCCGCAGTCTCTTAATGGTCCTGGCTGCGACCCTATTGCTTGCCTGCCCGAAGACCAAGGAAGAAAAGGGTCTGGCTGAGACTCTTGAACAATATGAAATCATCGTTCGCTGGTCCCAGTGGGATGCTGCTATCGACTTTGTCTCCATGGAGTACCAACAAGATCACCCGATTACACGGCTGGATCTCGACCGGCTCAGATTATTCCGGGTCACGCAGTACATTGTGCGTTCATCCGTGCCTTTTGATGAAGGAAACGGTCTGATCCAGGTCGTAGAAATCAGGATGTTTAACAAAAACCAGGCTCGTGAACGCATCATCATTGATGAACAGCTGTGGAAATTCAATCTGGAAACCGAACGCTGGAAGCTGCATTCTGGTCTTCCCGACCCAACCCAGAAAAATTACTGACTCAATTCTGTTTTACGGGACTGTGCGTCCCTATAAGCCGCACAGGCAGTGTGCTGCAATTGTGAACTTGCCCTGTTGAGCTGCAATAAACTGTAAGTCATCCAACATGCCCTGCAGCCAGGAAACCGGAAGCGTGTCAGCTGTGCTGATTGACAAGTCCAGGCTGGCAACTGCGCTGGCGATAAAATCATTGAAGAATTCATCAAATGCCGATTGCTTTGGCTCTAACCACTCAATTGATAGTCATCACCCAGTCCGGCTATACGCGCACTGGCTTCAATCGCATCCTGGAATGTTCCGGTCTTGTCCACCAGGCCGCGTTCACGGGCCTGTTCGCCGGTCCACACCCGCCCTTCGGCCAGCTCACTGAGTTCATCAATATCGTCAATTCCACGGGCCGTAGCCACCAGTTTCAGAAACTGCTGATAAGTCCTTTCAGTCCTGGATTGAAAGACCCTCGCGATGCCGGGATCCAGTGGTCGATCAAACCGCAGCTTACCGGCCATATCAGTGGTGCCAAAACCATCGGAATGCACACCAATTTTATCCAGCGTTCCACCAAATGTCGGTAACATCCCGAATACGCCAATTGACCCCGTAATGGTTGCGGGGCTCGCCCAAACCTCATCTGCGGCCATAGCAAGCCAATAACCACCGGAGGCTGCAACATTACCCATTGATACCACCACCGTCTTTCCAGCATCTCTCACCTGCTGTAATTCAAGACGCAGGGCCTCTGAAGCAAATACTTCCCCACCGGGACTGTTGATTCTTAACACAAGGGCGGCGACATTGTCATCACGGGCGGCACGACGGAATTGCTCTGCCGTTGATATTGAGCCGATACGGCCAGCAGGATGATGCCCCCTGACGATTTCCCCTTCGGCCACCACGATGGCGATCTGCCTGGCATTTTTCCTGGATTTCCGCGCCTTGGTGATATCAAGGTAATCCTGCATGCTGACGGCGCGATAACTGTCCCCAGCCTGGTCAGGTGTGCCACGTCTCGCCAGTTCCTGGCGCGACTCAGATGCGTTCATCAACCGGTCCACAAGACCCAGGTCCATGGCATAGCGTGCAAAATTTCCGTCTACACGCTCGATCTGGTTGGGGAGGTCATCGATTGATGCCTGCAGGGTTTCCAGGATCAGACCCCGGTTCTCTGCAACACCTTCGAGGTATTGTTGCCAAAGATTACCCAGCCAGAATTTTCCCGCCAGCTTGGCTTCGTCTGACATATCATCACGGATATATGGCTCCATCGCGGATTTATATTTGCCGACCCTGAACAGGTTTATCTCCACCGCCAACTTGTCCAGACCCTCGCGGTAAAACTGCCGATAGCTGGAATAGCCATCGATCCAGATGGTTCCATTCGGATCCAGCCAGACCTCGTCAGCAAGAGAGGCCAGGTAGTATTGCTGCTGGCCAAGGTTTTCCGCTACCGCGATCACCGTCTTTCCGGTTGATCTGAATGCGTTCAATGCATGACCGATATCCTTCAATGAGGCCAGACCAATCCTCCACATATAGTTCGGATCGATGACCAGTTGGTTGATATCACTATCACCGGCAGCGCGATGGATGGCTTCCAATATGTCACGCAAGCGGGTTTCGAACTGCTCCTGACCGGTGGCTTCCTGTAATGCGCGGTCAAGTGGTGTCGTCGTAAATTGCTCCACGACATTGCCGTAGGGCCGTATAACCAGTGTGGAGTCGGATTTCAGCCGATATGTTTCAGGTGGCTGCAGGGAGATATAAACCAGGTAAACAAACATCAGGAAAAGCAGGTTCAGAAAGACCTTTCTGCTGCCATTTATAAAATGCCAAATTCCGTAAATAAATTTGACCAGAAAAGAACGCTCGTTATCCATGGTTTCGCCTGTAAGAATATCTATCGGCTATTGTATGAACACAGGCCGCTTAGCACAATCCGTCGAAGGTAATACGCGGCAATTGTTGGCCAGGACACTGTATCAGAGAGCCTCTTGATAGCTGGTGAAAACGCTAACAGTTTGCCAAAAGCACCACTTCCCGCTTAGCGCAAGATCCCTAAAATTACATAACCTATTGTTTTTTATGAATTTAATGTTATGGCATGAATTCTGCATTAAGTTAATCAAGCAAACCCAACAACAGGAGTTCTAACCATGGGATCTTTTTCTCGCTTACGCTATGTTATCGCCGCCAACGTCAATTCCTTGCTTGAGAAAGCCGAGGATCCGGAAAAATTACTCAAGGCATTGATCCGTGATATGGAAGATGCCGCCGAAGATGCACGTCTCGCCAGTGCTGATCTTCTTGCCGAACAGGCCCATCTGCAACGTATGACCGAGCGCTTTGGACGCGAAATCAAGGAATGGGCAGCACGTGCGGAGAAGTCCGTAACCACCAATCGTGACGACCTGGCCCGTACCGCCTTGAAGGCCAAGGCAGAACTGGAGCTTGCCCTGAACTCCGCCAACAGTGAATCCGAAAGTCTCGATGCGCGTCTGACACAGCTTGAATTCGACATGGCAACCCTGAAGAACAAGTTATCAGAAGCCAAGAGAAAGCTGAAAGAAATCATGACACGCAACAATCTGTATTCAAAGAAATCCACAAGCAGCGCGGAACATTCACTGACACCCGGTGAACGCAAGATCCGACGTGCCATGGGTCGCTTTGACCGTCTGCAGTCGCAGGTAGAAAGACTGGAAGCACGTGTTCGTTCCTACGAGGTCGGTGGCACCAGCAGCAACGCCTGGGCAGCCGAAGACGCGCCTTCTGATCCTGCTATTGAAGATGAATTGCAGCAGTTGAAAAACCGAATCGCAGCACCGAAACCGGCCGAAGCCAAGACTGATACCGAAGCATAGTTAAACGCCAAAACAAGTGTCACCCCGGACTTGGTCGCTTCGCACATCCATGTGCTCTCGCGACATAAGGTACATCCATGTACCGAACCCGGGGTCCATTTTTTTCGGCCTATTCCTAGATTAGTTAGCGGTAAGTCATCCTGGAATTTGCGAAGCAAATATCCGGGAACTTCACCAGCGTTTCGAAATGCTTGGCGGTGGTTTCTTTAAAGATTACGGTAACCTGACCGAGATCCCGGATAATGCTTCGCATTTCCAGGATGACTGTGCCATAAATACCAGTATGACGGGGCCAAACTACCAGTATGACGGCCGTTCACTTCAATGGATTCGCTCTACTCAAACGAACCAACTTGCCGCTCATAAACAAAAACCTCCCACCCAATAGCACCGCCCCAAATGACAAACCGAGGATCATTCCAATCCACATGCCGGCCGGGCCCATTTCCTTGTTGAAGGTCAGGTAGTAACCGGCGCTCAAACCAATCACCACGTAAGACAGGATATTGATAAACATGGGAATCAGTGTGTCTTTCAGACCACGTAATGCACCCGCGGCGCAGATCTGGATACCATCTGCGTATTGAAAAATTGCGGAATAGAACAACAGGCCAATGGCGATGGATGCTATGGCGGCATCGTCGGTATAAATTCGCACGATCAAGCCAGGAATAAACAACATGGTCGAAGCACTTAGAGTCTGCGTAAAAAGCACGATCACAAAACCGATCAGACCGGCATAACGTGCAGCCTGTGGTTCTCCCCTTCCCAATGCGTTACCCACGCGTGTCGTAATGGCACTGGCGAGACCCAGGGGCACCATGAATAACAAGGATGAAAAATTAATCGCGATCAGGTGAGCTGAAGCCGGCAAGGCACCAAGACGGGCGATCAGCAAGGCAGCGCCGACAAACAGGCTGCCCTCAACAAAAATAGCCATGGCAATAGGAAGTCCAATAACCAGCAGGTTCGATATGGATTGCCAATTCGGCCAATCCCAGCGAGCAAACAGCCCAAAGTCTTTGAAGTGTCTATGCCAACGGACGTAGAAAAACATGACCAGGAACTGTGCCCACATCACGATAGAGGTGGCATACCCGCAACCCTGTGCTCCCAATTCAGGCATACCCAATTTGCCAAACATCAGGACGTAATTAAGTGGCACGTTCATCATGACGCCCAGCAAACCGATATACATGGTCGGTCGGGTATGACCACCGCCTTCGGAGAAAAATCGCAGCATCAGTAACAGGCAGATCGCCGGCACACCCCAGGTGAGTGCACTCATATATTTTATGGCGGTCGGTATCAACTCGGGATCAACCGCCATCCATTGCAAGACCTTTCCACCGGACAGCAAAATCAATATAAACGGCAGTGCCACGCTTAAAGCAATCCACATTGCCTGGCGTGCTGCCACACCACCTTCAGACCGCTTTCCGGCGCCATCGAATTGAGCAACAACCGGTTGCAGGGCCATTAACAAGCCCAACACGAACATCAGGACGGCTGACCAGATCGCTCCGCCAGTGGCAATGGCTGCCAATGCGATTTCCTTCTCCGGTAAGCGGCCTGCCATCAGGGTATCGACAAAATTCATGCTGAAGCCGGCGACCATCCCAATTATGACAGGCGTAGCCAATTGCATGGTTCTCAGAATTTCAAGGCGATGATTTTTTTTATGGTTGTTTATACTGCTCATTGGCTACAATCTGGTGTAATCAGGCATTGTAGTACAAGCGGGAATAGGTGTAATGATATGAATTCTGAACAACAAGTAGCGACAATTCCAAGCCCTTCTTTGACACTGGCCGCCAGGAAACTGGCAGGCTCGGCCCATTGCCTGAACTGCTCAACCGAACTGAAAGGCCCCTTCTGTTATTTTTGCGGCCAACCCGATCGCAATT
>PVMS01008779.1_pt1 | contig 13713 bp, 13 predicted proteins | sample 1853461 | NCBI WGS metagenome assembly PVMS01 (sample SAMN08582032, study PRJNA380276) | Marine sediment metagenome, whole genome shotgun sequencing project. | isolation source: ocean sediment barecode stripped | collected 2017 | reverse complement strand
GTTGAGCAAGCGCGTCGACCCGGCGCTGGTGCATGCGCTGTCCCGCCAAGAGAGCGAGTTCAATGCCGGGGCCAAAAGCCCGGTGGGCGCCAGCGGCCTGATGCAGTTGATGCCGGCCACCGCGCGCGGCGTGGCGCGGCGCTACAAGGTGAAATACTCGAAATCGCGGCTCACCAATGCCGCCTATAATCAACAACTCGGCGAAGCGTTCCTGCACGATCTCATCGAAGGCTATGACGGGTCGTACTTCTTGGCGCTCGCCGCCTACAACGCCGGTCCTGGCCGCGTCAAAGAGTGGATGGGCATCTACGGCGACCCGCGCAATCCAGATGTCGACCCTATCGACTGGATGGAGCGCATCCCCTTCACCGAGACCAGGCGTTATGTCTTCAAGATCATGGAGACGCTTCAGCTCTATCGCTCGCGGCTGTCCGGGCCGAACGGCGCACTCCATTTGGTGCAGGATCTCAACCGTGGACGGAGGGTTCCACCCTCCGAGACGGCCACCGTCGCCGAGCTGCCGGTGGCGCAAGCCTCGGCCTCCAAGAGCCCTTAAACTTTCCAGACTTGCTCCCCCATCAACTTTGCTCAACACTGCCGAGGAAGCGCGTTCCTCGCGCGGCAATTGATCCGCATACGTGCCCAAGGTTGCTTATCCGACGATGTCAGAGCTTGAAAGCAAGCCGTGGCGAGACATTTTCTATGGTTCGTTCGACGACCTTAGACTTCATGCCCGCCACTATCCGGCACCGGATGAAACATTCCGGAGCGTGGTCTGTTTGCCAGGCCTGACTCGCAATGCGCGCGACTTCCACACCCTGGCGACCTATCTCTCGACCCACCCTGAGAAGCCTCGCAATGTCTATTGCCTCGACTATCGCGGGCGCGGTCTGTCTCAGCATGATCGCAACTGGCGCGATTACACCCCTTTTATCGAGCTCTTCGACACACTCGACTTTCTGACCACCCAAGGGCTGCGCCGGGTCGGCATTGTCGGCACGTCGCGCGGTGGAATCATCGCCATGATGATGGCGGCGCTCAGGCCAACGGCGATGGGCGCCGTGGTGCTCAACGACATCGGCCCGGTCATCGAAACGCGGGGACTCGCCCGGATCGTAAGCTATGTGGGCCGCACGCCGGTGCCGAAAACCTGGGCCGATGCGATCATGATCATGCGTGAGATCAATGGCCGGGGCTTCCCCCATTTCACCGACGCCCAGTGGGACCAGATGGCGCGCGGCATCTTCGAGGAGCGCAAGGGGCGGCTCATCCTCTCTTATGACCGCAAGCTCTCCCGCGCGCTCGGAAGCATCGACCTGAGCCGGCCTGTCCCGGATATGTGGCCCCAGTTCGTGGCGCTCGGACGGGTTCCGGCCTTCGTGCTCAGAGGCGAATATTCCGACGTGCTGAGCCCCGAAACGCTGGAGTCGATGGTAGAACGCCATCCGAACCTGCGAACCCTAGCGGTTGCCGGACAGGGTCACGCGCCGGTGCTGCAGGAGCAGGAGCTTGTCGAGGCCATCGGCTCATTCTTCGCGGTCAACGATTAGCGAAAGTCCGTGGCCGGGCCCTAGCGCGCGCCGAGTGGCGGCATCAGCGGCGGCAACTCACCTTTCGGCAAATTACCGGTGGTCCGGGCATAGGTCTTGATGCGCGGGATCACCTTCGATGCCATATCCCGCGTCGCGCGCGTGGCGCTCGCCTCTTTCCATTTGATGCTCTCCGACGTGGAGAACGGCTCCGGAAGGTCGCGGCGTAGCTGATAGGACACGGCCACGGCCGTCCCCTGGTCCGGTGCGATGCCCTCAATGGTGACGGCGAGATCGGAGAGCGAGACTTTGCCGGACTCTAAACTGCTCAGCGCTCGCAGAGCCACGATCACCGCTTCGTCCCAGCCCTCGGGCGCGCCTGAGGCAATCTCAAGCCGGTCGTCGAGCCCGGGCCTTTCGAAAAGTTCCCGCGACAACTCCCGCAACTGTTTGCGCGAGTCTTCGCTCGGCACACTGCCCGCGAAACTCAAAGCATTGGTGCCAAGATCGGCGGTGAACACGAATGGGTCGGCGATCGGCGGCCGTACATTGTCGACCTTGATGACGAGGCCCGTGGGCAACGGCCCGGCCAGCGCCTTCTTGACCTCGATATAGTCCTTGGCGCTGTGCGCCTCGCCCGAAACGCGCATCCTTGCATTGAGTAGCCGGATGGACCCGCGCTTGAGATGGGCCAGCTGTTGCAAGCCGAAGCTCACGGCACCGAGCCATTGCTCCTTCGGCGGTCCGCCCTCGACGACCTCCAGATCGTCCTCAACCTTGAGATCCGGGAAAAGCGCCTTGACCATGCCGAGCAAGGTCCGCCGGTCGTCCTCCGACGGCACCGCGCCGCGCAAGCGAAGACCGGACTCCGTTCGCATAGCCGACCAGACGTAGCCTACGGGCCGCTCTTTGGATTTGTTTGCGGCCAATGTAACGAGACGCGCGGAGGCGGCTTGGTCGCTCACGACGGGATCGGCACAGAAGCCCGCATGCGCACCGAATGCGGCGATCACCACCAACGATGCAAAAAGGCCGAGCAACAGCATCGGCCGCAATCCCAACATGGAATTCACACCCGTCTTGGCGTGCCGCCGTTTGGTTTGATTACCCCGCTTAGTCACAGCCTTGGAACCCTGTCTTGCCGCGAGCATTGGGCTGAAGCGAGCGCGGTGCGATCATCACAACCCGCTGAGCCCTGTCTGACCCGCCAGATCGAACGCATTGCCTCGAACACATCGCCTCGAATGCAATGGCACGGCGGCCACGCCGTCTTGGTGAGCCTGAGAGAAAAATTATAAGGCATCGGATGGGGTGCTTCTAGAGGTCACTCTTCCCATGTCACGTCACAGTCACGTCAGAGCGACGCGACTGCCTGCCGCATCACCCATGCGGGCGCAGTGCGCGTGCACAACCTAACCTGACTTATGTCACGGGAACTATTGGAAGTGGTGCGCCAGTCCAATGAGGCCGATGGTGATGAGATAAATCGCCACGACGTAGTTTAAAATGCGCGGCATCAGCAAGATAAGAACGCCGGCGCCGAGTGCAATCAATGGGTTGAGCAGAACTGGGTCCATGGCTGGCAGGGTTCCTCACCGTGAAGGGGCGCTGGCCCGAATCGTCGTATTGACGGTGCGAAGCATAAGCGATCCCCGCGACATTGTCCTCGGTGCCCCTCGTCCTTGCCTGTGAATAAACACGCCTTCCCCATCTTAACACTCGCCGCAAAGCGCATATATGTCGTCTTGCCTTTGCCGTTTTTCGCGGCAAAGGGTAAGAGCTTCGGCGGGGTCTGAGGGGGCCGGTCGGATTCTGTCTAAATCAGGGGGGCGAGCAGCAGTATGGGTGTCGACGATCCAGGTTTTTGGTTCGCCGTATTACAGATCATCTGGATCGACATCCTATTGTCTGGCGACAACGCGGTCGTCATCGCCCTCGCATGCCGTCAGCTCCCGCCCCACCAGCGCGTTTGGGGCATCGCGTTTGGAACCCTAGCCGCCATCGTTTTGCGCGTCGTCTTCACCGGTCTGGTGACGACGCTGATGACGATGCCCTATCTGAAGCTTGTCGGCGGCGTGTTGCTGATCTGGATCGCCATCAAACTCCTCGGGGGCGAAGAGGAGAGTGATGACGACAACGTCAAGCCAGTCGCCAATCTTTGGCATGCGGTGCGGATCATCGTTATCGCCGACGCGGTGATGAGCCTCGACAATGTCATCGCCATCGCCATGGCGGCCCACGGCAATTACACGCTGCTGATGTTCGGTCTTGCCCTCAGCATCCCGCTGATCATGGCGGGCGCTGCCCTCATCATCTCGCTGCTTGAGCGTTTCCCCATCATCGTGTGGGGTGGCGCCGCGTTGCTCGGTTGGATCGCCGGCGAGATCATCGCCAAGGACCCGTTCATCACGAGCAAGCTCGATCCGGCCCATGCCCAAACGGCCTGGCTGGTGAGCGCGGCGCTGGGTGCGGTGTTCGTGGTTGGCGTCGGGCTCATACGGCGGCACTGGCGAAGCGCCCCGGATCAGGCTTAACGCCGAGCCCCGCCCTTCCCGAAACCCTGCGTGTTACGTCGCGCGGGATACCTTCACTGCCATCCCCTCTTCCATCGCATGATCGCCGGCGCCTGCCGGCTTGCGTTCGGCGAGCGCCGTGTTGTCAGCGGTCCCGGCTTCCAGCACGGCGTTGATCTCCGCCCCCACCAGCACGATGAAGAAGGAAAGATAGAGCCACAGCAGCAGGACGATGACCGCGCCGAGGGACCCATACATTCGGTCGTAGTTGGCGGAGAAATGGGAGACGTAATAGGAGAAGCCGATGGACGCGAGCAGCCATATGGTGGTGGCGAAGACCGCACCAACACTGACCCACTTCCATTCGGCGCCGCTATGGCCCGGGCCGTATCGGTAGATCAGGGCCAGAAGGGACAGCACGAGAAGCGCGAGGAACGGCCAGCGCGCGAATTTGACGATCGCCTCATACGCGCTCGCTTGTCCGGCATCGGCAAATAGGATTGGCACATAGACGATGGCGAAAAGCATGACGACAACGCCAAGGATGCCGACGATCGTGCAGGCGAAGGCGCTCAGATAGAAAACCAGCATGCTGCCTTGTCCGCTTTTGCCATAGGCGATCTTCAGAGCGTAAAACATCGCTTGCGTGCCGAGATTGGCGCTCCACAGGGCAATGGCGAGGCCGAGCCCGAAGCTCCAGCCCAGGGCTTTGTCCGACGTCGAGGCGATCCTGCGGATCTGATCGATGACGATGTCGTAGGCCTGGCTCGGCAGCACCTCGGCGAGGAAGCCGAATTCCTTTTCCACGGTCGCCTCGTTGGTGACGAGGCCGAACAGGGAAATCGAGGCCCACAGCGCCGGGAAGATGGCGAAGAGCGCATAAAAGGCGCAACCCGCCGTCACCACCTGCAAATTGTCGGTGACAATCTTGCTGCCCACTCTTTTCGCAATCTCCCACGTACCCTTGATCGGGATGTGGTAGTGACGCGTGGTGACGCGCGCGGCCGGCTTTGACTTCTGGCTCATGGCCCTATGAAGGGTGGTGAGGAGACCAAAAGACAAGCAGATAATGTGCGGGGCTTAACTGCGAAGATAGGATGGGTGGCCGAGTGGTTGAAGGCACCGGTCTTGAAAACCGGCAGGCGTGCGAACGTCTCGAGGGTTCGAATCACTCCCCATCCGCCAATCTTTGACCCGAGAAACCTGCGCCGAACGCGCTAGAGATTGCCGGGCTTGCCGTAGGACGTGTCGGGACGCGGCCGGGCAGCGGCCCTAGGGCCTCCCACGAGCCAAGAAACGTGCTCTCGTGCCTGCTCTCCCGCTTCCTGAACCTGTTCGGCTGGCTGAGGTCTTTCAGCACTCTGAGGCTGTTCGACCTGGCGCGGCGCTTCTTCCGGGACGCTAGCGAGCGTGTCCTCTGCCTGACCGACACTCCAAATCAGCGGCGCCTCAAGATAATCGGGCAGCACGGTGGATGCATCGCCCTCCGCCCTATGAAGCTGAGCCGTGGTGAGGTTTCGCGCACCGACCAGGCTCGCGCCGCGAAGATCTGCGCCTGTCAGGTTCGCGCCGGAAAAGTCGGTGCGGTCGAGAAGCGCGTTTCGCAGATCCGCACCGAACAAATTGGCACCCTCTAGTCGCGAATCCCTGAGATCGGTCTCAGCGAGATCGGCTCCTTCGAGATTCGCTCCCGTCAACGTGGCGTATTGAAGGTAGGCTTGGCGGAGGCGCGCATTCGCTAGGTCGATAGGGCCGCCATTGATGGGACCAAGCTGGCGATCGCCGACGCTGAGAGAAATGCCGACGAGGTTAGGGATGGTTGTGGGGAATTCCACCCGCCACTCATTCCACGACCGAGGCCCGCGGCGCAGAGTTTCAATATGTTCGGGGTTGGCCGTCATGGCGTACGCGTACACCGTTCGGCCCACGTCACTCAACGCGACAAATGATACGCGGCGAACATTTTACACAAAGATCGCGGGACAGACCTCGTGCCGCTTCGCTCTTCTCGGCGAGATATGATTCTCGCCTTCCGCGCCCTCACCAGCCTACATCGCCGTTGCCAAACCACAAGAGCCGCCCCGATGGGCGGCCCTCGCAAAGACTCTGAACTGATGGGTCGGGGCCTTAGGCTCAGCCGCTTGCGCCTAACCGCTTGCGGTTAGCCGCCGAGGCGCGCGGTGCCCCTGCGGCCGTCGCTCCGCAGCCACACAATGCTCTTGCCCTGGCGGGTCAGCTGATAGCAAAACGTCTTGCTGTCCATCCAGCTCGTCCATTTCTGGCAAAGCCGATCGTTGGCGACCCACCATTTGCCGGAGTCCGAGGCGCCGTCGCCGCGCGAGAAGCTGGCCGCGATGGTTCCCATGCTGCCCTTCATGCGCCCGTTGGAGGCGTAGCGGATGGGCAGCTCGAAACCCGACACATTGAGATAGACGGTCTTGCCGCTGATCGCTTTGCGCAACTCATCGCCGAGCAGCCTGGTCGGTTCGGCACCGAGGGCCGCGCTCGCCGAAACGGCAAGTCCGGCGGCCAAAAGGAGGGCTCTAATTTTCATCGCATCCCCATATTGTCTTGGTTCTGACATGAGGGGCACAACGCCGCGCAAACTTGGTCAATTTGGGGCTAACCCAAGGGCATTGCGTGACAAAACCAGGGAGCGCGCATGGGTGGCGTTACCGCTTCGCGGCCTTTTTGGCCGTCCGCCGCCGGTTCCGCTGGGCGAGCACGTTAACCACCTCGACGCCGGCGGAAAACGCCATGGCGAAGTAGATGTAGCCGCGCGGAATATGGAAGTGGAAGGCGTCGGCCACCAAGGCGGCGCCGATGAGGAGGAGGAAGGCCAGCGCCAGCATCTTGGTCGTGGGATGCCGCTCGATGAAGGCCGCCACGGGTCCGGACGCGAAATACATGACGAGGATGGCCACGGCTACGGCGGCAATCATCACCTCTATATGATCGGCCATGCCCACGGCGGTGATGATCGAGTCGACCGAGAAGACGAGATCGATGATGCCGATCTGGACAATGGCCGCCGTCATCGACTGCGTGACGGCGTTGCCGCCGTTGCCGCCGTCATGACCCTCGATGCTGTCGTGAATCTCGCGCGTCCCCTTCACCAGAAGGAACAAACCGCCCGCGAGCAGAATCAGATCGCGCCAAGAGAACGCGTACTCGCCAAGGGTGAACAGCGGCCGCGTCATCTGAATGAACCACGTGATGCCCGCAAGCATGATGACGCGGAAGACCAGCGCCAGCGACAAACCCACACGGCGCGCCCTCACTTGCTGGCTGGCCGGCAGGCGCGACACCATCACGGAGATGAAAACCACATTGTCGATGCCGAGCACGATCTCCATCGCGCTCAAGGCAAGGAAGCTCGCCCAGACAGCCGGATCGGTTAGGAGATCGATGAATGACATTGGCGTCGAACCTGCGTGGCCGTGAAAGGGGAGCTAATATCGCGGAGGCTGATCTTGGTCCATCGCCGGATGGGTCACAAGTGACGGCAAGCCGAGCGCCACACGCCCACGCCCGTGAAATATGCGGCGCCTACAACCAGCACGATCTGTACCGAGGCCGCCGACGGGAAGGGATTGGCGACGGCGACGATCGCTGCGCCAGCCCAGACGAGCGTGACCAACGCCGTCAAGATCCGCAGCCGCTCCACGCGAAACGGGTGGACCCACAGGATCGGCACGAAGGTCAGCACGACGAAGACACCGACGATGAAGAGAGCCACGGGCGGCGCCAGACCGAGCACGAAGAGATAGAGCAGCACGACATTCCAGATGGCCGGGAAGCCGACAAAGAACCCCTCCTCGGTCTTGCTGTGGAGATCGGCGAAGTGGAACAGGCCGGACAAGAGGATGGCGATGGCTGCGGGCAAGCGGAAGCCTTCGGGCAGCAGGTGGCTCTCAGTGAACACGAAAGCCGGGATGGCCACATAGGTGAGATAGTCGACAATGAGATCGAGGCGCTCACCACTGAACCGCGGCAGCACGGCTTTGATGTCGAAGCGGCGCGCCAGCGGGCCGTCAACGGTGTCCACGAGAAACGCGATCCCCAGCCAGACGAAGACCATCTGCCAGTCGGCGTTTTGGGCGGCCAGCAGCGCCAGCAGCGCCAACACGGCGCCAAAGGCCGTGAGCACATGGACGGACGCTGCCAGGAGCCTGTTCATGCGCCAGGACCAAACTTAGCCGTTCCCAGACATGGTGACGTCATGGCTGCTCTCTCGCGGCGGCGGGGGGCGTGCGGCTCCATCTTCCGCAAGCCTTAGCCATTCCGCAAGGGCTGGCTAGAGAGCATCCTCCCAAAAGAAAACCGCCGCCCCTGGGTTAAGGGGGCGGCGGCTCATCAAGTGAAGAGAGTCTATTGGATCGTTTGGTCGTCGAGGCTTACCAATCGATTTGGCCCCGCATACCAAAGCCGTCAATCGTGGCTCCCCTGTTCTGGTCAAAGGCGCCACCAATGTCGGAACTGGTGACGTTGAGTTTCAGCGCCGTGTGGTTGGTGAGCCACCAGTTCAGGCCGATGGTCCAGGTCTCCTGATTGCCACACTGGTCGCAGTCGTGACCAGCGGCGAGAAGTGGGCCGGCCTCAGAACCGAGATCGACCCCGTCGTACCGGCCAGCGAGTTGCCAGGCACCCCAGCCACCGCTGCCGCCCCAGACAGGATTCGAGACCTTCACACGGGTAAACTCGCCCGCTTTGGCCTTGTAGTTGCGCCTGTCGTCCGTCAGGAAGACGCTGCCCTCGACGTACCAGCCGTCGTAATCGGGGTTCAGGCTGCGGGGCGACCTATAAGCCTGCGGAACGTCGGCGTCCAAGCTGCCGTACTCGCCTTGGACTGAGAAGCGGTTGTACACGACAGCACCTTCGAGACCAAAGTAGTCGTCGGAATTAGCCAGCGAAGCCGTATCGACGAAGCGGTCCGACAGGTGAAGGTCGGCGCCATGGGCGCGATAGCGGTAGAGATCGGCCATCCCACTGTCTCTCTCCGTATCGGCATTGCGATGCCGGTAGCTCGCACCGAGATGGACGACCGTGTTGCCGGTGTTGATCGGCGCGATAGTGCCGCGAACGGCGTAGACATTCTGGTCATCCGAGAAGTCGCCCTGATCTTCAATGCTCGAACCGTTGTAGCTGGTTTGGAACGACCAGTGGTCGTCGCCGGCATGGATGCCGACACCAAGATAGCGGGGCTCAAGCTGGAAGGCCTCGATGAAGGCCGAACGCTCCATGAAGGTGATGAAGCGTGAGCTGGTCATACCCTCCAGCGAGTTGGCGACCTTAAACTGGCCCATCAGGATCTGAAAGTTGTGCCAGTCGCTGAAGCCGGCATATGCGATATAGGCGTCCTTCACCTCAGCTTCGTTGCCGCCAGCAAAGTCGACCTCGAACTTGTACTTCCAGTCATAATAGACCGTACCCTCGACGCCGAGACGGGCGCGGCGGGCTTCAACCGGCAATGTCAGGATCGCCGGTAATGCGCCGATCCTGGTTGATGGAGTTGTAGTCCATCATCAAGCGGCCGCGGACTTTGAATTTGAATTTGCCGTCACCGCTGGAAAGCTGCGGCGCACCCTTCCACTTGACCTTCAGGTCAAGATCGCTGCCGCCGCCCTTAGCGGCTGCCGCATCTGACTTGGCTTGATTGACCTGCTGCTGCATCGCCTTCATTTGAGCCTGCATGGCCCGCATTTGGGCCTCAAGCTGCTCAACAGACGCTGCATTCGCAGACGGCGCGCCCGAGGCGAGAATCCCCAGCGCGCTCGCTCCGGCTAGCATGCAAAGGCTAGCTTTCCGTAGTCCCCCGATCATAACCCCTCTCCACTTCTCTTATTTAGACATTTCGTCTTTTGTTCATCGGTTCAGTATGTTGGGAGCCCCTGCTGACCCCCGATCAATACCAGTCCGCCGCAGTTCCGCAGCTGACCATACGGTTCTATTTCCCGGGCGATGACGCGCTTGTGACAGTCGGAAGACGTGGGGGATTTCGCTCTCGCACTGTTGCTCATTGGCAACGGCCCGTGGAGCTCGGAGTTGACATGCGTGCCTGATCCCTCGCCGCCCATGGCTTCACTCTAAGCGCCGAACCGAACAGGGAAAATGCGGACGTGGGGCTATTCCCCGGGATTCACGCAATTGGCCGATCGGGCAGGTGCGTAGCTTCTGACAATAAGCGAACCGCTCCGCGCCGTTTCACTCTCTTCCCTAGCGGGACGGAATGACGGTGAAGCCGTTTTCAACGAATCGACGGGTCGCCTCGGGAGACCGCAGATATTGGAGAAAACCGTCAGCCGCTTGCGAGCGGGTGAGCCGGGCAGCCGGGTAGACGATTGGTGGATGGCTGCCCTTGGGAAAGCGCGCCAGGACTTCGACATTCGGGTCCGCCTTGGCATCGCTGGCGTAGACAATCCCTAAGGGAACTTCCCCACGGGACACCAGGCGGAGCGTAGCCCGGACATTCTCTCCTTGGGCCAGCCGGCCTTTGAGCGCGTCCCACGCGCCGAGGCTGATCAGGGCCGCCTTGGCGTATTTCCCCGCCGGCACGGCATCCACATTGGCGATGGCAAGGCGCCCGTCTCCGAGCATCGCGGCCAGCGAAACGCCTGACTCAAGGGTGACGGTCAGGCCGGAGACTTTCGGGGCGACCAGAACCAGGCGATTGCCTACCAGGTCGATCCTGGTGGCAAGGTCAATTAGGCCCTGCTCCGCCACATAGTCCATCCACGCTTGGTCGGCGGAGATGAAGATGTCGGCCTCGGCGCCCTGCCCGATCTGTTTCGCCAGCGCCGACGTGGCGGCGTAGGAGATCACCACGCTCTGGCCGCTCTCCTTCCGCCAGTCCTTGGCGGCCGCATCGAGGGCGTTTTTCAGGCTCGCGGCGGCGAACACGGTCGGGCCCTTGTCGCCAGCCGATCCCGGGTTGGGCGCCACCAGAAGACAAACGGCTATGACGGCCAACAACCCTAGCCCTGATCTAAGGCTCTCAGACAAACAAGATGCTCCTACGCCGATAGCGACGCCTCTCGAACCGGGCTACCCTATGGTCCAATCGAGGCCCAAGAGACAATAGATACCGTATGAACGACCTCAAAACCGGCGTTCTGCAGTCCGATGTGGCGATCGTGGGCGCCGGCCCCGCCGGCATCGCGGCGGCGCTCGCGCTCGCCCATATAGGCGCCAATGTTGCCCTGGTCGGGCCAGCCCCCGCCAAGTTTGAAGGCGCGCGTCCGGAGACCAGGACGGCGGCGCTTCTCACCAGCTCGGTCGATTTCCTCAAGCGGTTGGAGGTGTGGGACACACTCGCTCCCCACGCCGCACCGCTCAAAGTCATCCGTATTGTCGATGCCTCGCGCAGCCTGCTTCGCTCGCCCGACATTGTCTTCCGGGCCACCGAACTCGGGCTCGAAGCATTTGGCTACAACGTCGCCAACACCGTGCTGGTGGAAACGCTCTATGGCCGTGCGCGCGAAATCCTGCCAACAGTGCTGGCCACCAGCGTCAAAGAGATCACGCTCAACGAGCGCGACGCAAAACTTGAACTCGGCGACGGCACCACGCTTTCGGCCCAGCTTGTGGCCGGCGCCGATGGACGCCAATCGATGTGCCGTGCCGCGGCGGGGATCGAGGCCAACACGAAGCGCTACGATCAAGGTGCCATCGCCACGAGTTTCCGGCACACAACGCCCCATGACGGCACGTCCACCGAGCTGCACAAGGAGTTGGGCTCGGTCACGACGGTCCCGACGCCGAACCCAACGACCTCCAGCCTAATCTGGGTTGGCAGTACGGCGGAGATCGAAAACCTGATGGCATTGGACGAAGCGGGGTTCGCCGCCGTGCTCCAGACCCGTCTCGGTGATGCGCTAGGCACTGTTTCGGATGTCGGCCCCCGGGCGAAATTCCCGGTCACCGGGCTCACCGTCAAGCAACTCGCCCATAACCGAACCGCCCTCATTGGCGAAGCCGCGCACATCATGCCGCCCATCGGGGCCCAAGGGCTCAATCTCGGACTGCGCGATGCCGCCGCTCTTGCCGACTGCGTGGCGGACGCGCTACGGCGCGGTCAGGACCCTGGCGGCCTGGCGGTGCTGACGTCGTACGCCCGGGCCCGGCAGCTCGACGTGCTCTCCCGCACCGTGGGTGTGGATCTTCTGAACCGGTCTTTGCTCACCAGCCTCGCCCCCATTCAGGCGGCGCGCGGGTTGGTCCTCGCTGGGCTGAACGCATTGGCCCCGTTGCGGCGCATGGTCATGCGGGCCGGGCTGGCCCCGCCCGCGTCACTCCCGAGCCTGATGCGGCCCATGAGCGAAGCCCCAACCTTAGCCTCGCGGCACAACTTGGGCGCTTGACGGCTCCCGTCAGTTTGGCCATGAGGATGGACTTCCACAGCGCCCGCGCCGGCCCCAAGAAAAGCCAATAAAAGGAAGCCTCTTGGCCAACGCCTTCAACCTGCCCTTCGCCCTCGATATGCGCTACCGGCTCGAATATTCGGGCCTACGCATCCTGATTGGCTTCGTGCGCCTGTTCCCCATCGACATGGCCGGCAATATCTCGGCCAAGGCCTGGCGTTTCCTCGGCAAACGCAACCGGCGCCACAAGCGCGCGTTGATGAATCTGGAGCGCGCATTCCCGGAGAAGACCCTGGAGGAACGCGAGCGCATCGCGCTCGGCGCCTGGGACAATCTCGGCCGGGTCATGGTCGAGACCATGAATATCGATCGCATCATCAAAGATCCCGGCCGTCTCCACGTTACCAACGCCCATTGGATCGCCCGCTACAAGGGCAAGATGGGTCCGGCCCTGATCATCACCATGCATATGGGCAATTGGGAGATCGGTATGTGGCCGGTGACCTTAGCCGGGGTGAACCCCGCCGGCGTCTACCGCCAAGTGAAGAACCCTTATGTGGACCGTTATCTGCGCCGTCAGCGGGAGGCGCTCTATCCCGGCGGCCTATTCGGCCGGGGGCGGTCGGCGGGTCCGGACGAGACACACAAGACCGCGCGCCTCATCATGGACTATGTGCGCCAAGGCGGCCGGCTCGGATTCATTTCCGATCTCTACGACGCCAACGGCGTGGCGGTGCCTTTTTTCGGACATCCCGCCAAGAGCATGCCGATCGCCGCGATGATCGCGCGCCGCGTCGGTGCCCGCATCTGGATCGGGCGCTGCGTCCGCATCGGCAACCGCGCCTGTTTCGATGTCAGCGTGAATGAGCTTCGCATCCCCCGCACCGCCAATCAGGCGGACGACATCCGGGCCATCACCGCGGCAATCCAGCGCTGCTTTGAAACCTGGATTCGGGAGAAGCCCGAGCAGTTTATGTGGTCCAACCGCCGCTGGTCCTGAGGCGCGCGTTATCCGCATTGACAGCCTCCGTGGCACGCGATCATATCGCCTCAAAGACTAGGGATAGGGTGTCGTTGTCATGTCTAAATCGCGTGAAGCTAGATTTCAGATCGGCCAGGTGGTGCGCCACCGGCTCTATCCATTTCGCGGCGTCATCTTTGACGTGGACCCGATCTTCGCCAATTCGGATGAGTGGTACGCGTCTATCCCGAAGGATGTGAGGCCGGCGAAGGATCAGCCCTTCTACCATCTGCTCGCCGAGAACGCCGACAGCGAGTATGTCGCCTATGTGTCGGAGCAGAACCTCGTGC
>PVMS01090259.1_pt1 | contig 13714 bp, 14 predicted proteins | sample 1853461 | NCBI WGS metagenome assembly PVMS01 (sample SAMN08582032, study PRJNA380276) | Marine sediment metagenome, whole genome shotgun sequencing project. | isolation source: ocean sediment barecode stripped | collected 2017 | reverse complement strand
ATGAGACCAATTACTGTAAATGAACTGGCCGGATTTAGAGAGGCTTTGTTGGAATTGGCTGTGAAAATTGATTTGTCCGACTTCAATACTATCGATTTGTGTGGGACAGGAGGTGATGGGAAGAATACATTCAATATTTCAACATTAACTTCATTTATAGTTGCAGGCACTGGAAATAAGGTAGCCAAACACGGTAATTATGGAGTGTCTTCTATAAGTGGTTCATCAAATATGTTAGAATATTTAGGCTATAAGTTTAACAATGATGAGGCTATTTTAAAGAAACAAATTGAACTGGCAAATATTTGTTTTTTGCATGCTCCTTTGTTTCATCCGGCAATGAAGGCCGTAGGTCCGGTACGAAGAGAATTAGGGCTGAAAACATTCTTTAATATGTTAGGGCCACTTGTCAATCCAAGTCGTCCAAATAATCAATTGGTAGGTGTTTTTAATCTGGAAGTTGCCAGAACTTACAATTACTTATTACAAGAATCTGACGAAAACTATGGAATAGTTTATAGTTTAGATGGTTACGATGAAATTTCACTGACAAGTGGTTTCAAATTATTTACAAAAGAGAACGAGCGATTAATTACACCAGAAGATTTAGGTTTTAGAAGATTGAATCAATCTGAAATATTTGGCGGTAACTCGGTAAAAGAAGCAGCCAAAATATTTGTTTCAATATTGAACGGCAAAGGTACAGAAGCACAAAATAATGTGGTATTGACTAACGCCGCTTTTGCCTTGAGGATTATTGATAAAAACAAATCATTTGAAAATGCATTTGAAGAAGCAAGATCTTCGTTACTTGGACTTAAGGCAAAAAAGTGTTTAAAAAGCTTGATTAATAATTAACAATTACGAATATAAAATTATGAAACGAGCATGTTAAAATGTTTATCACCCAAGGGAATGATTAATAGCGAACAGCATGTGCCCGTTAAAAAATAATAAATATAAACACATGAAAATGGATACTATAGTTCAAGTTAAAAGTTACAATGTCACATTTCATAATTCATAATTATACTATGAATATTTTAGAAAAAATAGTAGCTCATAAAAAGCAGGAAGTAGCACAACTAAAAAAGGAGGTTTTTCTTGAAAAATTGGTTAAGAGCCCAAGTTTTAAACGCACACCAATCTCGTTGAAAAATGCACTTTTATCAAGTGGTTCAACCGGAATAATCTCCGAGTTTAAAAGGAAATCACCTTCAAAAGGTGTCATAAATGATGAAGCTTCCATTGTAGAAGTTACAAAGGGGTATATTGAAGCTAAAGCAGCAGCACAATCGATATTAACCGATAAAAAGTTTTTCGGAGGTAGTATTATTGATGTTATGCAAGCACGTTCTGTAAATGACACCATACCAATTTTAAGGAAAGATTTTATTGTCGATGGTTTTCAAATTGTAGAAGCAAAAGCTATTGGAGCAGATGTTATTTTGTTAATTGCTGCTTGTTTGACAAAAGAAGAATTAAAGAATTACGGAAAACTTGCTGAAGATTTGGGATTGGATGTCCTCTATGAAGTTCATAATTTGCAAGATTTGGATAAAATAAATCTCGATAATAAAATAATTGGAATCAATAACAGAAATTTAAAAACATTTGAGGTTGATTTGGAGCATTCTATTGAATTGGCAAGTCAAATACCTGAAAATTGTATTAAGGTTTCTGAAAGTGGAATTAGTGACCCTAGAATTATAACAGGCTTAAAAGAATATGATTTTAAAGGATTTTTAATTGGTGAAAATTTTATGAAAACTGAAAACCCGGGTTTTGCCTGCAAGGAGTTTATCAGTCAAATACACTAGGACAATGTCATTCCTGCGAAAGCAGGAATCCAGAATATGAAAATAAATGAAAACCAAACATCAATATTATGTATATATCATGGCAAGTAAGATTCGTGGAACTTTGTATATTGGAGTAACTAATGATTTACAAAGAAGAATTTACGAGCATAAGACAGGAATTATAAAGGGATTTACGCAAAAATATGGTGTAAATCAATTGGTGTATTTTGAAACTATTAACAGTGTGATTGAAGCAATTAATAGAGAAAAGAATTTAAAAAAATGGAAACGTGATTGGAATATTCGTTTAATAGAAGAAGAAAATAATCGATGGCTTGATCTTGCACATGACTGGTATGATGATATTTTGATAGATTAGTATAGATTCCTGCTTTCGCAGGAATGACAAAACCAAATTAGAAAAGGATTATTTAAAATTTAATTGATAATTTATAAAATGAAAATTAAAGTTTGTGGAATGCGGGATAGTGATAATATTTCAAGTTTGATAGCTTTGAAACCAGATTATGTAGGATTTATATTTTATAAGAATTCAAAACGATTTGTAGCTGATTTTCCGCAGAATGATTTTCCAAAGAGTATAAAAAAAGTTGGCGTTTTTGTAAATGAAGAATTAAATGGGCTTGTAAATAAAGTGAAGGATTATCAATTGGATTGTATTCAGCTTCACGGAAATGAAACTCCTGAATATTGTGATAAATTACGGCTTTCTTTAGAGTACCTTGAGTTACCCAATACAAAGGGAAGTCTTGTTTCAAAACCTCACCAAATAAAAATTATAAAAGCATTTGCTATTGATGAAAGTTTTAGTTTTAAATTAACAGAAGGCTATAAAATGCAGTGTGATTACTTTTTATTCGACACCAAAGGAAAAGGATATGGAGGCACTGGTTTAAAATTTAATTGGGACATTCTTAAAAATTACAATGGGGAAACACCTTATTTTTTAAGTGGTGGAATTTGCTTGGAAGATGTTGGGCAATTGTCCTTATTCATTAAAAAACGGGAATCGGATCATTGTTATGCAATTGATATAAACAGTCGATTTGAGGACAGTCCCGGACTAAAAAATATAGAAAAAATAAAAGAATTTAAATCCAACTTACTATGAGTTATTTTGTTGATGAAAATGGATATTATGGGCAATTTGGAGGGGCTTATATCCCGGAAATGTTATATCCGAATGTGGAAGAATTACGTCGGCGTTATTTGAAAATAATGAGTGAACCTTCTTTTCAAAAAGAGTTCAATTCATTGCTAAAAGAATATGTCGGACGTCCTACACCCTTGTATTTTGCAAAGAGATTGTCTGAGAAATACCATACCAAAATTTATCTAAAGCGGGAAGATCTATGTCATACAGGAGCACATAAAGTGAACAATACGATCGGTCAAATATTAATGGCAAAGCGTTTAGGAAAAAATAGAATAATAGCAGAGACAGGAGCGGGTCAACATGGTGTTGCTACAGCTACAGTATGTGCTTTGATGGGTATTGAATGTATTGTGTATATGGGCGAAATTGACATTGCAAGGCAAGCGCCAAATGTTGCTCGTATGAAAATGTTGGGAGCAACTGTTATACCGGCATTATCAGGTAGCAAAACATTAAAGGATGCTACCAATGAGGCTATTAGAGATTGGATAAACAATCCTGTTGATACACATTATATTATTGGTTCAGTTGTTGGGCCTCATCCTTATCCGGATATGGTCGCTCGTTTTCAATCGGTGATTTCAAAGGAGATCAAAGTACAGTTAAAGGAAAAAGAAAAGAAAGAGAATCCTGATTATATAATTGCTTGTGTTGGCGGTGGAAGTAATGCAGCTGGTGCGTTTTATCATTATCTGGATGAAGAAGATGTAAAATTAATAGCGGTTGAAGCTGCTGGTTTAGGTATAGATTCGGGGGAAAGTGCAGCAACAAGTGTTTTGGGAAATAAAGGAATTATTCACGGAAGCAAAACCTTATTAATGCAAACTAAAGATGGTCAGATAACCGAGCCATATTCAATTTCAGCAGGATTGGATTATCCGGGAGTTGGTCCGTTGCATGCACATTTAAGTGAATCAAAACGAGCTGAATTTATTGCAATTACAGATGATGAAGCGATGAAGGCCGGATTGGAATTATGTGAGTTGGAAGGAATTATTCCAGCTATAGAAAGTTCACATGCCTTGGCTGTTTTTAAATTGAAAAAATTCAAGAAAAAAGATGTAATTGTTTTGAATTTGTCAGGACGAGGAGATAAAGATTTAGATACCTACATTAAATATTTTAACTTATAGATAGCATCTCATAATAAATAAGATGAATAGAATAAATCAGAAATTAATAGAAGATAAAAAACTGTTGTCCATATATTTTACAGCAGGTTTTCCAAAATTAAAGGATACAGTTTCAATTATTGAGGATCTTGAAAAAAATGGTGTGGATTTGATTGAAATAGGACTGCCTTTTAGTGATCCGTTGGCCGATGGTCCAACAATTCAGACCAGTTCTACAAAAGCATTGGAAAATGGAATGACGACAGAACTATTATTTGAACAACTAAAAAAAATATCCGGGAAACAGTTTCGATTCCTTTGATAATTATGGGATATTTTAATCCGATTATGCAGTATGGTGTTGAAGCTTTTTGTAAAAAATGTGCTGAAATTGGTATTGACGGATTGATAATACCGGATTTACCTGTGAAGGAATATACTGAGAATTACAAGGCAATCTTTGAAAAATATGGACTAATAAATGTGTTTTTAATTACTCCGCAAACATCAATCGAGCGTGTCAATTTTATTGACCATATTTCTGACGGTTTTATTTACATGGTCAGTTCGGCCAGTGTAACAGGTGCGCAAAGTTCTTTTGGAAAAGTACAATCTGATTATTTTGAACGGATTGCAGGAATGAATTTAAAAGCACCTCAAATTGTTGGTTTTGGTATTTCCAATTCTGAAACCTTTAAGCAAGCGACAAAATATGCAAAAGGAGCTATAATTGGTTCAGCGTTTGTAAAGTATTTAAATGAAAACGGAACAAATAGCATTGATAAATTTGTAAGAACAATTTTAGATTGATATATTTAATAACTAAATCTAAAAAAAATCAAACAATATGGAATTACCTAAAAGAGCCGGAGATCATCCTTTGGCAGTTGAGTTGGAAGAAGGAAAAAAATATGCATGGTGCACATGTGGATTATCAGGAAATCAGCCATTTTGTGACGGACAACATAAAGGAAAAGGCATGAATCCTTTGGTTTTTACTGCTGAAAAAACGGAGACAAAATATTTTTGTTGCTGTAAAGAAACCAATAATGGACCATTTTGTGATGGATCACATAAATAGTTAGAAAAACTTTTTTTACTGTTGTATCCTAAAATCAATAGTGTTGTAAGCAGGGTTTTGTTTTTTTAATAGTTTGTAATGGATATTACTTCCAACCGCCCTGTTTGCACTACCTGAAGGCGCCGTTAACGATACAACTTTGATTGTTCTTTTATTTTGAATTACAAATTCGTGAATTTTTGGAGTTTCTAATAAAACTGGATTCAATTCAATGCGTTTCTTTTTAAGCAATTTTCTTAAATGATACTCAGGACCGTTTTTGCTATTACCACCCGTTAAAAGCAGCGTATCTATAGTAGGATACTCGTTTAAATAATAAATCATATCCCTTAACTGAATGGTTGACATACCTAGGTCTGAAGCATCAATTTTTTTTCGTTCACAAGAAGCAACTATATCACAAATACCAATCTTATTTCTAATGAGAAAATCTTTTCGCTGTTGAATAGCAAATTCAGAAGTTTCAAATAATAAATTCAATGTAAAGATTTTATCCAAAATTTTCCATAATTGACCATCAATACTTCCGTAGCAAAAATTCACATCTCCTTTTTTTAAATTCCCCATTGAAAATCGAGGAGGGGGTAGGGTACCAACAATTAATTTTGTTGCATTTTTGGGAATGAATGGTTCATATGGATGTTTGTGTATAAACATTGAGTTTTTTTACTATTTCTTGATGCGAGGCGGACAAGCAAATTATTCAATAGAAAAATCAAAATAAGTATCTGGAAATGGTTCATTCTTTAAGGTAAAATGCCACCATTCTTTTGGATAATTTTTAAAATTATGTTTTTCATTATACGTTGAATTAAAATTCTGTTTTCAATTTGATTTTGTGTAAGGCCTTTATAAGAAACCCAGGATTCATGTCCGAAAAAATCATAAGGGCTCCCCATATCTAATTCTTTTTTATCCCTAGTGGATAAGTCAATAATTGTAACATCTATGGTACTTCCTCTACTGTGTCCGGAGCGATAAGCGATGTAATCTTCTTTAAAAAGATCCTTCTTATTAACTGCAGGATAATACTCCTGTTTTTTGAGTGTGTCACTTAATATTTTTGCCCAACGTATAAAATGGTTGACAGCTTTCTGAGGTCGGTAAGCATCAAATACCTTCAGTCCTAAATGTTGTTTTTTTAGTTCTCTTTGCACTCTTTTTAAGGCTTTAGCTGTTTTTCCAGACACAATTCCTATAGGCTGAAAATAGCCATCAATTGGTTTGCCAATAAAATTATTGCTACCGGCATACCTGATTTCCAATTCTATAGTTGGTATTACTTCCTTTAAATAAACAAATCCTTCAGGCAATTGCTGCGCATTATTTTTAGCAATGAAGAATACTGCTAAAAATAAAAATAAATAGAATGTTCTTTTATTTAACCCGGTCACCACCCACATAAGTTTCTTCTACGTTAATATACGGAATTTCTTCTGCCGGAACCTCCATTATGTCTTTATTCAGAATAATAAAATCTGCTAATTTACCTACTTCTATACTGCCTTTTTCTTGTTCTTCAAAGTTTGAATAAGCAGCCCATATGGTCATTCCTTTTAATGTTTCTTCACGAGACAAGGCATTTTCCATTTGAAACCCTTCGGAAGGAAAATTATTTAAGTCTTTACGTGCAACAGCAGCATAAAATGTTAAAAAAGGGTTTACTTTTTCGACTGGAAAATCTGTTCCTAAAGCTACTTTACCATATCTGTTCAATAAATCTTTAAAAGCATAGGCTCCTTTCATGCGTTCGGCTCCAATTCTGTCTTTAGCCCAATACATATCAGAAGTTGCATGTGTGGGCTGGACAGAAGGTAATATATTATTGAAATAGTCAAAATCTTCCAGATCAATAATCTGTGCATGCTCAATTCTCCAACGTCTGTCTGATTCCCCTTTCAAAACTTCTTTATAAGTTTTTAACATCACATAGTTAGCGGAATCACCAATTGCATGTGTGTTCATTTGATATTCGGATTTGACAATTTTTTCAGCATATTTTTTCAAATCTTCCAAAGGCGTGACAAGGGCTCCAAAATGGTTGTGTTTATCGCTATACGATTTTTTCATAGTTGCACCCCGAGAGCCCAAGGCTCCATCAGCATAAACTTTAAATGATCGCACATTAAGTCTATTGGTTTTGATGATTCCCTTTTTTTGTAAAATAATCGATGTTTTTATCACTTACGGAAACCATTGCGTATATTCTAATTTTTAATTCACCATTCTGTTGTAAACTATCAATTAATTCAATGGTTTGTTTTGAGAGGCCGGCATCATCAACTGTTGTTAAACCTAAATTAAAACAAATATTTTCGGCATCTTTTAAGGCTTGAATTTGTTCTTTTTTTGATGATGAAGGGATTTTGGAGCCTATATAACTCATAGGCGCATCAATAAAAACCCCTGTTAATTTTCCGTCTTTTTGAAGTATTTCTCCGCCTGAAAAAGGCGTATCTACAGTAACACCTGCCAAATCGATTGCTGCTTGATTTGCCAATAAGGCATGACCATCAACTCTTCTAACTGCAACTGGTGTATTCGGAAATAATTCGTCTAACCTGTCTTTTGTAGGAAATTCCTGTACTTTCCAATCATTTTGATCCCACCCACGACCTGTGATATACGATACATTTTTTTCTTTTTGAAAATCAACGATACGTTGAACTACTTCTTCAAAACTTTTTGTACCGGATAATTCCACCTTTTGTTGTTGCAATCCCAAGCCATAAAAATGACAATGGGCATCAATAAAACCAGGAATAACAGTTTTACCTTTTACATCGTTAATATAGGTTGGAGCGTATTTATTTTGTATATCGATACTGGTTCCAACAGCAACAATTTTTCCATCTTTAATTGCAAATGCTTCTGCATTGTCAAAATTGTTATTTACTGTATAAACGTTGGCGTTTATAACAATTGAGTCGACTTTTTCTTTTTTTGTACAGGCTAATGTGAGTAACACAAAGAGAATGACAGTTAAATTTTTCATTTTATAGATTTTTAGTATGTTAATCTAAATAGGAGTCTATCAAGTATATCAGAGAGGTCATTGATGCTGCTCCTAATTCTAATTCACGTTTGTTAACTTTATCGAAAGTATCGGTTGCGGCATGGTGATAATCAAAATATCTCTGAGTGTCTGGTCTGTAACCAAACAAAGAAATTGTATCAGATTTTAACGGACCAATATCAGCACCACCGCCACCTTTGCTGAAATCGTGCAAGCCATAAGGGGAAAGTAAATTTTTCCAACTCATAATTAATTCGAGATATGTTGAATCTGCATCAAAAGTAAATCCTCTTGGAGTGAACCCTCCGGAATCAGATTCCAATGCTGCAATATGATTTTCATTGTTCTTTTTAGCTTCCTCTGCATACTTTCTTCCACCCCGTAATCCGTTTTCTTCATTCATAAAAAGCACTGCTCGAAGTGTATGCCTTGGTTTTATATTGTTAAGCTTAAATAAGCGCAAAACTTCAATTGATTGAACAATTCCTGCTCCGTCGTCATGTGCACCATCACCGAGGTCCCATGAGTCTAAATGGCCACCAATAGTTATAAATTTATCCGGGTATTTACTTCCAGTAAGTTCACCAATAACATTAAATGAAGGAGCATCGGGTAAAGTTTTACAACTTTGTTTGAAATAGAATTTTAAATTTGGGTTTTCTTTTAATTGTTCACTTAATAAGTTTGCTGCCCGAGTACTAATGGCAGCTGTTGGTACTTTTTCGTTTTCAGGAATGTCTCTATAGCCCATAGCTCCCGTATGGGGATAATCGTCAATGCTATGAGTCATAGAGCGTACTATTGCTCCTAAAACTCCAAATTTACCGGTGACTCTGGCACCACTTCCTCTTTGATCTACACATCCGCCATAGGCTCTAAAAGTAAGAAGCAAAGTGTCATCAAAAGGACGGTTGAAAAAAACAATTTTACCTCGTAATTTTTCACCCATACTTTCGGCCTCTTCCAAACTTTTCACTTCAATAACTTCCCCTGAAATTCCATTTTCAGGAGTTGCAATGGAACCTCCCAAAGCACAGATTGGAACATTGTATTTGGTGTTGTTAACAGTAAAGTAAGCCTCTTCTTTCTCACCTCTTACCCAATGTGGTACCATAACAGGTTGTAACCATACCTTATCAAATCCGAGATCATTCATTAGTTTTTCTCCCCATTCAACAGCCTGCTGAGCTTGAGGAGAACCAGACAAGCGACCTCCAATATCATTGGACAATACATCTAACCATTGGTAGCATTGGCCATTTGATAAGGCGGTGTCGAATAGTTGCTTTACAGCAATGGAATCGGTTTTGTTGACGGTTTGATGAATTTGTTTTTTAGTGTTGTTTTGTTGACAAGAAAAGAATCCAAATAGCAAGCTAATTGCTATAATAGTGTATCTCATTTTAATGAAAATTTGATTAGAAAAGCTAAAACTACATAAAAAAATGAAGATAGAATGTTACTTAGGTAATATATCTTGTGATTTTTCACTTCGTTCTGAATGACAGATTAATAGTCACTCTTTGTGCAACGAAGAACCTAATTCAAGGAGTTGATATTCTTCACTTCATAATATTCGTCAGAATGACAGTTGTTTATCTGCCTGATCTCAGTATATCAATTAAAGCCATAACAATTATTTTTTACAAGTCGAATTTATAGGTAATTCCTGCCAATATTTGTAAAGTTTGTACCTGATAATTTACAAAAGTGTGGTATTTTTTACCTAGTGCATTGTTTATTTTTGCAAACGCAGTTAACCTGTCAGAAAATATGTAACCACCATTTAAGTTTAGATCTAAATAGGAATCATTTTGAATGATGGAAGGACTCATGGAAGAGGTAAAGAATGGTATTATATAATCTTTAGTTTCTCCACGATAAAATAACTTGGCACCTGCAAACCAGCTATTATTTTGATACTTAGCAGAGACAGTGGCGCTAACAGTTGGTAAATTCCATGCTTCGATCTGATCGGTTGTTGTAAATTTTGAATAGTTGAATGTACCTGCAAAATTGAATTCTTTAGAGGCATCAATAGTAATTTCTCCAAAAAATCCCAAAGTCTTAATGTCGTCATATACAATTCCAAAAGAATTACCTGCTTCGTAGGCATTAAGTACAAGTGTTGTACCATCAGTTTTTGTTTGGTTTTGAATATACAGCGGTTTACTTTTTTCATTGGTATGACTCAGACTAAAATTATACCCGATATCTGAAGCCAATTTACCTTTTGCACCTACATAGGCTTTGTATTGTTTGTCGGTTTGTAAAATATCGAGCGTTGGAGAAACAAATGGGTTTTCATCGGCAAAACTACTGTAAGTATTTTGAAGTAGATCACCTGTAATTCCGGCTACTAAAATAAAGACATCGTCTACCAATTTTAAGGATGCTGTAACGTTTGGATAAGCATAAAAAGAATTGATTTTCCTTTCTAAGTCGTTGGTGTAATACAGTTTTGTTCCTAAGTTAATTTTTAAATTTTCTCGGATAACTTCAAAATTTGGGCTAAACCCTAAATTGAGAAAACTATGTTTGATAACATCGGTGTCATTGTACGTTTGACGGAATTTTCCTGATACCAGATCAATAGAAAATTCACCATTAATAAGTTCACTGGAAATAGGAAATTCTAATTTAGGTTTTATCAGCAATCGTATTTCATTACTACTAAAATCGTCGGTAAAATTTACCAACTCAACTGAAGCACCTTGAAAGAAAAAGTCCTCAAAACTAATTTTCCCACCTACATAAATATTTTTGAAGATCAGCTCCTCATCAATGGCATCAATGACTTCCTTATCGAAGGTCATTTCTGCGGGCAAACCATAATAATTATATTGTTTTCGTTGTGCACCTGCATTGAGTTGCCAGCTGTAATCTCTGTCAAATTGTTTGTAGAACACATCAATTCGAGTATCAGAAAAATTATCGTTTAATAACAAATCTTTGATGCCGCCTTCTGAAGAGTAATGATTGATAAAAACACCAAAATCATTATATCTGGAATCTCCGGAATGAATATAAGCTTCAAATAAAGGACTGGTAAAATTTCCAAATCCAGCAGAAATATAATTTTCAAATAGACGTTCCTTGGGTTCTTTAATTACACCTTTGGCCTTCCCTTTTGCGGGTGCAAATGTTGATGCCACCGGAATTGAAAAAATGCTGTAGTTTACTTTTTCTTTTTGTATTTCATCTGTGTCTTGCAGGAGAGGATTTGACTTTATTTTAAAAGCATCTGATATTGTTGGAGTGTATGGTTTGACAACAATTATTTCTTCAGTTTTTAAGGTATCACTTCTTTTTTCCTGAGAAAAGGAAATACAGCTTATGAAAAGAATTAAAGAGGTTATATATAGCTTTCGCATTTTGAAATCGTTTATTTTAGTGGAACTGTTTATTTGTATATTGCTCATTATCAATTATCAATTTTTAATGGATTCGTTGGTTTTGGCTTCTTCAGTTTTTATGCTGTTAAGAGCTTTTGAAGCCTCTGCAACTATATCATCAAATTGTGAAAAGTTTTTAATGACACTTTCTAAAATATATGTTGCCTGAAATGCATCTTTCAACTCGTAATGATTGTCAGCCATGATGATCAATCCTTTCGCACCCCAATATTTGTAGGCAGCATAATCAGCTGCAATTTTTTGCACAATTTCATTTGAAACACGATAGCTACCGTCTTTATTTTCAAAATAAGCACTGTAATACAATGCTTCAGCTTTTAATTCACCAATTGCAATATTTTCAACTTCTGAATAAGCTTTTCGAGCTTTATTAAGGTCGTTGGTTTTTATCGCTGAACGAGCAATTATGATATGTGCGTCAGACTTTATCCTATCTTCAACCTTACCTTTAATCAATATCAACTCAGCATAAGAAACAGCTTTTTTATAATTCTTATTTGAGTAATACCCTTTCATCAGGTTTGATTGTGCAAAAGTGATATTTTGTGGTAAATCAGCTTCGTTCTCCAATCTATCTAAAATAGGTATTGCACCACCCCAATTGCTGCTTTCTAAATAAACCAATGACAATCGAACTAAAGAATTTTCAGTAAATTCATTTTGTTGTTGTGCAATAACATAGGAATAATGAGGAATAGTTTCAGGATGTCGATTTTCTGAAAATAACGATTGGGCTAAATAAAAATTAGCTTGCAGTTTATGCATTCCTCCAGGGAAATTTTGTAAATATTTCTTGAAACTTGAAATTGAATTTACGTGATTGTTTTGCAAATATTGCTTTTCGGCGGATTCATAGGTGTCATTGTCTAATTCAGCATTAGAAACATTTACAAAGTCAACACCCTTTACCCATGAAGCATATTCATCTACACGACCTATATCAACATAAATTTGCCGTGTATTTTTAACAGCTTGTTTCGCTTCTGCCGTATTTGGAAAGCGTTTGACAATACTTTTGTATGTTGACAATGCTCGTTCATTTTGGTCGGTATTGTAAAAAATCAACCCTTTTTTTAGCGTTGCTTTTGAAACCAAGGGACTTCTTTTGTAGTTTGAAATCAGCTTGTCAAAATTTTCAAGAGCAAGATCATTTTCATTTTTTTTGATATTGGAATTTCCTAAAACGTAGTAAGCATCATCGCGATAAGTCGATTTCAAATAAGTATTAAGAAAGGAATTTAACTCATTTATTTTCGTGTTTTCATTTCCTGTAAGCCCGTAGCTAATAGCTTTTTGAAATTGTGCATAATCACTATCGATGCCACCTATTTCGATGGCTTTATCATAGTAAGTAATTGAATTTGAGTAGTTTCTGCCTATAAAATAGCAATCACCAATTCTCAAATAACTATCATTTCTCCTTAAGTCATCATTTGTATTATTATTGATATATTTTTTGAATTCTTCATTGGCTTTGGCATATTCTTTCTGTTTGAAAAACGCATATGCCATGTTGTAATTTATATGTGTGTACTCTATTGTTTTAGGTGCTTCATAGTTAGAAAAGAAATCTTTAAAACCGGACAATGCATCTATAAAATTATTCAATCTGTAGTTGGATTCAGCTTTCCAAAAAGTAGCACGTGCATTAAAATTGGCATCCAAAGGTACTGTTAATGAATTTTCAAAACTTTCTTTTGCCAGGTCATAGTTACCTTCATTAAATAGTTCTGAACCTCTGTAAAATGCCACTTTTTGAAATAGAATTCTTTCTTTTGCACTTTTCTTGTCTTTTAAATATGACAATGCACCTTGAAAATCTTTTGAAGTTATGTAGGCACTGATAATCAAATCGTTAATTTCATTTTTATGAGTTGAATTTGGGTACAGCTCAATGTATTGTTGTAAAACTTCAGCAACACTTTTATATGGATTTCCAATATCGTAACTCAATTTGGCATAATTCAGCCAGGCATCTTTTTGAATTTCAGGTTCGAATTGCATATGAGCCGCATTTCTAAATGCATTTAAAGCGGCGGGTTTTTTATCTAATCATTTGGCTGAATGCTACTTGAGATTAGATAAAAAACCCGCCGCTTTAAATGCATTT
>PVMS01005651.1_pt1 | contig 13716 bp, 11 predicted proteins | sample 1853461 | NCBI WGS metagenome assembly PVMS01 (sample SAMN08582032, study PRJNA380276) | Marine sediment metagenome, whole genome shotgun sequencing project. | isolation source: ocean sediment barecode stripped | collected 2017 | reverse complement strand
TCATATTGGGCATGTTGATCTTTGCGCAACATCAGAAAATGCAGAATATTATGTAAATCGTTTTTCCAATACCATTCCGTATATAAATTAACCGGCAATACTGCGCGGGCCAGTTCACGTGCGATTCCCGCCGCATTCATTTCCTGATATAAATCAAATGACTGCTCTGACATTTTAATGAAATGGCCCCGAACTTTTCTCTTCAACTTTCCTGGAACTTCTTCTGTGCTGCGACCCTGTCGATTTAAATCACTTTGGAAAAGTATATTCTCCTCTTCAGGAATGTAAAAATCATCATGCGCTTCAGAATATCTTAAACTGTATTCGTTAACATTCGCTGTTCGGTGCCGCACCCATTGTCGTGCTACAAAAATGGGTATTTTACAATGGAATTTGAATTCCACCATTTCAAAGGGCGTCGTGTGCTTGTGGCGCATTAGATATCGGATTAATCCGCGATCTCGTGAAACGCGCGTTGTGCCTTTGCCATAGCTCACGCGTGCCGCCTGAACAATTGCTTCGTCATTTCCCATTGAATCGACAAGCCGGATAAACCCCTTATCCAAACATCGAATAGCACCTTCGGGATATTTATTATTACTCATTTTATACACCCAATTAATATTTCATATTAAATAAAGATAATATATCATTCAAAGCCCCGGGTGTTCCAGCGGTTATTCCGGGCTCAATCAGTGTATTTTTCTGATTATATTGCACAGTTTTTCCAGTAATGGTTTTTAATTCACCCCCGGCTTCACGCACGATGCAGTGGCCAGCACAGATATCCCACTCATTTTTAGGTCTTAACGAAGCAAAAATATCAGCCTCGCCTGCTGCCGTTAAACCTAACTTGTATGCCACGCTCCCAATGGCTCGTAATTCTTTAAATTCGTTGATAAACGGATCCCAGAGACCACGGCGGGTTTCTGATCGGCTATTTAGAATTGTCATATCTTTCAATTTAGATTTCAAACTGCAATGAATCTGCTTGCCATTGAAAAATGCACCTTCATTTTTACTGGCAGAAAAAAGTTCGTCTGATACAGGATTATATAATATTCCGAGTACTGGCTCATGTTGTTCCACCAGGGCAATGCTAACAACAAAATGTGGTACTCCTTCTATGAATTCTTTTGTACCATCAAGCGGGTCTACAATCCAGACGTGTGATTTATCAAGCCGTTCATGGGAATCAACCGTTTCTTCAGATAGCCAACCATACTCAGGAAAATTATCGCATAAGGTTTGTTTCAAATATGCATCCGCAGCCTGATCAGCTGTAGTTACAGGATTATGATAACTCTTATCCCTTATTTCATATTTTGATTTATAGTACTGAAGGATCAATGCGCCTGCGTTTTTAGCAGCAGCCGTAGCAACATTTAATTCATTTTTCATGGGTAGAAATGTATTATGAGTTATTTAAATATTCCTGCAAATTTATTGTTAAATGAAATATAAATTAAATTTTAAACAATTAATACTAAACCAATCGAGTTATATCAGGATCATATGCTAGGTTGGATTGAAGCATTCGCTCTACTGTTTTAATATCTTCGCCTTTCCTCATCGCATAATCGACAACCTGATCGCGATTAATCTTACCAAGGCTAAAATATTGCGATTCAGAATGTGAAAAATACCAACCGCAAACTGATGCGGCTGGACTCATTGCAAAACTTTCAGTGAGTTTTACGCCGATTTGCTTTTCTACATCCAGCAGCTTCCATAGCTGTTGTTTCTCGGAATGATCTGGGCAAGCTGGATAGCCCGGCGCCGGACGGATTCCATTAAAAGTCTCACTCAAAAGCTGATCATTTGTTAGCGCTTCATCAGGTGCATAACCCCAGAATTCTTTTCTAACGTGTTCATGCAATAGTTCCGTAAGTGCCTCTGCTAACCTGTCAGCTAGTGCGGCAATCATAATTGCAGTGTAATCGTTATTTGTCTTTTTATAATAGTCAACCAGTGCTTGAACACCAAACCCTGTGCTTACAACGAACGCTCCAATCCAATCTTTTTGACCTGTTACTTTTGGGGCGATGAAGTCAGAAAGACAAAAATCGAATTTATTTACTGATTTTTTCACTTGCTGCCGCAAATGATGTAAATGCATTTTAATCCCCGTCCGGTCTTGATCGGTATAAATCTCAATGTCGTCATTTACGGAATTAGCCGGGAAAAATCTAAAAATCGCTTTTGCTTGAATGGAGTTTTCTTGGATGATTTTGTTCAGCAAATTTTTAGCGTCATTTAATATTTTCCTGGCCTGATCACCAAACTTTGGGTGATCCAATATTGCAGGATAATTCCCCCTTAATTCCCACACCGAAAAGAAGGGCGTCCAATCAATATACTCTTTTAATTCATCAAGCTTAAATTTATTGAATTTTACGATTTCCATATTTCTTGGTTCCGGTGGCGCATAGGCTTTCCAATCCACGCGATATCGATGCTTTCTTGCGGTGCCAATATTTAATGTATCTTTGCTGGTTTTGCGCTCTTTATACTTTTTTCTGATATCAATATATTCATTTTTAATACCATTCATATATTGAACTGACGATTTCTGGTTCAATAATTTTGCGGCAACACTGGCTGCACGGGGTGCATTGGGTATGTATAAAGTACGCCCTTGATAGACTGGTTCAATTTTAATTGCAGTATGAACTTTTGAAGTTGTAGCGCCGCCAATAAATAGAGGTATTAAAAATCCCAATTCATCCAATTCTTTAGCAATTCTAACCATTTCATCCAGTGAAGGAGTTATCAATCCGCTTAATCCAATAGCGTCAGCCTTCTCCTCTTTTGCAACATCGATAATTTTTTGCATAGGAACCATTACACCCAAATCAATAACCTCATAATTGTTGCATTCAAGAACTGTGCCCACGATATTTTTTCCTATATCATGAACATCGCCCTTAACGGTGGCAAGTACAATTTTAGCTTTCCTTGCGAGGCTATTTTTCCTTGCTGATTTATTAATGAATGGCTCTAAATAATTAACAACTTTTTTCATCACACGGGCACTTTTTACAACTTGCGGCAGAAACATCTTGCCTGAACCAAAAAGATCGCCAACAGCGTTCATGCCACTCATCAGAGGCCCTTCAATAATGCCCAGCGGATCATCATTAAGCAGCCGGGCTTCTTCTGCGTCATTTTCGATATATTTATCCTGTCCTTCAATCAAAGCATGAATGATCCGGTTTTCAACCGTATCATTGCGCCAATCTTGATCTAAGTGCTTAGCCACTGATTTTGTGTTGAATGATTTCGCTAGATCAAGCAGGTGCTCACTACTGTCTTCACTGCGGTTAAATATTACATCTTCTATTGCTTCTCTAAGATTGATCGGGATTTCATTATAAACTGTTAACTGACCGGGATTAACAATCCCCATATCCATACCGGCCTGGATCGCATGGTAAAGAAATACAGAATGCATCGCTTCACGAACTTGATTATTTCCGCGAAAGGCGAAAGACAAATTACTCACCCCGCCACTGATCAGACAATGCGGTAAGCTGTTCTTTATATAACGACAGGCCTCAATATAATCGATTGCATATGAATTATGCTCTTTGATTCCAGTGCCAATCGCAAAGATATTGGGATCAAGTATGATGTCCTGAGCCGGGAATTTAAGTTTATCTATAAGCAGATGGTAACTCCTGGTACAGATATCGATTTTCTTATCGTAAGTATCGGCCTGTCCAGTTTCATCGAATGCCATAACAATAACACCAGCGCCAAATCGTTTAACTAAATCACCTTTTTTTAGAAATTCAGCCTCTCCGTCCTTCAAGCTGATACTATTAACAATGCCTTTCCCTTGAATGTTTTTCAATCCTGTTTCAATCACAGACCACTTTGAAGAATCAATCATAATTGGTACCCGAGCAATATCTGGCTCTGAGGCAATTAAACGCAGATAAGTCTCCATTGCTTTTTCAGAGTCCAACAGCGCTTCATCCATATTAATATCGATAATTTGGGCACCGTTACTGATTTGTTCTCGAGCAACTTCAAGGGCTTCTTCATATTCTTGATTAAGGATTAATCTTCGAAACCGCTTTGATCCAGCCACATTAGTTCTTTCACCAATATTAATAAATAATGAATCCGGTCGGATGATAAGCGTTTCAAGCCCGCTAAAAATGGAGTAGTTAGCCATCCTAAGTTATCCTGCGTGGTATAATATTTTTTACAGCGTTCACAATTGCTTCGATGTGTTCCGGCGTGGAACCGCAGCATCCTCCAACAATATTAACCAATCCGTTCTTTGCAAATTCACTTATTAGCTTCGCCATATTACTGGGGGTGTCATCATATTCACCTATCTCATTCGGCATACCGGCGTTGGGATGCACACTAATATATTCATTAGAAACTGAGGCCAATTCCTGCAAATAGGGTTTAATTTGTTTGGCTCCAAATGAGCAGTTAAGACCGACGCTAAATAGATTGGCATGATTCACTGAATAATAAAATGCTTCAATCGTCTGGCCCGATAAAGTCCTTCCGCTGGCATCAGTGACTGTCACCGAAACCATAAGAGGGATTACTTTTTTTGTGCGCTTAAAAGCTTCTGCTATTCCAACTAATGCGGCTTTTGCATTTAAGGTATCGAATATTGTTTCCACCATGAGCAGATCTACTTTACTATTTATTAAAGTCATTGCCTGCTCTTTATATGCAAACTGTAGTTCATCAAACGTAACGGATCGTAATTCGGGTTTATCAATATCCGGTGATAAGGATGCTGTTTTGTTTGTCGGCCCCAGTACGCCGCACACAAACCGTGGTTTAGCAGGAGTCTTTATTGTGTATTCATCTGCAATCTTTCGTGCAATCTGTGCTGATTCGGAATTCATTTTATTCACAAAACGCTCTGTTCCATAATCCTTCTGCGATATCCGATTAGCATTGAAAGTATTGGTTTCAATAATATCAGCCCCGGCATCCAGGTATGATTTGTGAATTGCACTGATAACGGTTGGTGCGGTAAAAGATAAAATATCGTTATTTCCCCTAAGATCAATCGGATGATCAATTAATATTGAACCACGAAAGTCCTTTTCACCTAAACTGCAATTTTGGATCATAGTCCCCATGGCTCCATCAAGAACCATGATCCGTTCACTAAGAATATTTTCAATGTAATTGTTCATAATAAAAAACGCCGGCGCTAATCCGGCGAATCCTCGGCCATTTTAGCACATTCTTTTTAGTCGCGGCAATCATGCTCAAATCACGACCGATTAATTTACAAAAGTTTTAATTGCATAATCAATTTTTTGAACCAGCTACAAATCCCTTGAAGACTAGTTGGATATCCATTAGTTTTCGAGGTGGTTGAGTTTAATTGAAGGCGATTTACAAAAGCCGTTTTTTAAAAAGTATTTTACATTACAAATTAAATTTGAAAATTTTTTACTTTTTCCTTCAATTCTTCACTCCCCAATAAAATAATCGTGATTTAGCTGTTAAATCAATCGCTAGACGGCGAGGGTATTTTTGTATCCTGCTGGTGATTCAGCTTTTAATGCTATCTTAAATTTTTACCGTATTGAGTTAATTTATGAAAAAAGAGATTTACATAAGCGAAAGTGTTGGGGAAACCCGTATTGCAATTTTGGAAGAAGACCGCTTGGTGGAAGTGTATATTGAAAAACAGGGCCAGCAACGCATGGTAAGTAATATTTATAAAGGGAAAGTTGAAAATGTATTGCCAGGGATGCAGGCCGCTTTTGTCGATATTGGGTATGATGTTAACGCCTTTCTTCCATTTTCCGAAATTCACGATGACGAAATCTTGATCGAAGAAATTGAGAGTGAGAACAATAAACGAAATAATAACAATCGGAAAAATAAAAGCAACAACTCCGAAATTTCTGTTGATTTACATCCCGGACAAGAATTATTTGTTCAAGTAATTAAGGAACCATTCGCCAGTAAGGGTCCTAGAATTACAACCGAAATCGCAATTCCCGGTCGACTATTAGTGTTGGTTCCGAACGCCAATTATATTGGCATCTCAAAGAAATTATGGGATAAATATGAACGAAGACGCCTAAAAAAAATAGCGGCTAAACTACGCTTAAAAGATTTTGGATTAATAATTCGTACTGTAGCTGAAGGAAAAACAGAAGAACAAATTACAAATGATTTTGACACATTAATTGATTATTGGAAGCAGCTAACAAAGAAAGCCAACAAGTTAGATGCTCCAGCCCTGTTGTATCAGGATCTTGAAACTGCCTCAAGTGTAATTAGAGATCTATTGACCTCCGATGTTGAAAAAATCACTGTTGATTCCAAAAAGCTTCATAAAAAACTTCAGAAATATCTTGAAGATGTTTCGCCGAACATGGCCAACAGAATTCAATTATATAAAATCAAAGCACCGCTTTTTGAAAGCATGGGTATTGAGACTGAGATTGAAAAATTAATGCACCAGAAAGTCTGGTTAAAAAGTGGCGCATATCTGATTATTGAAAAGACTGAAGCAATGGCCGTTGTGGATGTTAATAGTGGCCGTTTTGTTGGAAAACAATTACATGAGCAAAATTCATTAAAAATCAATCTTGAAGCCGCACGTGGAATAGCACGTCAATTACGTTTACGTGATTTATCCGGGTTAATAGTAATTGATTTTATCGATATGAAGGAGTCGGACAATCAGAAAAAAGTGTATACCGAATTGCGCAAGGAATTAAAAAAAGACCGTGCCAAAGTGGCTGTTTCGCCACTGTCTGAATTTGGCCTTTTAGAAATGACACGGCAGCGCATTCGCTTAAGCTTGCTTGATTCCATGAGCGGAGAATGCCCCACTTGTCGTGGCAGTGGTAGAATTATCTCTAAAGATACTTTGATAACTCGAATTGACCACTGGTTGCGCCGTTATAAGGCAAAGCACAGAAATCTTAGATTAAGATTAAAAGTTCATCCTGAAATCAAGAAATATTTAAAAAAGGAACGCAAGAAGGCTCTCCGGGGACTAATGTGGCAAAATTTTGTTCGGATAAAAATCGAATCTGATAATATGATACCACTGGATTCATTTAAGTTCTATACATCTTCTGGAACAAATGAAATCACAAATGAACTAGGTCTTGATAAGGATAATCCCACCGTGTAAATTGCCGCGCTTTTTTAGGAGTATAAATGTACGCTATAGTTGACATATCAGGAAAACAATACAAAGTCGAGAAGGGTGACCGAATTCAGGTTGCTCGGCTATCTGATGAAATCGGCATAACAATCTTATTTGAAAAGGTTCTATTAACTGATGACGGAAAAGCCGTAAAAATTGGAAAACCCACTATTAAGGGGGCCAAGGTCGAGGGCGAACTTGTTGAAAACATCCGTGGGAAAAAAATTCTCGTATATAAGAAAAAACGTCGTAAAGGCTATCAACGTAAAAATGGACATCGGCAGGATTATTCTTTAATAGATATAAAAAGTATTCAAATAGCAAAACCCAAAACTAAACCAGATTCTAAAACCACCCAAACAAATTCATCGAAATAGAAAAGGGTAATAAAAAATGGCACATAAAAAAGGACAAGGCAGTTCAAGAAATGGTCGCGATTCTAATGCCAAGCGATTGGGTGTAAAAGTCGCTGATGGTCAAGCAATTTTATCCGGTGGGATTATATTAAAGCAACGTGGCACAAAATTTCATCCGGGGAAGAATGTCAAACGCGCTGGCGATGATTCCTTATTTGCTACAGCTAATGGTATCGTAAAATTTTTACAAAAAGGGCGTGATAAGAAAATTGTAAACGTCATTTCCTGAATTATTTATATTTATATAATGATGAAAAAACCCAGCATTTAGCTGGGTTTTTAATTTCATAAACATTTATTTTTCATTGGGTATATTATCTAATAAAACGCACTAGCTTAATTCTACTCAGATGACACAATATGATACATATTATTCATTGAACAAACGGTCAATTATTTCCTTAAAAAAATCCCGGATACTATTGCGACAACTTTTTTACTGTATTAGTGTCTAATTCAATGTAGCGACAACCATCGTGAACGAAGAAACCAGACAACTTATTATAGCAGCCCAGGAGGGCGATGATAATGCGTTCCATGAAATTGTCGCTTTACATGATGAGAGAATTATGTTATTAGCATTACAAATAACACAGAATGAACAAGACGCCGAAGACGTTTATCAGGAAACGTTTATCAAAACTTATAGGAATCTGAAAAAATTCAGGTTTGAAAGTGAGATTTACACTTGGATGTATCGCATAGCAGTAAACACAGCCTACAATTTTAAAAGGAAAGAATCAAAGATTCAGATGATTGAACCGACCCAATCTGATAATAGAGATCATATCGATCAAATTACTGAATCAAATTCGAACGACGATTCATCCCAAGAATTCACAAAAGCCGTACGTGCCTCTCTGCATTTGTTACCAAAACAGCAGCGTACGGTATTCATATTAAAACATTTACAAAATTTAAAAATCAAAGATATTGCAAGTATTTTGAATATCTCTGATGGAACAGTTAAAAAATACCTTTTTCGAGCAGTAGAAAAACTACAGGTAGCTCTCAAGGAGTACAATTATGCCCAATAAAAATGATATAAAATGTCAACAGTTGGCAAGTTTATATGTTCTCAATGCTTTGAATTCTACAGAGAAGGATAAGTTTGAAGAGAGATTAAAGAATGATGCTGAACTTAGAGAATTCGTAAAGAAATGCAAGTCAACATTGGATTCAGTTAAATCAGCAGCAAATTATGAAGTAAGTGACGAATACTTGCAGGCACAACGCAACCTGTTGCGAGGAAGAATTGACCTTTTAAATAGAGAACGCAAGGCGACTCCAATCTGGTCGACGGTTAAGGAAAAATCAGAAAATGTTTTAAACCTTTTAATTTTTGGTAAACAACCTGGATGGGCAATCGCTACATATATTGTGTTAGCCATATTTGCTGGTAGATTGGTGTTTGCACCGTCGTCTGATAATAATGTTGCAATGAATAATCAGCCCAACATTAACGAATTGATTGAAGCTGGAGGATTGTCCAATGTAGCTATCAATGTGTCAGACAATTTTGATAGCCCAATCCAGTTCGTTTCACTCGGGGATAATAATCTCAATTTTGCCGGAGGTCTACAGGATAAAAAAATTCGGCAAATGCTGTATTACTTATTATTGAATGATGAAAATCCTGGGAATCGACTAAAAGCTGTACGCTTGCTTGAGAATGTGCAACCCGATGAAGAATCGAAATTGGTTTTGATTTCATCTTTGTTGTCAGAACCGAATTCAGGTGTTCGATTAAATTCGATCAAGTTATTAGAGAAATATAGACTCGATGATCGCATCATTAATGCTTGCCAAAAAGTAATGTTGGAGGACACTAATGAGGCCATCCGTATGGAAGCCCTGAAGATATTATCTAAAGAACCCACAGTGGATCTAATTCCATTATTACAATTGGTAAGTAATATGGATGACAATGAATTTATTAGAGATGAATCACGCAAATTGTTATCAAGTTTGAAAAACCCAGTTTCGATTGAAAATATTGAGGTGTACTAATGCGCTACATAATAATACTTACAGTGCTCATTCAAATATCTTTTGCACAAGAAATATTTGAAACATTCGATCTGGAAGGTTCATCAAAATACCTTGGTAAAACTGTTTACTCATTTAATACTGAATCGGGCACAGCCCCAGTTCTGAATGTCTCTGATATTATGGGTGATATTTATATTAAAGGTGTGCCCGGCGTCAGAGCAAAAATTAAAGAAATTGTAAAAGTTAAATCGAACTCCAAGAAAGGGGCAAAAGCCCTGCACGAAAGATTTAAATCTGTGGTCACCTATTCTAATGAAGACAATGTAATAAGTATTAAAGGAAAAGGCTCCTGGTCATCGCGTTTATCATTTGATTACGAAATCACAATTCCACAGGAAACTGGTTTAATGGTAAGCACTAGCGGTGGTGACATTGCAGTTGAACATATTTCAAGTGAAATCGATATGAAAACCAGTGGTGGCGACCTGGACTTTTCATTTATAAAAGGGAAATTAACAGGGTTCACAGCGGGCGGAGACATTGATTTGAACCATTGTCAGGGAACAATTTATATCTCGACCGCTGGCGGTGATATTGACGCTGTTGATATTGAAGGCAAAATTAATGCGAATACATCGGGCGGTGACGTTGACATCGCCTACACAGAGGGTGAATTATCGATAAATACTAGTGGTGGCGATATCTACTTGATGGAGATCGAAGGTGAAAATATTATAGCAAAAACATCTGCCGGGGATATCCAGATTGAAGATGTTAACAGCCCGGTACTGTTACATACTGATGGCGGTGATATTGATATTGAAGATGTTACCGGCAATATCAAGGCTACCACAGCGGGCGGTGATATTGAATTATATAATATTGCCGGTATTATAGATGTTTTTACTGATGCTGGTTCTATTGATGGTGAAGATATTGCGGGACCGATCACTGCGATCACTAAAGCTGGAGACATTTATATTGAAAAAATTGTGGATCCCATTTTTATAGATCATTCCATTATGTTGCGCGCTGAAGTTGGTGACATACAATTGATACTTCCTGAGAATTTTTCAGGGGAATTTCAGACCATGGTAGAGAATGCTTACTCTTCGGATGCAATCGAATCAGAATTTCCGATAACAATAATTAAGACCATGGATGATATTCGAGGCGAGGGTATTATTGGTGCGGGTACACATATTATTAAAATACGCACTCAATACGGCGAAATTTATATAGAAAAAACTGGCGTAAATGAGGATTGATCAGAACATGAATCGTTCAATATTGATAAGTCTAATATTATCCATTTTTATCTATGCTCAGGACAATACAACCGCATTAGATACTACCAACATTAGTAATCCTGGAAGACATAAAGAATCAATGTCCAAATATGATGATCCTAATATCTTTCCAGTTAAAGAAACCAAATTCTTTGGCGATCATTCTATTGGTGTGGACAGCATTTCTATAGATAAGATACGTATCATCGGCGGCAATCTTGATGTCCATGGAACTGTTATGGGAACTATTACAGTAATCGGTGGCGATGCTATTTTACATAAAACAGCAGTAATTAATGGTGAAATTGTTGCAATCGGAGGAAGTGTCCATAAAGAGCAGGGTGTCACAATTAATGGTAAAGTTTACGAAACCAATCTGAAAGAAGGCTTGATTTACCGTGAGACAAATCAAGATTCCGAGATTCAAGGTGACACATATTTTGATTCTGAGTATAACCACTATCGGTACTATGGCAGTTGGATTCACCCTGATGTCAGCTGGTTTGATTATAATCGCCATGAGGGATTTGTATTCACTCCCATAAATTTTTATAGATCTGATTACCAATATTCTAATTATCGGCTGAATGTGACTCTGGGATATCGCTTTGGCCAAAAGAAACCGCATGGTCGATTAACATTTGAAAAATTATTATTCCCACGGGATCAATTAATAATATTTGGAAGTGTTTTCAGAGATTCAAGAACCGATGATTACTTTAGGCTCCCAAAGGAAGAAAACGGTTTAGCGGCGCTGGTTGGCCGTCAAGATTTTTATGATCGCTGGGATGAAGAAGGCTGGTCAGTTGGGGTTGGAATTGATCTTGCTTACGTTAAGCTTAAATTGCGTTATGCAGATGTAACACAAAATTCAATGGATGTGCTGGATATATGGAGTGTCTTCAATCGGGAACGAGCACTGCGACCAAATTCATTGGACTTTGAAACTAACCTATCGTATACCGAAGTAACCATTGCTTACAGAACTCGGACTTATCATCCATTTTCAACTGGATTTGCATTAATGCTTCAGACCGAATGGTTTCAGTCCAATGATTTAACAAATGATAAAACTGCCGATCCTGAGAAAACCGTTTCAAGGACAACCTCATTAGCGGTTCTGAATTGGGAATTTTCTCATGGTATACTGTTGAGGACTCGGCTGGTTGGAGGAACCTCCAATAATTTATTGTTCACTCCGCACCGCTTGTTTGGCGTAGGCGGACTTGGCTCAGTAAGTGCGCATTCCTATAAGCACCAAATAGGCGAGGAAATGTTACAGACTAATGTGGAATTAATATTCACACCCGGGTTCTTAGACAGTGAATGGATTTTAAAATTGTTCGCTGATGCGGGCTACTCCTGGTTTAAATCCGATCATGGATTTGGTTCAATTTTTAATAAAAGCGATGAATTCATTAGCGCCATTGGAATTGGTATTGGCAAAGGCGATCATAATGAATGGGATTGGGGCATAAATATTGCAAAACCAACTGATGGACGCAACACTATTGAGACCACCTTTCGTCTAAACCTAAACTTCTAAGGTATTTATTATGAAAAAACAAATTAATGCGTTGATAATTCTTCTATTGCTCTCGGGTACATATATATTTGCCCAGGATTACGATGAATGGCTAACAACAGATAACTTTTCATATCCGGTTAAAGAATTAGATATGTTGGAAATGAATTTTTCATATGGTTTGGGATCATTGATAATTGAACCTAATTCAGATTCAAATATGCTGGAGGGCAGTATCACTTATAACAGCCATGAATTATTTCCTAAAGTGGATTACGTAATTTATGAATCTACTGGCATCTTTGAGATTGATGTCAAAAACCGGGATTATAAATACAAACGAAAACATCGACATGATGATTACGATGATGATGATTACGATGATGATGATGACCACTATGAATGGGATTTTGACTTTGATAATCTAAGGTTTGGCAAATTAAAAGATAAATATGAAAATGATATGGTGTTTTCACTTCCCACATCAACCAAAACTGACCTTGTCCTTGATTTTGGATTGGGTTCTGCTGAGCTTGATCTCTCTGGTCTACGGATCATCAATTTTGAAATTGATTGTGGCCTTAGCGAAGTAGACATTGTTGTTAATGAAAGCAATCCTATCAGATGTAAAACAGTTAATATTAGTAATGGACTTGGTGATTTAACTGCTGATGGACTTGGAAATCTTCGTGCAAAACGCCTATCATTCGATGTTGGATTGGGTTCTGCAAATATTGACTTGCGCGGTGACGATATTTCTGATATGCAGGTAGATATTGATGTGGGATTGGGTTCAATGGATTTAGTGTTACCAGAAAATGCAAATATTAAAATCTATGTTGAGGGTTCATTTCTTTCCTCTATTAACGTCTTAGGTTTGGTTAAGAAAAAGAAAAAGGAATGGAGCAGTCCCAATTGGAAATCATCAAGACCGACGATTGAGCTAGAAGTGAGTGTAGGTATGGGTTCAGTTAATATTCGAGTAGACGATTAGCCTATAATTTTATTCACAAGCATATGACAACACAATTATTGCACCATTTTTAATACTTCTGCCACGAGTTTTTCAATACCGGCTGCCACTTCAGAAATAGACTTGCCATCCATATAAGCTGGCGTCGAAACGACTTTTTGATCCTTATCTATTATTATTTCATCAACTGGGCAAGCAACATGCTTGGCACCCATAGTATTAATATCGGCAGCCGTTTTTTTATCAGTACCAATTGTAAGCTTTAATGAGTCAACTGTTTCTCCAAGAATCTTAGCCAGCATTGTCGGGGCAATACATATCACGCCTATGGGTTTACCGGTTTTGTGCATTCTGGT
>PVMS01108063.1_pt1 | contig 13717 bp, 19 predicted proteins | sample 1853461 | NCBI WGS metagenome assembly PVMS01 (sample SAMN08582032, study PRJNA380276) | Marine sediment metagenome, whole genome shotgun sequencing project. | isolation source: ocean sediment barecode stripped | collected 2017 | reverse complement strand
GCGGTGGCCGCATGGGGCGGACGCTTCTGCGCCAGGTGTCGCATACCGACGGCTGCACCTTGGCCGGCGGAACCGAGATCGACGGCCATCATGCCCTTGGTATCGACCTGGGTCTGCTCGCCGGGTTGGAAGAGCCCCTGGGTCTGACCGCATCAACAGACCGCGTGGCCTTGTTCGACGCCAGTGACGTGATTATCGATTTCACCGTGCCCGACACAACCGTCCTGTTGTCAGCCATGGCCGCTGAAACCAAGACGGCCCACATTGTCGGCACCACTGGCCTGGACGCAGAACAGATGCAGGCTATTTCTGCTGCTGCACAAGAAACTGTGGTGGTTCAGGCCCCTAATTTCAGCCTCGGCGTCAACTTACTGGCAGCCTTGACCCGCCAGGTCGCTCAAGCGCTTGACCCCCAGTTCGATATTGAAATCCTGGAGCTGCATCATCGCCATAAAGTCGATGCCCCCTCCGGCACGGCGCTGGCACTGGGGCACGCAGCAGCGGAAGGGCGGGGCGTCTCGCTCGATGACGTCGCCGACCGCGGCCGCGACGGCATCACGGGCGCCCGCAAAGCCGGTGATATAGGATTTGCCAGTCTGCGCGGCGGCAATGTCGTTGGCGATCACACTGTCATCTTTGCCGCTGACGATGAACGCATCGAGTTGACCCACAGGGCCGGCCACCGCTCCATCTTTGCCCGCGGCGCTGTCCACGCTGCCTTGTGGGCCCAAGGCAAGGACCCAGGCTATTACACCATGACCGACGTGCTGGGTTTCTAAGCCACCTTCGTCTATGAAAAAATCTGATATCCATGACATGTTTTTTCGACTGCGGGACGGCGATCCCGAGCCCGTAGGCGAGCTGAATTACAAGAACTCCTATACGCTGTTGGTGGCTGTCGCCCTGTCAGCCCAGGCCACTGATGTGGGGGTCAACAAGGCCACGGGGCCTTTGTTCGAAGTGGCTGATACGCCAGAAAAGATGGTCGCGCTGGGCGAGGATAAAATTCGCGATTATGTGAAGACCATTGGCTTGTTCAACACCAAGGCCAAGAACGTCTATCGGCTGAGTCAAATTCTGGTCGAAGAATATGGCGGCAAGGTCCCTGAAGACGCTGACGAGCTGTTCAAGCTACCCGGCGTCGGCAGGAAAACCGCCGCTGTCGTGTTGAATATTGCGTTCGGACATCCCAGAATTGCCGTAGATACTCATATTTTCCGACTATCCAATCGCACCGGCCTGTCCCATGCCAAAACAGCGGACGCGATGATGGTGCGGCTGGAAAAAATTGTGCCCGAGGAATTCCTGCACCACGCCCATCACTGGTTAATTCTGCATGGGCGCTATATCTGCAAAGCCCGCAAGCCCGAATGCCACAAATGCATGATCTACGACCTGTGCAATTTCAAAAAGAAAACCGCTGAAGACCCCAAACTGTGGTCAGGCGGTTAGAATTTCCAGTAAATGGCTGTTTGGGTCTGAAAAATACAGCCCGCGACCGCCATTGCGGTGATTGATTTCCATGTTGTCCGGCGTGAATGGTTCTGACCCATAGGGCAGATCTTCTTGTTTGATGCGGGTAAAGATTTCGTCAAATTCTGACTCGGAGACTTTGAATGCATAGTGATGCGGCATGAACATTTTCGCATTGTCGAAGTCAAAGGTCAGGCTGTCATTGACTTCTACCGCAACGAAATGGCCCGTTGAGCCGATATAGTTTAACCCCAATATATGCGCATAGAACTTCGCATTGGCGTCCTTGTCGCGCGGCACGCCGTCCGGGCTGTCTTCTTCATGGCACGGCACAATTGTGTGGTTCAGCTCTATCGACATCGGCCACTCCTTCCCCGAGGAGCCATCAGTATAACGCCTCTAGCGGCCAGAGTCAGGTTCGGGGGCAGTACCGGACCTCAACCCCCGCGAGACAAGGCAGGTCTGGACGTGGGTTGGGCTCATGACCATTTCACCGACGCCGCGCATCGATGCCTCGGCATATTTCACCACCGCCTCGCCACCAATGTTCGGCGCATAAAGATATAGCTGTAAAACACACAGGTCGTCGGCATATTGCCAGGTGTAGGCCGGGTGTTCCGGCCAGATCAGGCTGGGATCACCCAGCGTCGCTTTCAATTCAGTGGCTGTCTTGCCCATCAGCGAAAACCCGGCTTCCTGCGCCAGAGATGGCGTCGAGAAGACAAGCAATAGGGCCAGGACCATAGGGCGCATCAGGGCCGCCCCCCTGGTTCAAATCCTTTGAACAAATGAACCATCAGACCCGTGGCCAACAGAGGTGTTGTAAGATTGAGGATCGGGATGGTGAACAGGAAGGCGATCAGGCAACCTCCCACGAATAGCCGACCGCCATGCTTGCGACGCAGCGACTTGTGCTGGTTGGCGTCGCCATGGCGAAGCGCAATCATCTCGAAATACTCCCTATTCAACAGGTAACCATTGATCAGATAGTACAGCCCGGCGCTCAACAGAGGAAAGAACAAGAAAACAATATAGAACGGCAAGGCAATCAGATTGAACACCAACATCTGGCCAGCGAGCTTGCTGGCAGAGGACATGCTCTGGACAATGCCGACCGGCACGCCCGGCGGATCATTGGGATAGTACCGCTGTTCCACCGCCGCGGCAGTCTGATCGAGAAACAGGCCCATCACCAGACTCGCCAGCGCCGGAAACAAGAACAATATCGCGAACGCCACGCCAAATGACGCCAATTGCTCGATAATCCAGTTAATCCAGCCAATTTCTGTCTGGGGAACAAGGCCGGCAAGTTCGACGCCCGCCCAGATACAGAGGCCCAGCAAGATCAGGCTGATGATCACCGCGCGCACCAACACGCGCCAGAATGTGGGCTCTGAAAATTGGTTCAGGGTCTTGAAGATCGCTGAAAACATAAAACTATTGAACCCGTTTGTCCGCTGCGACGCAATTTAAACCTGCCTGCAAAAAAGCCCCCTTCATATAGGGTTAAAATGATCTTCATCAATGTGCTGTGTCGGTGGATAATCCACATATATGCTGTATGGTGCCAAAAAAATGAGGATTCTCTATGTCTCTGCTCGACGTTGTAGGTATCGGCAATGCCATCGTTGATGTGCTGAGCCACACAGACGACCAGTTTTTGGATGATCATGGCCTTGTCAAAGGGTCCATGCAGCTGATCGATACGGACCAGGCCAACGCCCTTTATGCAGAGATGACGGCCTCGACCGAGATTTGTGGCGGGTCAGCCGCCAACACCGTTGCTGGTGTCGCAGCACTCGGTGGGGACGCCGCCTATATCGGCAAAGTGGCCGACGATGCATTGGGTGACACCTTTGCCAATGATTTGCGGGCCACTAATGTGGCCTACCGGACAGAACGGCTGGTCGACGGTTTGCCCACAGCCCGCAGCATGATCCTGGTCACCCAGGACGCCCAACGCACCATGAACACCTTTTTGGGGGCGTCCAACCTCTTGACCCCTGCTGATGTAGATGAGGATCTGATTTCCAGCGCACAATATACTTATCTTGAGGGCTATCTGTGGGACCCCGAAGATGCCAAAGAGGCCTTCCGACACGCCATGCGCATGGCCCACCAGCACAACCGCAAAGTCGCGCTGACCCTGTCAGACGCGTTTTGTGTGGATCGCTTTCGTGAAGATTTCAAAGAGCTGGTCAGGACCGTCGATCTGTTGTTCGCCAATGAAGACGAAATTTGTTCGCTTTATGAGGTCGACGAATTCGACGACGCCCTGCAAGCCGTACGGGCCGCAGGCACCATGGCCGCGCTGACCAGGTCGGAAAAAGGATCGTTGTTGATGAATGGCGACGAAGTGCACCTGATCGACGCTGTCGCCGGGGTCAAAGTGGTCGATACAACCGGCGCAGGCGACCTGTATGCAGCTGGCGTGCTGGCCGGACTGACACAGGGTCGCGGCCTGGGCGAATGCGGCCATATGGGGTCGATCGCGGCCGCCGAAGTCATCAGCCACATGGGCGCCCGACCCGTGACGGATTTAAAAGCGCTGGTGGAAAAGGAGCTGGGTTAAGCAGCCTTCGCCCGTCATCCAGTTCACCTTAATCCATATTGGGCATTTTAATCTTGCCTTCCCATCCACGCATCAATAGCGGACCAACATGCTTGCCACCGAAAATGTGCACATGCAGATGTGGGACTTCCTGGTGGGAATGGGGTCCATGATTGGCCAATAGGCGATAGCCCGGGTCCGGCAGGTCCAGAATTTCAGCTGTTTTGCCAACGGCGCGCATGAACCCGGCAATTTCTGCATCGTCAGCATTGGCCGTGAAGTCGGCCATGGAAATGTACTTGCCCTTGGGAATCACCAGCACATGCACGGGAGCCTGTGGGTTGATGTCGTGGAACGCCAGGGCGAAATCGTCTTCATAAACCGTCTTGTTGGGGATTTCGCCCCGCAGGATCATGGCGAAGATATTGTTATCGTCATAGGTCTTGAAGTCAGGCATTGGCATTGGAGTATCCCTTACTTGGTGCGGCTGTTCTTTTCATCAATGCCGGAAATTCCTTCACGGCGGGCCAATTCATCCCGAATGTCATCAAGCGACAAACCGAGCTCAGACAGAAGGATCATCAGGTGAAAAACCAGATCAGCTGATTCTGCGATGACTTCTTTTTCGTCGCGGCCAACAGCAGCAATCACGGTTTCAACGGCCTCTTCACCAACTTTCTCAGCGATCTTGCGCAAGCCCTTCTGATGGAGACTGGCCACATAGCTTTTGGCTGGATCCGCAGTTTTGCGGTCCACAATCACCTGGAATACCTGGTCCAGAATATCGTCATTCTGGTCTGTCATGATGTCCCTCGCCTTCAATTGAGGCTTCAGATTAACGCCTTAGTCGCGAACTGCAACGCCTGCGGTTCGCATATAGTCTTTGGTCTCGCCAATGGAATGCTGGCCAAAGTGAAAAATCGATGCCGCCAACACGGCTGTCGCCCCGCCATCACGGATGCCCTCCACCATATGGTCCAGGGTGCCAACACCGCCAGAGGCTATGACGGGGATGCGCACGGCGCTGGAGATTGTCCGCGTCAAGTCGATGTCAAAACCGTCGCCCGTGCCATCCCGGTCCATCGACGTCAGCAGAATTTCGCCCGCGCCCATGCTCTCCATGTTTTTGGCGTGTTCGACAGCATCCACCCCGGTGGGCGTCCGCCCGCCATGGGTAAAGACTTCCCAGGTCCCTGAACCCGTGGCCTTGGCATCAATGGCAACCACAATGCATTGCGACCCGAACTTCTGGGAAGCCTCGCGAATAAATTCCGGGTTGCGGATGGCTGTGGTCATGACCGAGACCTTGTCGGCCCCCGCGAGCAGTAGCTTGCGCACGTCTTCGATGGTGCGCACACCGCCGCCCACCGTCAGGGGCATAAAGCATTCTTCCGCTGTGCGGCGCACCACATCAAAGATGATATCGCGGTCTTCGTGACTGGCGGTGATGTCGAGGAAACACAGTTCGTCCGCGCCCGCCCGGTCATAGATTTTGGCCTGTTCCACCGGGTCACCAGCGTCACGCAGATCGACAAAGTTAACGCCTTTGACCACGCGGCCGTCTTTGACATCGAGGCAGGGGATGATACGAGCTTTCAGCATCAGCGCAGCACCTCCAGGGCCTCTGTCGGGTCCAGGCGACCGTCGTAAATCGCCCGCCCAGAAATCACGCCTTCAAAGGTAACATCTTGGGCTTTCAGGGCTTTTAAATCTTCAATCGAGGCAACGCCGCCAGAGGCAATCACCGGGATCGACGTGGCCTTGGCCAGCGCCGCGGTCGCGGCAACATTAACGCCCTTCATAGCCCCGTCGCGTTCAATATCCGTATAGATGATGGCCGCAACGCCCGCGTCTTCAAATTTTAACGCCAGATCGATGGCCGAAAGCGTAGACACCTCGGCCCAACCTTCGACGGCGACCAGACCATCGCGCGCATCGATGCCGACGGCTACCTGGCCGGGGAACGCCTTGCACGCATCACGTACAATCTGCGGATCATTCACCGCAATGGTGCCCAGGATCACCCGCTTGACGCCTTTGTTCAACCACGTCTCGATGGTCGCTAGGTCGCGGATGCCACCGCCCAGTTGGGCTGGCAGGTTGGTTACCGCCAGAATAGCCTCGACAGCCGCGCCATTGACGGGCTTGCCCGCAAAAGCGCCATTGAGGTCCACCAGGTGCAACCACTTGAAGCCGTCGGCTTCAAATTGTATGGCCTGGTCGGCCGGGCTGTTGTTGAACACCGTCGCCTGGTCCATGTCACCCTGATACAGGCGCACACATTGGCCGTCTTTCAGATCAATTGCCGGAAACAAAATCATGACGTGCCTTCTGGCTGCCAGCGCAGAAAATTGGCGATCAGCTGCAAGCCGACCTTCTGGCTTTTTTCGGGGTGAAACTGCGTACCCACCATATTGTCCCGACCCACGGCTGCGACAATATCGCCCGCATAATCGACCGAAGCCAACACGTGGCTGCTGTCTTTGGGACGGAACGAAAAAGAGTGCACAAAATAAGCGTGTTCGCCGTGGTTCAGCCCGGCAAAGACGGGATGCGTGTCCCCTGCAGCCTCAATGTCGAGGTCATTCCAGCCCATGTGCGGTATTTTGAGGCCATCATCCGCCGGCTCAATCATCTCAACCGTGCCGGGGATCCAGCCAAACCCGTTATGGGTCCCATGTTCCAGACCTTTTGAGGCCATCAATTGCATGCCAACGCAAATGCCCAGAAATGGCTTTCGATTGGTGATCACGTCTTCTTCCAGCGCATCGCGCATGCCCTCGATGGCCATTATACCCGCCATACAGTCCCCAAAGGCACCAACGCCGGGCAACACAATGCGGTCAGCCCGGCGCACGACATCCGGGTTGCTGGTCACAACGATCTGGGCGCCATGGCCAGCCTCGCCAGCCATGCGTTCAAACGCCTTGGCTGCCGAGCGCAAATTGCCCGAACTGTAATCAATAATGGCGATCGTCTCGCCATTTTTGTCAGTGCTCACCGATCATATCCTTGTCGTCCGCCGGGTTTTCCCCCTGCATTGCATCTTGGGTAGGGGTGACCTGGCCTGGTCGCACCAGATATTCCAGAGCGGCTTCTTCTGCATTGCCGCCCGAGGCAATGCCGACTTCGCGATATCCTTTGCGCGCCAGGTCTGCGCGGCGCATATCCTGGGCAAAGCACGCCACCGCCAGGCTGATAACCACACGCAGGGCGTTGCCCGTGATGTCACCCAAATCGCCGCCTGAGACGACGACCATCACCATGGTGATGATCACAGCCAACAGCAAAGCGTCCCGCCACATGCGGTGATACAGGAACCACGCCACCGAAAAGATCAGCGCGGGCACACTAAAGCCTTCGCGCACCAATTTGGCATGGGGGTCCCGTTCCCCTGCCGGGGTGTCGCCATGTTCATGGATCGTATAAATGTGCATGACAGTTCTGCCTGCGTTTTAGGTGGTGAAGGCCCGGGTGGCGCTACTTTTTAAAGCGTACCGCCCAGGGTGCCTTTGGTCGAGGGCACTGCCCCTTCTTTTCGGGGATCAATTTCAACGGCTTGGCGCAAACTGCGCGCCAGGCCCTTGTAGGATGCCTCGATAATATGATGGTTGTTCACCCCATACAGGCATTCCACATGCACCGTTGCGCCCAATGACTGGGCAAGGGCGTAGAACCATTCCTTGAACAGCTCTGAATCCATTTCGCCCATCCGCTTTTGCGTCATGTCGACCTTCCAGACCAGATAGGGCCGGTTCGACAGGTCGATGGCAACGCGGGTGCAGGTTTCATCCATGGGCGTCTCTGCTGCGCCATAACGCGCAATGCCCTCGCGGCCACCCAGGGCTGCAGACAGGGCCTCGCCCAGGGCAATAGCACTGTCTTCCACTGTGTGGTGCTGGTCGATATGCAGATCGCCCTGCACCGACATGTTGATGTCGATCAGGGAGTGACGGGACAGCTGTTCGACCATGTGATCGAGGAACCCGATCCCAGTCGAAACATCATAGGACCCGGTGCCATCGAGGTTCACCTCGACCGCAATCTGGGTCTCTGTCGTTTTTCGCTCAATCTTCGCCGTACGCATGGCCGGCTCCTGTGCATATCTAACCAATGCGCGCTCTATAGCAAGAAGGGGCTATGCGGGGAAGGGGTTAGTCCTGTCACGGCTCAAATACCGATTTACCGAAATTGTGGTCAACCCATTGCATCTGGCCCGATTCATGCCTAATTAGGGGCCTATGAGTGAAAATATGACATGGCATGCCACCACCATTGTATCGGTGCGCAAGAATGGAACGGTTGTCGTCGCTGGCGACGGGCAGGTTTCGATGGGCGACACGATCGTCAAGGGCAACGCCCGCAAAGTCCGGACGCTGGGCAAAGACAACGCGATCCTGGCCGGGTTTGCCGGGGCAACCGCAGACGCATTCACGCTGTTTGAGCGCCTGGAGGAAAAACTGGAGCGCCATGGGCAAAACCTGACCCGCGCGTGTGTCGAGTTGGCCAAAGACTGGCGCACCGACCGTTATTTGCGCCGGCTTGAGGCCTTGATGATTGTCGCCGACGCCGAAGTGTCGTTGCTTGTTACCGGCACCGGGGACGTGCTGGATACGCCTGACGGCATCATCGCCATTGGGTCTGGCGGCAATTATGCCCTGGCCGCGGCCCGTGCGCTGATTGACACAGACATGGATGCCGAGGCCGTTGCGCGCAGAGCCATGGCTATTGCCGCCGACATCTGCGTCTACACCAATGAAAATGTTGTTATCGAAAAACTGGACTAAACCTGAATGAGTAGCTTTTCCCCCCGCGAGATCGTTTCCGAGCTCGATCGCTATATTATTGGCCAAAATGACGCCAAGCGCGCCGTGGCCATTGCCCTGCGTAATCGTTGGCGCCGCCAACAGCTGTCTGATGATTTGCGCGACGAAGTCTTGCCCAAGAACATCCTGATGATCGGCCCGACAGGTGTGGGCAAAACCGAGATTTCGCGACGTCTGGCCCGCCTGGCCGAGGCGCCGTTCATGAAGATCGAGGCCACAAAGTTCACCGAAGTCGGCTATGTCGGCCGCGACGTCGAATCCATCGTGCGCGACCTTGTCGAGTTCGCCATCCTGATGGTGCGCGACAAAAAACGCGCCAGCGTGCGCGCCCAGGCCGAATTGTCTGCCGAGGATCGTGTGCTCGACGCGCTCGTGGGCGAAGACGCCCGCCAGGACACACGCAACAAGTTCCGCCAAATGCTGCGCGACGGCAAATTGGACGACAAAGAGATCACCCTGCAGGTCGCCGATCATGGTGGCGGCGGTATGCCGTCTTTCGACATTCCCGGCATGCCCGGGGCCCAGATGGGTATGATCAATTTAGGTGACATGCTCGGCGGGGCCATGGGCAAGCCCATGAAGGAAAAAAAGACCACGGTCGCCGCGGCCCATGAACCGCTGATCAATGAAGAAAGCGATAATTTGCTGGATGACGATGATTTGGTCGCCGAGGCCATCGAGGCCGTTGAGAACCATGGCATTGTTTTCCTTGATGAAATTGACAAGATTTGCGCTCGATCTGACCGCACCGGCGGGGACGTATCCCGCGAAGGCGTGCAGCGTGACCTGCTGCCCTTGATCGAAGGCACGACGGTATCGACCAAACATGGGCTGGTAAAAACAGACCACATATTGTTCATTGCCTCTGGCGCGTTTGCAGGCGCCAGGCCGTCTGACCTGTTGCCAGAGCTACAAGCCCGTGTGCCCATCCGCGTGGAATTGCGAGCGCTTACGAAAGACGATTTCAAACGCATTCTCACCGAACCTGAAGCGTCGCTGATCAAGCAATATGTCGCGCTGATGGCCACGGAAGAAGTGACGCTGGAGTTCACCGAAGACGGGATCGAATCCATCGCGCAAATCGCCACCGATGTGAATGCGACGGTGGAAAATATCGGCGCACGCCGCCTGCACACCATCATGGAACAGGTGCTCGACGAGATCAGCTTTGAGGCCACCGACAAGCCTGGCCTGACCGTGATCATCGATGCCGCCTATATCGACGATCATATTGGTGAGCTGGTCAAAGACGATGATTTGTCGAAGCACATTCTGTAGAGAACGCTATGCCTACCCTCATTCGACAAGCAAACCCGGATGATGCCCTAGCCATTGGTGCGATCTACAACCACTACATCGAACATTCAGTCGCGACGTTCCAGCTGGACGTCCACAACGACGCCTATTGGCACCAGTGGATCACTCAGTTTGCTGACAAAGGCCCGCACCAGTGTTTCGTGGCAGATGAGAGCGGCAAGGTCATCGGCTTTGCCTATAGCCTGCCCTATAGCCCAAAAGGCGGCTACGACCAGACGGTGATGACCAGCATCTATCTGGATACGGGCCATCCCGGCCAGGGACTGGGATCGCAATTATACGATGCGCTGTTTGGGTCCATCGACAACATCCACCGCGTATACGCCTGGATCGCACTGCCCAACGCAGCGTCTATGGCCCTGCACCACCGCTTCGGCTTCACCGAAATCGGCACACTCAGCGAGATCGGCTTCAAACATGGCCGCTATATCGATGTCGCCGTGATGGAGCGTGCTGGCCGTTAGTCAATATACCCCAACACGAATTCCAACCGCGCTGTCACTGATAGTTTCGGCAGTTCGACCATTTCGTATCCCGAGGCGTTCTAACGCAGTCGCTTCAGCACAACATACAGCGCGCCATCGCCGCCGTGGTTGGGCCGGGCGGGGTGCCAGGCCAGGACCCGGCGGGCATTGTCGCCCTGAGCCAGCCACTGGGGGACCGCGTGGCGCAGAACGCCTGTGCGTTTAGTGGCAAAGATATTGTCCGGGTCCTGAATTTCAGTGCCGCCTTTGCCGGTGATCACCAAAATGCATTTTTTGCCCTGGGCCTGACTATGCGTGATGAAATTGTTGAGCACATGATGCGCATGCTCCTGGGTCATGCCATGCAGGTCGACCCGGCCTTCGATGGGCAATTGGCCTTTGCGCATTTTACGCGCCCTGGACCCGTCAATGGCGGTGCCAGAGGCCATCACGGTTTGTGTCGGCGCACCAGTCCGGGGATTTTTGGGCGGGATCAGGTCCTGGGGTGGCAAGTCCATCATTTTTTCCGGCCTGGACTTCAATCCTGACGCGCGCTTGGGCGTTGGTGGCGCCAATGGCCGGGCCTTGCCTTTATGCAGGGGCTGCACATCCTGGTTGACCGATTTCCAAAGGGCCGCCTCTTCGGCAGATAGCTGCCCTTTCTTCTTCTTGGTCATGGCGACACCCCGTCGGCCAGTCCCTTGGGCAACAAGATGAAATAGCGGCCTTTTTGCGACATCCGGCCAGCGCGATTGCCCGCGGCGTCGCCTTCGCCCCAATAAAAATCGCCGCGCACAGCCCCTTTTATGGCCCCGCCTGTATCCTGGGCAATCATCAACCGGTCAGAAACATCCTGATTATGTGGGCCATCCAGGTGCAGCCACAGAGGCGCGCCCAGGGGGATTTTGCGTCGGTCCACAGCCATGGATCGCTTCGCCGTCAGCTGAATATTCAGCGCACCAATCGCACCATCCGCCCTTTGTTTCTGGAAAAAGACAAAGGAGTTGTTCTGATGCAACACGGCCGTTCGCTTGTCCGGGTTCTCGGCCACCCAGGCGCGGATGCCCTGCATCGACACTTTGTCTTTATGCATCAGGTTTTCGCGGACCAAATATTGCCCGACCGAGGTATAGGGACGCCCGTTCTTGCCCGCAAAGCCCAGACGAACCATCGAGCCATCTTCGAGACGCACCATGCCAGAGCCCTGAATATGCAGGAAAAAAGCATCCACTGGATCATCCAGCCAGACAAGGGGTTGGGCGGTGCCTGACCACGCGCCGGTCTCTATTTCGGCTCGCGTATAATAGGGTGCCAACGCTCCGCCATCGACGCGACCATAGATTTTCTGTCCTGCCTGTTGCGGATCAAAACGCCCCAGGTCAACGGACACCAGGTCGTCGGGGCGGGCCAACAGGGGTACGTCATAGGTCTTGTCTGCGGACAGTCGACCTTGCAGCACTGGTACATAATAACCGGTGAACAGACCCACGGGGTCATCGTCACCGCTGACGGCATGGGGAACAAAGGCTTCTTCAAAAAAAGCTCGGGCCGCGTCGTTGTCAGCGGGGACAAACGCCGCCAGCTCGCATACGGGCTGCCAGTCGTCCAAAGTACCCGCATAGGAGCCACCATCCATGGCTTTGTCCGCAGGCAGGCGCAACAAGGCCACGCATGATCTGTTAAAGGTCGCCAATGCGATGGCCTGGTTGTCCTGGTCCCAGCCTGTGAGGGCCGCCCATTCCACCGGCTGCAGGCCAAGGCCATGAATTTCAGGGCGGGGTTTTTCCTCGACGGGCTCAACAATCGCGACCGGTGTTTCGATCTCAATATCTTCGGGCGATGGAGTCGCCAGCCAGATCAGCAGCCCACCGACAACAAGGCCTGCGCCAAAGACACCGAGGTCTTTGGGGGACAGATCATCAAGGAAAGATTGCCAGGTCACGGGCGCGTCCCTGCGGCTTATTCTTCGCGTTCGGTTGCCACTAACAGCCAGTTCGGGTCACCGCTTTTTGTATCACGGGCGAAGGTCCAGACATCCTTGATCACTTCGACATCTGACGGGTTGCCATCGATGATGCGGTCTTCGCTGTCGCGCAGGGCGCTGGTAATTTCTGACTCGAAGCGCACGACAATTTCGGCCACCTTGTTTTCCACCGATGCGTCAATGATATTGGTCGACAAGATGTCTACAACCTTGGATTCCATGGTCTGGCCCGCCGCTTCGCGCGCATCGATAGCCGAAACGAACCCTTCACATACGTCATCGCCCAACAGAGGCACCAATGTGTCACGGTCACCCTTGGCAAAGGCCTCGATGATCATTTCATAGGCCCCATTGGCCCCAAGGACAAAAACCTGAGGATCAAACCGGCGGTCGACCGCCATCACATCACCCAAAAGACGGTCCTGTGCGGGGTCGGGCTGCAACTCGACAATATCGGCAGAACTGTCGGACGGCGTACCCACGGGACGGTCTGTTGGCTGAGGTGCCAGATCCCGGATACTAAAGGGTTTATCAGACCGTTGCTCGCTGCCATTATGGCGCCCCAAGACGCTGTACAGTCGAAGTGCAATAAATCCTGCCACCATTGCGAGGATAATAATTTCCAAGGCAAGCCTCATTTTCTCAATGAATGACCCCAGCCGGGGAGGCCACCAAATAATCTCGAATTGACAACTGGTCTAAAAGCACCCACCTAAAGGCCTAGGGCCCGCAGAAATACGGCAATGGGTCTGCGGCGGCACTTAAACCGTCGTTACCAGTCATACATAATTCCTAACGGCGGAAAGAACAAGTATGGGCTTAATGATCTTGCTCTTCATCATCAGCCTACCTTTGGTAGAAATATACCTCTTTATCGAGGTTGGCGGTCAAATCGGAGGCCTGTCGACGATTGGGCTGACATTGCTGACCGCTGTTGTCGGCATGGCGTTGGTGCGCGCACAGGGTCTAAGTGTGCTGCGCAGCGCCCAGGAGAACGCAGCCCGTGGCGAACCGCCGGTCAAGGAAGCGCTGCATGGCGTGGCCTGCTGTTAGCGGGCGTATTTCTGTTCCTTCCCGGGTTTTTCACAGATGCCATCGGGGC
>PVMS01102398.1_pt1 | contig 13717 bp, 17 predicted proteins | sample 1853461 | NCBI WGS metagenome assembly PVMS01 (sample SAMN08582032, study PRJNA380276) | Marine sediment metagenome, whole genome shotgun sequencing project. | isolation source: ocean sediment barecode stripped | collected 2017 | reverse complement strand
CTCCATGGTGGGTGCTGCTCATCGTCCTCGGCGGCCTGTTCATCCTCATCGTCGCCCTGCTGGCCGGGAGCGGGAAGAAAGCGCCGACCCCGGCTGCGATTCCGGCGTGGAAGGCACACGCCCGAAACGGTTATGCCGAGGCCCGATGGCTCGCCGACAATCTGACCGAGTCGCTGGCGATCTGGCACGGCGACGCCGAGTTCGAGGAACGCGACGGCACGTTGGCGACCGACGCCGCCAATGCCAAGATCTGGGCGCAGCTCGACCCGGTCAAACAGCGCGCGACGGCCGAACTGTATGCGCTGGAAGCCGCAGCGGGGCCCGGATCGCCGGCCCTCGAAGCGGCTCAGCGTACCTCCGCTGCGGTCAACGAAACCTACGCCGCGACCACCGAGCGATCCGACGCGCGCCTGGCCTACCGAACCGTTGCGGGGTCATCGGAGGCTGCAGACCAGGCCGCCGATTTGACTGGAGCGCGCGACCGTGAGGTCCGTGCCTCGGCGCAGTTGGAGACGACGCATCAGGAGTTGACCGCCGCGCTCGTCGAGCTGTCACCGATCGCCTGACGCCACCGCCTCTCACGGCCGGCGGTACCAGGACAGATCGGTGTTCCCACCGCTGATGATCATCCCGACCCTGCGTCCGGCGAAGCGCTCGGTGTGGTTCATGCTGGCAGCGAGCGCGGTCGCGGCGGACGGCTCGACTACCAGCTTCATCCGTTGCAGAAAGAAGGTGGCGGCTCGGATGATCTCCTCCTCTTCCACCAGCACGATCTCCACGCCGTGCTCGGAGAGAATGTCGAAGGCGATGGCGCCCATCCCCACCAGGAGCCCGTCGGCGACCGTGTCGGGATTGCTCACCCCCGGCTGGCGAACACCGGATTGGAGTGAGCGGTAGGCGTCGTCGACGGCGGAGGGCTCCGCCCCCAGGACGGTCACGTGCGGTTGAACCGCCGCCGCGGCGATCGTGGTTCCCGACAGCAGACCGCCACCACCGATGGGGGCGATCACGATGTCGAGATCGGGAACCTCCTCCAGCAGTTCCAGCGCCGCGGTGCCCTGTCCGGCGATGACGTGTTCGTCGTCGAAGGGGTGGACGAGGACCGCCCCGGTTTCCTCCTGAACCCGCTGTGCCGTCTGCTCGCGATCGGCATGGTCGGTGAACACGACCTCGGCGCCGTAGCCGCGAACGGCTGCCACCTTCAATGGGTTGGCGGTATACGGCATCACGATCCAGGCGGGCAGCTGGCAGATGGAGGCGGCGTAGGCCAGCGCCTGGCCGTGGTTCCCGCTGGAGTGTGCAGCCACCCCGGTGGTTCCGTCCGGGAGCCGGAGCACCGCGTTGGTGGCACCACGCGCCTTGAATGCGCCGACCTTTTGCAGGTTCTCCGCCTTGGCGAAGACGGTCGCTCCCACAGCCCGGTCCAGGGTGGCGGAGGTGAACACCGGCGTGTGGTGGACGAAGGGCCTGATCAGATCCGCAGCATCGCGAAGGTCGGCGAAGGTGACGCTCATGTCCGGGCAGGCTCGGTCTGGGCGGACCCGGTGCGGGCGGGCACGGTGGCGAGAAAATACGCGCCGAGGAAGACCGCGGCGAAAACGTGCCAGCCGGCATGCGCCTGAGCAAGCCCACCCGGATCGCAGAGCGGCGAGCCGGTTCGCCCCGCGAGGAAGAGGCCGATGCCGATGAGGAGCGAGGCGATGGCCAGGCCGTACCAGCCCGGCGCAGGGGTTGCCACCCTCCACAGGAACAGGTCGGAGCCGACGAGGGCAATGGCGAGGAGCGCAGTGAGGATGTTGGTGACGCCACTATCCAGGACGAGCAGAGCCGCAATGCCCGCGAGCCCGGCGAGCACCACCAGAACCGCCGTCCGATCGGTCATCGTGCCGATCGCCCCGTTGATGTTGACGACGATGAGGAACCACAACGCCGCGAGGAACGTGAGGTCATGAACGAACCCGCCGAAGGCGGGCTGTGGCCCGTGGAAGAGGAAGCTGCCGGCACCGGTAGCGGTCAGCAGCAGGCCGAAGATGACGCGTACGGACCGTTCTCTGCCGGCTGTGGACCGGGCGCCGGCGACGATGGCGATACCGACCACGCCGAACGCCAGGCTCGACCAGGCATTGACCGGCTGGGTCAGCCACCCGCTCCCGATCGCCTCGCAGTCCCCGAGCTGGACGATGGCGCCGAGATCCATGACGGCATCGTAGACCCGGTGGGCGGTTCCGCCCTGGCACCGAAAATCGCGCGCAAAGTAGTGGTTAACTAGCTATTGACCACGTTGAGCGTTCGGAATACACTGGTAGTGGGCAGGTGGGGAACCGAAGGCCATACGCGGAAGGATGACTCATGTCGTCGCGGATGCAGAGCCGAACGGTTGGTTCCGAGCACCTCGAAGCAAACCAGGTCGTTGCCGTCGCCCACGTCGAGGCGGAGAAGATCATCGCCGAGGCGCGCCGGAGCGCCGCCGAGGTGTACGAAGCGGAGCGGAACCGCTCCGTGCAACGCCTCACCGAGGTCCGCGACGAGTACGAGCAGATGTCGAGCCAGTTGCGGGCGCTGAAAGAAGCCACCGCCGACATGATGACGAATGCCCTGCGGGATCACCAGGCGATCCGGCGAGCTCTCGACGATTAGGCGGGAACCCCGGCGCTACCGACGAGCGCCCGACCAGCAGTAAACCGCCGCCGCCCGGCGGCCGATACCTAAACGAAGCGTTACCCTCGGAGATACCCGCATGTCGAGGTCGGCTACGAAGCGACTCCAACAGCTGAATACGGATCGGGCGAGAGCCCAGGAATCCGGCCCGCCGTCCTTCCGCCCTCCGTCGGAAGACGATGTCGTGTCCCGGTTCGCCTTCGGGCTCGGCTCCGTCATGGTGTTTCTCTTGATTGTGGTGGCCGCTGCCTTCTTCGGGACCACGGGCATACAGCACGACCTCGAGGAACGCTCAGAACGCGCCCTGCGGATCGCCGGTTTCCAGGACATCACCGCGGAGGTGTCGGGGTTCGAGGTCACCCTGCAAGGCTTCTACCACGAATCACAATCCGGCGAAGACGCCGCCGCCGCCGTCGCCGGGGTCAACGGGGTTTCCGGCGTCGATGCCACGGCCCTGTACGTGGTGGAGGTGAGCGACGTCGTTGCGGTGGCGGTGCAGGGCCGTCCCATGACCTTCAGCTGGACCGGCGGCGCGCTGACCATTTCGGGAGACGTATCGTCCGAGGGCATCTACGGCTACGTCGAGAGTGAGCCGGCTTCGTTCACCGATGAGAACGAGGTGGCCCTGTTCCGATCGGTAGACGTCAGCGATTTGGTCATCATCGAGGATCTCAGCTCGGTAAACGGGCTCGCCGAGGAGGCCGACTGGATCGGCAACGCCATGGCGCTGCTGCGCTCGCTGGCGACCGGCCTCGACGAGGGCTCGATCGTCGTCAACCCCAGGGGCAAGGTCATCATCACCTCCGGTCAGGTGGAGACCCGCCAGGAAAAGCGCGACCTGACCGATGCCTCCGAGGAGTCGCTGGTGGCCTTGGAGGCCAACGGATTCGTGGTTACTCCCGGGATCATCCTGCCCCCGGATCCTCCATTCGTTGCCACCGCCGAGCAGGTCGAGGAACTGACCGCAACGCTGACCGAGCTGATCGGGGACAAGGTGGTCGAGTTCGAGCTGAACAGCGCCGAGTTGACGGCTGAGGGTGCCGAACTGCTCGACGAGATCCTCGTCTCGCTCAACGAGCTGCCCAACGTGCCGGTCGAGATCGCCGGGCATGCGGACGCCTCCGGCACGCCGGAACACAACCTCGAACTGTCGCAGCGCCGCGCCCAGGCCGTGCTGGACTATTTCGTCGCTCGAGGAGAGGATCCGGTCCGATTCATCGTCGTCGGCTACGGCGACACCCAGCCGCTTTCTCCCACGGCTACGCCGGAGCAGAACCGCCGCATCGAGTTCATTCCGCAGGAGGGGTAAGTGGTCTACGTCGGCGCCCAGATCGTCATTTGGATCGTGATCGCCACCCTGTTCGGGTTTGCCGTTGGCTGGCTGATCCGGGGTCGCCGCGGGATGCGCGCCTCCAGGAAGCGACGCTTCTAGGATTCGGAGCCCCGGCGCCGGAGTACGCTGAGGCGTCAGCGGGACCCGCTGGAAGATTCGGAGGATTCGTGAGCCTTCAGCAGCTGCCGGCCCTCGTCGTGGATTTCCGCGACATGGCCAAAGAGTATCTGATCCAAGAGACGGTTCTGCCTGCCAAACGGCTCGGTCACCTGGCGGGCTACTCGCTTGGTGCCGCAGCCGCCTGGGCCGCGGCGATCGTTCTCCTCGCCGTGGCATCGGTGCGGGCGATCATCGAGATCCTGCCGGACAGCCCCTACTGGGAGGCGCTCGGGTATCTGCTGACGGTGCTTGCCCTGGTTGCGCTCGCCGCAGTGCTGGTGAAGCTGGGGCCCGAGACGAAGGACGAAGCTCCATGACCGATGCCACCATCACTCCCGAGACCACCATCAGTCGCGACGACCTCGAGAGCAAGCTCCGCCAGATCGAGGATGTGGTGGACGAGACGGCGCGGGACTGGTCGATGTGGATCGTCGGCGGTCTCGCCGTGGCCGCCGTCGTGGTGATCGGCGTCGGCGTGTGGCGCGCTCGTCGCCGCAGCCCGATCACCGTCGAGGTGTATCACAACCCATGACGAGCCAGACGCGCCCGGCCCGTCCCCTGTGGTTGACGCGCAGGCTGCCCCTGATTTCCCGCTACGGCTACGACATGCTGATCGACGGCGGACGGCGGAGCAGCAACGGCGAAATGGGCATAGGACTGGCGATGATCGTTGCCGGTTTGGCGCTGAAGAAACGCCGGCGGCCGCGGCGACTCCTCTACCGCACCGAGCTGGGCGCCGGCGAAAGCCTCGCCATCCGTATCATCGCGAACGGCGAGGTCGTCGGCGAGACGGTGGTTCCGGGCTCGGTGGCATGATGTTCCGCAACCGGGGCACCATGATCAAGGTGTTCATCTGGGTGATCGTGCTGATGATGGTGCTGTCGCTGGCCATAGCCATCATTCCGGCATTGGGCTGACGCTCAATGCGTATCACGTATTACGTACAACGTATTACGAAGCCGTCAATCACTCGGTGTCGTGATACGTAATACGTGATACGGAGTACGTGGCCAACGCGACAAGCCTGAGCGTCGCGACTCAGGGTTCAATGAATATGCACTCGCCGGGGCATTCCTCTGCCGACTCGACGACCGCATCGAGCTGCGCGTCGGGGATGTCGGCCAACCCCTCCGCTCCCTCCGCATTGCCCTCGGATGTCGCGAAGATCTTCTCGCCCTCGCGCACGTAGGCGAGGCCGTCATCGAGGAGCACGAATACGTCGGGTGCGATCTCTTCACACAGGCCGTCCCCGGTGCACAGATCCTGATCGATCCAAACTTTCACGCGCTACCTCTCCGATTGCTGTCGAAACGGTAGTCGGAGCAGAGGGGCTATTTGTGCCCCGTGATCCCCACCGGGACATACGGAATACGCAATGCGTCGGACGGACCAGGTCCTCTCGAACGACGAGCTTGCCCGAGGTCGCGATTCCGTTCTGCTCAGGGTCACTAGTGCGTTCGCCGAAACCAGAGGATGGCCTACACTCGCCAGACAGGGCGGAGCCGCCGGCTCTGCCGAGGAGGTAACCGTGGGTAGGCAGGACACGGAACAGCTTGAAGCGACGATTCGCACGCTCGAGGACGAGATCGACGTCCTCAGGAGCCGCCTCCACGACGCCCCGCGCCGGGTGCGCATGCTCGAGGAACGGGTCCTGGAGGCCAGGGGCAAGGTAGCCCAGGCCGCAGGCCAGAACGAGAAGCTCAGCGCCGCGCTTCAGGAGACGCGTGAGCAGCTCGCCCTCCTCAGGGAGGAAGTCGAGAAACTCACCGCACCACCGAACCCGTTCGGGACGGTGCTCCGGGTAAACGAGGACGGCACCATCGACGTCAGCGCCAACGGCAGGAAGCTGCGGGTGAACGTCGAGCCCACGGTCGAGATCAAGGAACTCGGAATCGGCCAGGAGGTCATCCTCAACGAGGCGTTCAACGTCGTGGATGTTCGCACCTACGAACAACGCGGCGAAGTGGTCACCATCAAGGAAACCCTCGGGGAGGACCGCCTGATCGTGCTGGGGAGAGCCGACGAGGAACGGGTGGTGGAGAAGGCCGAATCGCTCCACGGGGTCTACCTGCGGACGGGAGACCATCTCCGCATGGATCCGGGGACCGGTCTCGTCTTCGAGAAGCTCATCCGCCCGGAGGTCGAGGAGCTCGTGCTCGAGGAAGTCCCCGATATCACCTACCGCGAGATCGGGGGCCTCGGCGAGCAAATCGAGATCATCCAGGACGCCATCGAACTGCCCTACCTGCACAAAGAGCGGTTTGCCGCGTACGATCTGGCCGCCCCGAAGGGTGTGCTGCTCTACGGCCCGCCTGGATGCGGCAAAACGCTGATCGCCAAGGCCGTCGCCAACAGCCTGGCCAAGGCGGTCGCGGCCAAGGAGGGAAGCGAGGACACCCGTTCCTACTTCCTCAACATCAAGGGCCCGGAGCTGCTCAACAAGTACGTCGGAGAGACCGAGCGCCAGATTCGCCTGATCTTCCAGCGAGCCAAGGAGAAGTCCGACGAGGGCGTGCCGGTGATCGTTTTCTTCGACGAGATGGATTCGCTGTTCAGGACGAGGGGAACCGGAGTGTCGTCGGATGTGGAGTCGACGATCGTGCCCCAGCTGCTCTCCGAGCTCGATGGTGTGGAGACGCTGAAGAATGTCATCGTCATCGGTGCCTCCAACCGGGAGGATCTCATCGATCCGGCGATCCTCCGGCCCGGCCGGCTCGACGTGAAGATCAAGATCCAGCGGCCGGACCGGGTGGCCGCCCGTGAGATCTTCCGGATCTTCCTCGATCCGAGCCTTCCGTACAACCAGGACGAGCTGGGCCGTTACGACGGTGACACGGAGGTCATGATCGAGCGACTCGTCGATCAGGTGGTCGAAAGGATGTACGAGGAGAACGACGACAACCGATTCCTCGAGGTCACCTATGCCAACGGCGATCGCGAGATTCTCTTTTTCAAGGACTTCGCCTCGGGGGCGATGATCGAGAACATCGTGCGTCGGGCGAAGAAGGACGCGATCAAGCGCGAGATCGCCGGCGAGCCTCCCGGCCTCAAGACCACCGATGTCCTGGCTGCGGTCACCCAAGAGTTCCGCGAGCACGAGGACCTGCCAAACACGACCAACCCCGACGATTGGGCCAAGATTTCGGGCAAGAAGGGCGAGCGCATCGTGTACGTGCGCACGTTGCTCGAGGGGAACCGCGACAGCCGATCCGTCGAGGCGGTCACGCCGGGGCAGTATCTGTGACCGCCGATGGCGCTCTCTAAGGTCCTCGGGACCGAAACAGAATTCGGCATCACGGTTCTCAACCAGGCAGACTTCAACCCCGTCCACGCCTCGTCGGCTCTCATCAACGCCTACACCAGGGGCGCGCGCGTCCAGTGGTCGTTCGAGGAAGAGTCACCGGGACGGGACATTCGCGGCTTTGGTGTCGACGACGGCGCCGGGATCGATCTCGAGGCCGGGCTGGTCAACTCCGTGCTCACCAACGGGGCCCGGCTCTACGTCGATCACGCCCATCCTGAGTATTCCACCCCGGAGAGCGCAGACCCCCGCTCTGCTGCGCTCTACGACAAGGCCGGCGAGGTCATCATGGCTCGTGCCGTCGAGGCGGCGGGCCCGTTGTTCGCCGAGGGCGAGCGTCTCGTCGTGCACAAGAACAACAGCGACGGGAAGGGAAACTCGTACGGGGCGCATGAGAACTACCTGATCGCTCGTGAGCTGCCCTTCGGCGACGTCATCGCCCAGCTCACTCCGTTCCTGGTCAGCAGGCAGATCTTCACCGGGTCGGGAAAGGTCGGGTCGGAGAACGGGCGCCCGGAAGTCGAGTTCCAGATCAGCCAGCGTGCCGACTTCTTCGAGGAGCAGGTCGGCCTGGAGACGACGCTGAAGCGCCCCATCATCAACACCCGCGACGAACCGCACGCCGACCCGGCTCTCTACCGGCGCCTGCATGTGATCATCGGTGACGCCACGATGAACGAGGTGCAGACCTACCTCAAGATCGGGACCGCCGCCCTGGTTCTCGATGCCATCGAGGACGGAGCTTTGCCGGAGCCCATCGGCCTCGCCGATCCGGTCGAGGCCGTGTGGGGGGTCAGCCACGATCCGACGTTGCAGCGGACGTTCGAGACGGCAGGCGGGACCAGCATGAGTGCGCTCGACATGCAGTGGCAGTACCTCGAATGGATGACCAAATATGCCCGCGACGTTGACCTCGCTCCCGTCTACGAGGACGTCCTCTCCCGGTGGGAGGAGATCCTCACCGACCTCGAGACCGACCCGGTGAGCACCGCCGACCGGCTCGACTGGACGGCCAAGCAACGCATCCTCGACGGCTATCGGGAGCGCGACGGGCTGGCGTGGGATCACCCCAAGCTGCGTTTGCTCGATCTCCAGTATCACGATGTCGATCCGCGCCGCGGGCTCTACGGGCGCCTGGCGGCCGGCGGCCGGGTGCAGCGGTTGTTCAGCGATGCCGAGATCGAAGCGGCGGTGGTCGAGCCGCCGTCCGATACCCGTGCCTACTTCAGGGGCGAGTGCATGGCGCGCTACGCCGATTCGGTGGTGGCGGCCAACTGGGACTCGCTGGTGTTCGACATCGGGGAAGAAACCCTCAAACGGGTTCCTATGATGGAACCGCTGCGCGGCACGGAGGATCACGTAGGGGAGCTCCTCGATTCCTCCGAGGACGCGGCGGCACTGTTGAAGGCGCTCGGAGGCGATGATGACTGAACAAGAACGACCACAGAAAAAATCGGACCGCACGGAGGAGACCAAGGCGTCTGAGGATGCCGAGGCCTCCACGACCGAGGCGGCGGAAGAGCTCACCGAGCGGATCGACGACCTGCTCGACGAGATCGACACCGTGCTCGAGGAGAACGCCGAGGAGTTCGTCAAGAACTACGTGCAGAAGGGCGGACAGTGATCGGCGAGTCGTGGTCCCCGGCGATGCTCTCCAACGGCGAGATCGTCCCGGAAGCCAGCTTCTCCGCACTCCTCGAACGCAACGATATGCAGCCACGATGGTCGGTCGGACCCGGCGTCGACATCGGTGCCCCTGAGGCGACCACGGTCCTTGCCCTGCGGTGGTCCGACGGCGTCGTTATGGCCGGCGACCGCCGAGCGACCGCAGGGAACGTGATTGCGCACAGCAGAGGGAAGAAGGTGTATCCGGCCGACGAATACTCGGCGGTGGCGATCTCCGGCACGGCCGGCATGGCCCTCGAGTTGACCAAGCTGTTCCAAACCGAGCTCGAGCATTACGAGAAGATCGAGGATGTTCGCCTCAGCCTGGAAGGCAAGGCCAACTATCTGGCACGGATGGTGCGAGGGAACCTGCCACTTGCCTTCCAGGGGCTCGTCGTCGTGCCCCTCTTCAGCGGCTACGACGAGGCCGACGGAAACGGCAAGCTGTATAGCTTCGACGTGGTCGGCGGGCGGTACGAGGAGCAGGACTATGCCACCACCGGCTCCGGAGGTGCCGAGGCCAAGGCATTCCTCAAGGCAAAGTGGCGTCCCGACCTCGACGAGTCCGAAGCGTTGCGCGTGGCCATCGAGGCGCTCATCTCGGCGGCCGAGGAGGATTCCGCCACCGGCGGGCCCGATCCCAAGCGAGGCATCTACCCCAACATCGTCACCGTCACCGCATCCGGCTACCGCGAGATCCCCGATGACGAGATCGCACCGATCGTCGACGAGCTACTCGAGGGCCGGCCATGACCGCACCGTTCTATGTGCCGCCAGAGCAGCTGATCAAGGACCGCGCCGAGTTCGCCAAGAAGGGCGTCCAGCGAGGAAAGCCGATCGTCGTCATCGAGTACGACGAGGGCATCCTGCTCATCGGAGAGAACCCGAGCCGCTCGCTGCACAAGATCGCCGAGATCTACGACGAGGTGGCGTTTGCCGGGGTGGGCCGGTTCAACGAATTCGAGACGCTGCGGGTGGCCGGGATCCGCTACGCCGATGTGAAGGGCTTTGCCTACGCCAGAGCCGACGTGACCGGCAAGGGTATGGCCAACGCCTATTCGCAGACCCTCGGACAGATCTTCACCCACGAGGTCAAGCCGTACGAGGTCGAGGTGATCGTTGCCGAGCTCGGCACCGACGAGAACCATATTTTCCACGTCCGATTCGACGGCACGTTGCGCGACGATCACGGGTATGCGGTGATCGGCGGTGACGAGGACGCGATCAAAGAACGGCTCTCCGCCGACTACCGCCCCAACCTCGACCTTGCCGGGGCCATCGGGGTAGCGACCACGGCGATCGCGGCGAACACCGAGGATGACATCGATCCGGTCAATTGGGAAGCGGCCGTGCTCGATTCCAGCCTCGGCCGGCGCAAGTTCCGCCGTCTCGCCGGGGAAGAGGTCGCCAGCGCCCTCTAGCGTTCGTTTCCTTCCCCGTTGGGGGAGGTGCCGAGCGATGAGGGTTCCGAGATCGAGACGAAGTTCCGACCGACATGGACTCGATCTCGGAACCCTCATACCGAGGCGGAGGGGGCTACCAGGTCTGGTGACGAGAGAGGAATAGCCCCCCTCCCCGCCTACGGCGGTACTCACTCCAAGAGCCCCCCCCCCTCCCGGCCCTGCGGGCCGGACTGCCCCCCGGGGGGGAGAAACAGCGGGGAGGGGGCTCGGCTACTCGGTGTTCGTCAGCACCTCGGTCGCATCGTCGACCCGATCGACGGGGACCCAGATCTCGGTGTCGGCCAGCTCGCCGAGAGCGATCGGGTAGGGCCCGAAATGCTCGCCGTGCATCCGCACCTGGATCCCGGCGGCGCGCAGCCTCGCCGCGGTGATCTGTGCCTCCTGCGGATCTCCGATGGTGAGAAGTGGAACGAACGCAATACTGCCCATGGCCCAATTCTCGCGGAAGTTGGGCGTGTTGTATGCCGATACCGATACCGGGGGTACGCTGCACGATATGGAAAGACGGATATTCGGCATCGAGAACGAGTACGGCGTCACCTGCACGCTGCGCGGACAACGCCGTCTTTCGCCCGACGAGGTCGCCCGTTACCTGTTCCGCCGGGTGGTGTCGTGGGGCCGCTCGTCCAACGTGTTCCTCGAGAACGGTGCCCGCCTCTATCTGGACGTCGGAAGCCATCCCGAGTACGCCACCCCGGAGTGTGACGCCCTGGTCGACGTCGTCGCCCACGACAAGGCGGGCGAGCGCATCCTCGAGGATCTGGTGCGTGCCGCCGAAGAACGGTTGACCGAGGAGGGAATCCGCGGCGATATCTATCTCTTCAAGAACAACACTGACTCGGCGGGAAACTCGTACGGGTGCCACGAGAATTATCTCGTCGGTAGGCGGGGCGACTTCCAACGCACGATCGACACCCTGATCCCGTTCTTCGTCAGCAGGCAGATCTACTCGGGCGCCGGCAAGCTCCTCCAGACCGCCAGAGGCACCGTCTACACCCTGGCTCAACGAGCAGAGCACATCTGGGAGGGCATCTCGTCGGCGACCACGCGCAGTCGCCCGATCATCAATACCCGCGACGAGCCTCATGCCGATGCCGAGCGGTATCGCCGCTTGCATGTGATTGCCGGTGACTCCAACATGTCCGAGTACGCGACCTTCGTCAAGATCGGGACGACGGCTGCGCTGCTGCAGATGCTGGAGGCCGACGTCGTCTTCCGCGACATGACCCTGGAGAACCCGATCCGGGCGATTCGGGAGATCTCACACGACACCACCTGCCGGCGCCTGGTGCGACTGGCCAACGGGCGCGAGCTGTCGGCACTCGACATCCAGTGGGAGTACCTGGAGCGGGTGATGCGCTATTCGCGGACGGCCGGTTTTCCTCCCCAGGTCGATCAGGCGATCGGGATGTGGGAGTACCTGCTCACCGGATTGGAGAAGGACCCGATGTCGCTGAACCGCGAGGTGGACTGGGTGATGAAGCTGCGCCTCATCGAGCAGTACCGCGCCAGGCACGATCTGGCGATGTCCTCGGCCCGGCTCGGTCTCCTCGATCTCGCCTACCACGATGTCAGCAGGGACCGCGGCCTGTACTACGTGCTCGAGCGTCGGGGCCTTGCCGAGCGGGTGGTCACCGACGAGCAGATTCAGGAGGCGACCATCAATCCGCCGGCCACGACCAGGGCGCGGCTCCGTGGGTCGTTCATCAAGGCGGCCAAGGCGAAGAAACGGGACTTCACCGTCGACTGGGTGCATCTCAAGCTGAACGACCAGGCGCAGCGCACCGTGCTGTGCAAGGACCCGTTCCGGGCGGTGGATGAGCGGGTCGACAAGCTGATCGAGAGTCTGTAGCAATCCGCAAAGCGGATTGCGTATTACGTAGACCGTATTACGTATTACGAACCCGCACCAAGCGCGACGTTGTCGTAATACGTGGTACGTAATACGTAATACTGTCCTCATGCAAAAAGTCATCGAACGGATCCTGAATCTGCTGGCGTTCCTGCTGACCACCGACCATCCGGTGAGCGCCGACGAGATCCGCAACACCGTCGCCGGCTACGACGACAAGGGCGATGAGGCGTTCCGACGCACGTTCGAGCGGGACAAGGATTTGCTCCGCCAGATCGGGATCCCGCTCGAGTTGCGGGCCACCGACCTGTTCGAGGTCGAGTTTGGCTACGTCATCCCCGACGAGGACTACGCACTCGTCGATCCCGGGCTCACCGAAGAGGAGCGCGCTGCTCTGGCCCTCGCCTCCCAGGCGGTGCGATTCGGCGGGCAGCCCTCGGGCCCCGATGCCGTGCTCAAGCTCGGCGGGGCGCTTGCGGGCGATGCCGTCGTACCGATCGGCGCCGACCTCGGTGCGGAGGTGGACCGGGTCGCAGAGGTGTTCGATGCGGTTTCCCACCGGCGGCCGGTGACCTTCGATTACCGAGGCCGGAATCGGACCGTCGACGCCTACGGTCTGGTGCACCGCCGTGGGCACTGGTACCTCGTCGGGCCCGAGGCCGGAGACATCGTCAAGGTGTACCGGCTGGACCGTGCCGGAGAGCTCTCCCTCGGTGAGGCGGGGTCGTTCGAGCGCCCGCCGGGTTTCCGGGCGCGGGAGGCCGTCGCCACCCTTCCGTGGGATCAGGGGGAGGAGGGAGTGGTCGCCACCATCCGGTTCGATCCGGAAGTGGCGTGGATTGCCGAGCGCGAGCTCGGCAATTTGGCCACGGTGAACCGACTCGACGATGCAGCGATCGAAGTCACGCTGGAGGTCGGAGCGACGGCTCCGCTGTTCAGCTGGCTCATCGGTTTCGAGGACCGGGCGGTGATCGTCGAGCCCGATGACCTCATCGACCAGTACGTGTCGTTGGTGCGAGGATGAGCGCCCCTCGCACCGCGCGGCGCCTCAACCGCCTGCTGGCGGCGCTTCCCTGGATCATTGCCAACCCGGGAGCCAGTGTCGACGAGGTCACCGAGCGCTTCGACTACGACCGCGGCGAGTTGGCCAAGGACCTGGCCACGGTCTTTGTCTGCGGCCTCCCCGGCTACGGCCCCGGTGACCTGATGGTGGCCTACATCGACGAGGACGAGGTGGTGGTCGAGATGGCCGACTACTTCGCCCAACCGGTCAGGTTTTTTTTTTA
>PVMS01019707.1_pt1 | contig 13717 bp, 10 predicted proteins | sample 1853461 | NCBI WGS metagenome assembly PVMS01 (sample SAMN08582032, study PRJNA380276) | Marine sediment metagenome, whole genome shotgun sequencing project. | isolation source: ocean sediment barecode stripped | collected 2017 | reverse complement strand
CACTTTATTTTTTTTAGCTTCTTGCTGAAGCAGGATACCTAGAATCAATTCATTCAGGGATTCAGTTTTCAGGAATAGCATTTCCTCCTCTCCCAGTTCCTTGTTCTTTCTCACGCGGAACTGCTTTTTTCGAGTCACAATGCCTTCGCGTATTTGCTTAACTGTGAGTTTTTCACCATTGATCCTGGCTACAACATCGGTATCGAAAATTTCACGTTCGCTATTCATGAAATCTTCACACCCAAAGAATAGCAAACAACAGATAATCAGAAATCCAAGTTTTTTCAATGGAACCTCTATAGTGATATATAAACGACTCTGGACCTTACCCGGATGGAAAGGGTCATTGTTTGCCTGATGATATTGGCCATCAAGCCTTTTTATGTGTGGTCTGCTCTTAATCAATTATCGGCTGAAGGCAATCCCGCCGAAAGTTTAATTAAAAACTCTTTTATTATGGATAGGTTGTCCCGCCATTTATTTTGTGACATACGAATTCCGACTGAAAACTCGGTCAACAATTGAATTCTATCATTGACCAGTTGTGGAATGATAGTGGGGGAAATGGGTGTTGAGGGAGCAATAATCAATTTGGCCTCACCTCCTTTAAGCCGCAAACTGGTGATATGCAACTTCTGGCAGAGAATGCGGATATCCAGCAGGGATAAGAGTTTTTCCGCTGGTTCAGGAACCTCGCCATAACGATCCTTCAACTCCGCCTGCAAAGCTTCGCGATCAGACAAATTATTGATCAGCTGCAATCGTCGATAAATTTCCAACCTTTGATTTAAATCAGGAATATAGTCATTTGGGATTACTCCCTTCAACATCAATTCAATTTCTGGATCAACAATGGTTTCTATTGTTTCCCCTTTTAACTCATGAATAGTTTCCTCAATCATTTTACTGTAAAGGTCAAATCCTATTGCAGAAATATGCCCTGACTGTTTATGCCCCAACATATTGCCAACCCCGCGAATTTCCATATCTCTGGCGGCTAACTGAAATCCGGAACCCAATTCACTCATTTCCTCAATGGCGTTGATTCGTTGACGGGCATCGCTGGAAATTGCCAGCACACCGGGAATCAACAGGTAAGCATAGGCCTGATGCCGATAGCGCCCAACGCGTCCGCGTAACTGGTAAAGCTGTGCCAAGCCAAACTGATCGGCGCGATTGATGATGATTGTATTGGCATTGGGGATATCCAATCCGGATTCGACAATGGAGGTGCAAAGCAGGAGATCAATTTCCTGGTCCATAAACTTGCGCATGACTTCTTCGAGCTGTTTTTCCGGCATCTGACCGTGAGCAATGCCAATCTTAACCGTGGGAACAATTTTCAAAATCATTTCACGCACGGAATGGATACTTTTCACTTTATTATGCACGAAAAATATCTGTCCACCTCGATCCAGCTCACGCATGATGGCTTCGCGAACGATCTTATCATCAAATTTTCGGACGAAGGTTTTAACCGCCAGCCGATTGCTTGGAGGAGTTTTTATGATGATCAAGTCGCGCACACCCATTAAGGAAAAATGCAAGGTCCGTGGAATCGGTGTTGCCGTCAAAGTCAACATATCCACTTTAGTTCTGAATTTCTTGAACTTCTCTTTATGCTTGACACCGAAACGTTGTTCTTCATCGATGACAATCAAACCAAGGTCTGCGAATTCTACATCTTTGGAAAACAGACGATGAGTTCCGATCAGAATATCCACTTGGCCTGCCTTCAATCTTTTAAGAGTATGCTTTTGTTCTTTTGTGGACTTAAAACGACTTACAGCTTCAATGTTTATGGGATGGTTTTTAAATCTCTCTCTAAATGTAATTTCATGTTGCTGAGCAAGAATCGTCGTTGGTACTAATATAGCGACCTGTTTTTTCTCCAGCACTACCTTGAATGCGGCGCGCATTGCCACCTCGGTTTTGCCATAACCTACGTCGCCACATATCAGGCGATCCATGGGTTTATCACCTTCCAGATCCTCATTAAGATCGGAGATGGCCTTAAGTTGGTCCTCTGTTTCTTCATATTCGAAGGAGTCGGCAAATTCTTGCATGAGTACAGGATTCGCTGAATAACTATACCCAACGGCGAGTTCTCTTGCTGCGTATAACTTAAGAAGATCTTCCGCCATTTCCCGGATCGCGGCCTTGGCTTTCCCTTTTTGTTTGATCCAGGCCACGCCACCTAATTTATTCAAGGGGGGAGCTGTCTCACCGGCACCCAGAAATTTTTGAATATAGCCTAGCGCATCCATCGGGATATAAAGTTTCTCGTCATCGGCGTATATTATCTCCATGAACTCACCGCCCCCCACGCCTGTGGTTAATTCTTTAGTCCCTTGATATCTACCCACACCATAATCGACATGAACCAGATAATCGCCTGTTTTCAGGTCCTTGAATCCTCTTTGGAAGCTTTGTGATTTGGGTTTACGGCGGACACGATGCTTATGCGTCCTGCCAAATATATCCTGTTCTGGAATAAAGACCAGACTGAGGCCTGGGGCATGAAAACCAGAATCGATATAACCTAGATCGACATCCAGCGACATGCTGTATTGATCCATGACCTGATGAATCCGTTTCACCTGGCCTTTGGTGGGTGCAACAATGATGACCTTCTGTCCCTTCTCTTCCCATGCCAAGCTTTGCTTGACTAGAAAGTCAAACTGACTGCGCAGATAGGGCAAGGCTTTGATATCAAACTGGACCACTTCCTGGGACTCTGCGTCAGTTGTTTTCAGGGAATGAAGATGGACACTATTTTTAATTAGCGGATTTTCAAAAAATTGCTCTCCGGTTAAATAAATTTCCTCTGGCGGCGGAGCGATATCGCCCCGGTCTTGAGAGTTTGCGTACTCAGTATCTATCAACTCAGCAAAATCTTTGCCTTTGCTCTCAAGCAAATCGGTTTCATCCAGGCAAACCAGAAAATCATCAGAAAGATAATCCAACAGGCTTTGTCTTTCTGGATAAAAGAAAGGCGCGAGCCATTCGATGCCAGAAAAGTTTCTTAATTGTTCGATCCGCTCCACCAATTCCCGCAAAATACTTTTATCCGCTTCATTTTGGTGCCCATATTCAAGAATGGCGCTGACTCCACTGGTAATTTGCTCGTCATTCAGGCAAATTTCCCGGACAGGAAACACTTTAACGCTATCGATCTGGACCGCTGATTTTTGGGTGCTGGAATCAAATTCTCGAATTGACTCCACTTCGTCTCCAAAAAATTCGATACGCACCGGATTGATCGACGCAGGCGGGAAAAAATCTACAATATCGCCCCGGATACTGAACTCGCCTCGATCCTCAACTAAACCAACATGCGAATAACCGTTGTCCACCAGGCAGGTCTCCAATAATTCACGATCCAGAGAATCACCCTTTTCGATAGGAAATACCAGGCTTTGCAGGATAGATTTGGGCATCACTCTTTGCAAGGCCGCCTCGAGTGGAACAATCAGGAAGGGACAATCACCATGCTGAAGCTTATCAAGAATCACCAACCTCTCCCCCGAAACTTCGTTCAAAGGAGACAATTGCTCATAGGGCAATAGTTCCCAGTTTGGGAAAATGGCCGGTTCTTGTTTCAGTTTGTTAAATCGAAAAAAATATTTCAGATCGCCCAGAAGAGTTTCTGCGCGGTTCTGGTCGGATGTAAAGACCACTATAGGCCGCCTTGACTCTTTCAACAAACGCGTCAGAAAGTAAGCTCGGGAAGCCCCATGCAATCCTTCAACACTCAAGGGTTCTTTTGTGGATTTTAGGTGAGATAGCACCTGCTCCAACTGTGCATCAAATACACTGGAGTCGTCTTTAGAAATGTTAACTGCTTTATTCATTGATCTCCAACAGCAAAAAGCTGCCCAAACTATTTATTGGAAAACCCAAAAATAGAATGAAAAGCTCCGGGCCACGCCCGGTAAGGATAAGTAATCGGAGACCGGAGACGGGAAACCGGAGGCCGAATAAAGTCAAACCGTTTACCATTAAAACCGTCTTTGCGAGCCTTCCTCTTTCTCAATGAGGGAACCTGTCTGGCCCATTAAACCAATACCCATAGTCTTCACAGGATAATACATAAGCAAAACTGTTTCTTACTAATATTTCCTGTAGGCGTTGGCCACCCCCACTAGCGTGGGAGGGTAATAGTCATAGCTTGCTTGAACAATCCTGACCACCAAACCATTAACCCTAGCTTATATTGCCAGCGGAGGCTACTCCGCTATTTTTTTAGCAAATGCTCCCACCGGGGTTCGCCCTCGGGTTTAAAATTAACGCAGACGACAAAGGAAGGACCTTCATAGAAATTGAGTTTAAAATTACCGCCGCCAAATTTTTCGAATAGAAATTTTTCTGGTGCAGAACGAAACCCGTCTATTTCTTCTTTATTAAATTTTGCGATCTCATAAAAATAGACTCCTACACCTTCATAAATCCCCGTCAATAAGGTGCAGTTGACCTGACTATATATTTCTTCAAAACGTTGATCCAATTCTTCTTGAGTCGGATCATGTTTTAGTGCCCGCCGTAGTTTCGGTTTATAATAATCTCTGAATGCTTCTTTAATCCACACAATAAGTATTACCAGATAAAAACAGAAAACGCCCGAGTGTATGGGCATTCCCTGAAAAAATTTATGGGGAACCTCTAATAATTCAATATTTTTACTGTCGGCAACTCGCTGGCCCTTATTCCATAAGGACCGCTCATGGCCAATATCAATTTTTAGAGATACTCTTAATTGAAAATTATTTTCCGCTCATTCTTTATGACTTTGTTGCTGAATTAGCATAAAATAACAAACTTATTTTATCAAATGATTTTCTTCCAATACCGCCATGACTACCGCTGACAAAAAAGAGACTACTATTGGATTGGTCCAAATGACCTGTTCCGATTCCCCTGATAACAATCTGGATAAGGCCATTCAAGGAATTCGTGAGGCGGCAAAAAAGGGAGCCCAGATTGTTTGCCTGCAGGAATTGTTTCGCTCCAAATACTTTTGTCAGCAAGAAGATACCAGGGAATTTTCTTTGGCCGAAAACATCTCTTCTGGCCCCACGACAACAAAATTATGCAACATTGCCAAGGATCTGGGCGTGGTCATTGTCGCACCCCTGTTCGAGAAACGCACAGAGGGCATTTATCACAACTCCGCCATAGTAATAGATGCCGATGGCTCGATCGCCGGGCATTATCGTAAAATGCACATTCCGGATGATCCCTGCTTCTACGAAAAATTTTATTTCACCCCTGGCGACCTCGGTTTCCTCAGTTTTCAAACGCGTTTTGCGCGCATTGGCATTTTGATCTGCTGGGATCAATGGTTTCCCGAAGCCGCTCGTTTGACGGCGCTTTCCGGTGCGGAGATCATATTCTATCCTACCGCCATTGGTTATCAGAACTGTGACGCGGCGGAGAAGGAAAAACAAATGTCGGCATGGCAAACGATACAGAAATCTCACGCTATTTCAAACGGTGTTTATGTTGCGGCCGCCAACAGAACCGGCAAGGAAGATGCCCTGACATTTTGGGGCAAATCATTCATCTCTGATCCATTTGGCGAGGTTTTAGCTGAAGCTGGTGAAGATACCTCCGAAGTCCTTACCGCACAATGCGATCTCTCGCTGATTGGACAGGTTCGCAGGGACTGGCCGTTTTTACGCGACCGCCGTATCGATCATTATCAAAAACTGAGCAAACTTTTCGATGATTTTAAATAAATCAACATTTCCTCTCCCGAAAAGTAAGTCGGCCCATCCCTCCTCTTCAGGCTTTCGTATGCCGGCTGAATGGCAACCCCATTCAGCCACTTGGCTAACCTGGCCTCATAATCCAGAAACCTGGCCGAACACCGATCTTTGCAATATTGAATCCGTTTATCTAAAAATGATTCAGGCATTAACCAAGCGGGAGAAGGTTTCGCTCCTCGTCAATGATGAGTCCAGCTGGTTGCATGTTCAACTCAGGTTAAAGGAAGAAAGTATCCCTCTCGATAAGGTTGATATTTTCATCATTCCCACTAACGATTCCTGGATCAGGGATTACGGCCCGAATTTCCTTCTGGATTCATCCTGCGAGCTGGCCATGAATAGATGGCAGTTTGATTCCTGGGGAGAGAAATATGAATGGCAACTGGATAGCGATGTCGCAGGTAAAATAGCCAAAGATTTACAATTCCTCTGCTTCGAGCCTGGGATCGTCCTGGAGGGCGGGGCTATCGATGTCAACGGACAAGGCCTCTGCCTAACCACAGAGTCCTGTTTACTGAATCAAAATCGCAACGGCGGTCTAGACCGATCGACGATGGATACGTTTCTGGCCAACTACCTGGGAGTCGACGAGGTGTTGTGGTTACCGGGCGGGATGCAGGGCGATGACACGGATGGCCATATTGATAATCTGGTGCGTTTCGTCAATCCCACAACCGTATTATGTTCGCTCAGCGAGGACCCTCAGGACCCAAACTATGATTTCCTGAAAAGAAACTACGTCGCGTTACAGCAATGGAACCGTCAATCGAAAAAACCATTGGAGGTGATTCCATTGCCTGTGCCTGGAGCAATTTGGAATGATGATGAAAGACTCCCCGCAAGTTACGCTAATTTTTATATTTTTAACGAGGGGATTTTGCTACCAACTTTTAACGGAGCCAACGACACGAAGGCTCAGGCCATTTTGCAAAGATGTTTTCCTGAGCGGGAAATAGTCGAAATTCCGTCGGAACTATTAGTCAGAGGCTTAGGAGGAATTCACTGCCTCACTCAGCAACAACCTGCCGGTCGCCAAGTGAGGCAGTAATATATTTCTATAGTCTAAGCTTCTGAGGTGTGTCCACTTGCAGTGGAAGGCCTAAGCCGGTTGATATCCCTTTGCAGGGAAACAACCTCTCTATTTTTTCGTCTCACCTGGCTTTTCAAGCGCATCTTGCCAAATACCGTAAACAACAATGCCAGGAATAAACCCCCTCCAAAGGAACCCAATACCAAAAGGGTCATCGAGACGGTAATAGTTTGCACATGGAGATGAAGGTCATAATATTTGACATCCACAGAGCCATCGTTCAACACGGTAAACATGGCAACCAAAATAACGAACAGAACCAGTAAAATTAATTTAATAGCAGACATGATGATTTTAGTTCAGATTAAAGGATTAGCCTTATTCTCCGAGTAATTCCTCAACGCTGGGAAGTTCGTCGTCATCACTATCCGAATGACTCGCTTCTGCCGCATGATCCTTTGTTGCCTCTTCCGTTTCCTCAGCGGCCTCTTCTTCTACAGGAGCTTCCATCTCTTCTGCAGATTCCTCTTCGGCTTCTTCAACAACCGGAGCTTCTTTTACCACTATGGTTCCCGCTGGTGCAGAAACACTACCGACACTCAACTCATTCAATAGCGATTCAATGCTGGAAATGACTTGACCGGATTTGGCTTTCATTCCAGCAGAACCACTTGCTGAAACTTCCTGAACCATAACAAGGGCACGCTTCAATTCTTTTATTGCCAAATTACGTTCATGATCTCCAAACTGACTCTTGAGAGCAGAAACATCCTGATTGAGATTTCCGATATTACCCTGGAGTTGACTGATAGCCGTCTGCATATTACCGAGACTGGCTTCTATATCCGATTTAAGCGGTTTGATGGCTCCTTCCAATTCGTTCACAGCAGAACCCACTTTGTTCATTGTAGTGCCAATGCCACCCACTCTTTCGTCTAAATCTTTGATAATGAAAAAAATCAAAATAACAGCAAAAACCGCAAGTCCAAAACCCAAAAATGCCAGAGCTTTAAGAAAACTCGTATCTTCTTTGCTTTTGTGAGGATCTTCAACCGGTTTTTCAAACTCCGCCTTCATATCTTCCTTTACTTCCTCTTCCTGGGAGTAATAAGAGCTCGCATCTTCTTTGGCTTCTTTTTTAATTTCTTCAATGCGGTCTTCTGAACCTTCTTTTGGCTCATTCTCATTATCTTTTTCGTTCGTCATAGCTCCTCTAATACTCCCTGTATCAAATTTGTGTTAAGTGGCTACCCAATGTCGTCTTAATCGGGTAAAATAAAAATCAACCATCCCATTTATAATGGAATGAACATTAACTCAATTATATCAAGGCCATAAACCTCAACATTAAAAGGCCTTCATACTATATCATGAAAAAATTGAAGCCTGATATTACAAGCCGAAACGGTTATTTGTCAAGCAAAAACAGGGCTATTTCCTGGCTACTATTCTGGGTAATAACCATGCTAATTCCGACGTGGATGGAATCGGCACTGGCAACTCCCATTAGGCCACAATCCAACCTTTTGATCACTCCTCAACAATTGAGTGTCTTAGCGGCTGAAGAAACTGTCATCATCGATACACGATCAAAATGGAAGTTTTTACTTTCGCATATTTCCGGGGCAATCAACCTTCCTGACTGGAAGGTATTCACCAATAAACAAAACGGCGTACCGGGAATGTTGATTCTGGACCGCAAACTGATCGCGGAAAAACTCCGTCCCTTTGGAATCGATAGCAAAAAAAACATCATCATCTACGGCAACCCGAAAGATCCCTGGCGTACGGATGGCCGATTCTTTTGGATGTTTGAACGCTACGGCTTTCAGTCGGTAAAAATCCTGCAAGGTGGACTCAATGAATGGAAAGAAACGGGCGGCGAAATAAGTTTTGGTCGGGCTGACAAAAAATCTCCCTCCAGCCTGTCTGCGAGTGACATTAATTTCAATGATACTGTGACAGCGGATAAAAATTGGATTCGAGAGCGATTAGCTTTGGGTAAAATTACCATCATCGATAACCGGACGCGAAAGGAATTCGATGGCTCCACACCCTATGGATCAAGTCGTGGAGGACATATCCCGCATTCAATTCATATCCACTGGTCGGAATTTTTCACTGCGGCTGGCGATATGAAACCAGTTAAGGTCTTATCTGCAATGTTAACAAAACTGGGAATAACCATGGACCGGGAAGTGGTGGTTTATTGCACCGGAGGGGTGCGGTCGGCCATGGGGTACTTTGTTTTAAAATATTTAGGGTACACGGTGCGAAATTATGATGGTTCCTGGTGGGAGTGGAGCCGGGACAAGAGCATGCCTGTGGAGACTTCCTGATGGACGAATATTCAGCTGTGGCAAAGGTCGCGGATATCCCTTCTGGAGGCCGAAAGCGAATCGAGTTCAACGGCGGTCGGGTATCTCTGTTTAATATAGACGATGAGTACTATGCTATTCAGGACACTTGCCCGCATAAAAGTACCGCGCCGCTGATTAGAGGCACTCTCGATGGAATAGGAATCAAATGCCCCAACCACGGATATCGCTTCGACTTAAAAACCGGAGAATGTAATATTTCGTCACAATTCAATACCCAGGTCTATTCGGTAAAAATTGATGGCGAGAACCTCTGCATCCGCGCAGAAAAAAAGCTGGGCGGACAACGTCCGCAGGAAATTTGAACGAGAGATGTCGATGGTCGTGCGTAATACTCAAGCCATTTATGGATGTTTTTTTTATGGCTAATGACCAACTCCCCCTTTCCCACTGCGGTTCGCGATGACAAAAAAAAACTCCCCCTTGCAAAGGGGGCTGGGGGGCTTCTTCCTTCAGGGGTTTTTGTGATAGACGTAATATTTAAATTGCCATCACTGTATAGGTTACGTCATTCCTCATATAAAGAAAAAATTAATGCGAGCCTTCTTCCTTGCCATACCCATCATCATGACCCTGACCGCCACCGGAACCTTCCGCCATCGGCACTCGTGCTGGTCGGCCTAATGATTCAGAAGCGTGTTTGATCGCCTCGTCATAATGCGCCAATGCCTCTTTCGCATGTTTTAGTGCCACAGCTCCGTGAGCTTTCAGATTTTCGTCGGCGTCAGGCATTTTCAGACTGAACTCCAGATGTTTCACCATCTCCTGCAAATGCAGATAGCCTTCTTCTCCATGACCAAGCCCCACGCTGGCATGACCGGTGGCCTGCGCAAATGCCGAACTGGATGAAAATACCATCGCACAACCCAATGTAAAAACAATAGCCAACAACTTTTTCATAAATCCTCCTCAACTATTATAAAAAATCCCCAACGGGGAAATCTGTCAATTGGAACGCGGGATACCCCCATTCTATTTATATAGAATAATCATCCGCCAATTGGCATGGACTGTCAACCAGGATTGACGCAAAACATACTGCGCCTATGATAACGGTAGGATGTCCATTACCCCGAATTCATAAATCAGGCCTTCCACAAAGAGCCGCCTGATTTTGTTCTGGTTTTCGCGAGACACTAAAAGTTCTTACTAACATGGAACCAGAGCATGCAGGGAATAGTGTCCTCCTCAAGAGGGGATAGTCGGAGTCCAAACTATTCAACAACACACTCTGGTAATTATGGAAGATTGTCCTCCCAACCACAATTTATAAATTTAAAGTACATAATTTACATATCATTAATTAACTGGAAAACTCAACATAACTCCTCCCATCACATCATTGAGATTAAAATCGCGTTTGGGACTATTGGGATGCGCGTTATGACAGGTGACACAAGCTTTAGACACTGCCATATCTGGATAGACGGCCTCATAGAACTGCCTGTCATGGGATTCATAGGTTCCTGAATAATTTTCTTTAGGGTTCTTTATGACCACTTCCATACCTTTTTGTTCAAACTCGGTCACAGCCCGATTATATTGATTGATTGGCCAAGGACTATACAGCTTGTACATAAGCCCCATGCGTTTGTGGGCGATAAGATCGGAAGCGTTGAGAAAAAACTGGGCTGGGAGCAACAAAGCTTTGTCTTTCCACCAGTGTTCTGAGGCCTTAACAATATTGTTATTCTGCAGACGATTTACAACGAATTCTGCATAGATCATTCGGTCCGATTCTAAAACGGCATGAATATAATCGGCAACCAATTTTGCGGGAATCAAACCCTCCTGTCCCAATGGAATCGTGATGCTTATTCCACCCATCACATCACCCAACTTGAAATCTGTTTTTGGACTATCAGGGTGGGCATTGTGGCAGGAAACACAAGATTTACTTACCGCCTTATCAGGATAAACGGCTTTGAACATAAGTTTTCCCTTTGCGGTAAAAGTGGTCGTAAATGCTTTATTCGGATTTTTTATTACCTCCTCCAGCCTTTTTTTTTCAAATCCATCCTTTGGGCCATTTTGGGAATTGATAGGCCACATGCTCATAAGCCTATAGGTCATTCCCAATTTCTGCGAGGTGACGTTTTGCGATGCTAACAAGAGGAACTGAGCGGGAAGAGGCAAGGTATTTTCTTCAAGATAGTTTTCTGTTGCCTTTAAGGAGATAGCATCCCCTAGCCGCTCCACTATCATTTTTGAGTAAATGGTTCGATCCGCTTCGATCACCGAATGAATATAATCGGTTGCAATTATCGGAGATACACCCAACGGGATGAACTTGGTTTCACTCAAACCTTGACTGGAAAACAACAATAAAGACAAAACAAAAGTAATTAAAATTATAGACGACAAAAATAATTTGTACATGATTCCCTCCCCAAAAGGATGACCTCGCCACCACTTTTCAAAACTTTATCCGTGTGAAAAGTCGGGTCATCTGATTATGGAGGGCAAAGCGCGGGATGGCCCAGGCAACAGGTCCATTTTTAAATTGAAAGTGCTCATAGCTGAAATTTTAATGCGTTGTATAAAATCTGTTCCCTATTCTCCAGTTTGTCAATAGAACAACAGAATTAATGAGTGAAATTGTTTGGGATTGTGTCCGATAAGAATCTGGAAGAGATATGTAGGCGGGACAAACCTGCCAAAGGGTATCCCGGCGTATTCACCAGGTAAATTCTGCCGCTCTCCGGAATTTTTTTTCCGATTATCATTCCGTCAAAATATCGAGTACAATCATTAACTGTGTAAATTTTGTACACCATTTAGCCCCCAATTTTTATCATGCTGGTTGAATTAGAACAACTAACTCAAAAACTCCAGGTTTTTGGAAAAGAAAACCTCACCGACCTTTTGCATTTCACCGGTAGCCGCTTAAAAAGCCTCTATAAATGCAAAATGGTACGAATATATCTGGAAGATATGTATGGCGGCATGTTGATCTGTCAGTACGTCACCGGACAAAACCAGGTGGCTGAACAACCGATCACTAAGTTTATCTCCCCCAAATCTTCCATCATGTCGCAGGCTTTCATAGAAAACAAAGTGGTGCTCTCCTGGGAGTTATCCGGGGACTACGCAACGTTTCGCAATCCGTTTGAAAAACTATCGGAAATCAACGCCACCGCCGTATTTCCTATCACCCACCAATTGCGTCCCTTTGGAATTTTAAGCCTCGACTGGGAAAAATCCGGCGAGCGTTTAACCAGCAAAAATGCGGAAAATATCACCTCCTTCCTCGCTGATAATAGCGGAGCGATTGAACGCGCCAAGCGGTTTCATCAGAAAATATCGTTCTCCAAACACCTCGATCTGGCACGCAAAAAAGACGCCGCCTACACAATGGTCCGCTCGGCGGTGAACCTGGTAGACAAACTCGCCCTGGCTTCGGTACTCGTGCCCGCTTCTCCTCAGAGGCCAAAAACCGAGTCTGCCGCCCCCAACGATTTAGTCGAAGTCCTGGCTGTCTATTCAAAAAATAAAGCAAACGCGTTGATCTATAACAATAAGGACCAAATCAGCGTCACCAAGGACGACAACCTGATCAACCGGGTCATCCAATTCGATTCAACTCAAGGGCTGGTCGCTAAAAAGGATATAAAGAAAAGTTATTACCTGGAAAACATCATGGGAGAAAACTTTTCCCGCAAATCCGTCGCTAAACAAATTGACCTCGTATCGCTTTACCAGATACCCAAATTTTATTCACAGACAGGGCAATTCATTTGTGCCGTAAATTATTACACCATCTCGCCTTATCAATTCACTGAGTTCGAAAAGAAACTGCTCCAGGATCATGCCACCATGGTGGAAAACCTTATCCTGCAAGAAAGCCCGGAACGCATTGAGATTCAAGTCCTCGGTGAAATCGAAGAACTGTTATCCAACGATGACGATACCCTGCAATCCTTTCTGCATAAAATTCTCGATAAAACGTCTGAGTTGATCGGCGCAGATAGCGGCACCATCTCGGTCCTCAAAATGATCGACGGCAAACCCTGGCTCATCGTCGAAGACGAGGAAGGCCGCGCCATCGGTGCCAAGTCCCGTGGCTGGATGAAAAGCACCATCCCTCCCCTACCCGTAGGCGGAGAGGAAATTCCACAAGACCTGCAATCGCTGAACGGCTACTGCGCCCATACGGCCCTGCCGCTCCTTGTGAAAAATGTTAAGGACCCGATCATAACCAAAGGTTTCTACAAAAATCTATCACCCGCGATTCGATCGGAACTGCTCGTGCCCATCATTTACGGCAACTCTGTGCTGGGAATTATCAATCAGGACAGTTTCAAACGTAACTTTTTTAATCAGGAACATAAACGCATCCTGCAGATCATCGCCAGCCTGATCAGCCAAAAGGTACACTCTCTTAAACAGATCGAAAACCTGCGTCAGGAAATTCTATACCTCAAACGCGATATCGAATACCGCGATCCCAATATCTCCTCGTATTATCTTGGCAACGTCATCGGCAAAAGTAATGTCATCCATAATCTGGTGGACCAGATCAACACGGTGGTGGAATCGAT
>PVMS01178843.1_pt1 | contig 13718 bp, 12 predicted proteins | sample 1853461 | NCBI WGS metagenome assembly PVMS01 (sample SAMN08582032, study PRJNA380276) | Marine sediment metagenome, whole genome shotgun sequencing project. | isolation source: ocean sediment barecode stripped | collected 2017 | reverse complement strand
GAGAGTATGACGAATCTTGAAAATCTTGAAGAAAACTTTACCCTCATAATTTTGCCATTGGCGGTTAAAGGCCTAGACTCTTGTCCTGTTCGGGTTATAGCGGTATATTTCTGAGTAAATTCACAATGGAAGGTGTCGAGAGTTTGGACGAAGTAAAGAAATTTTTAAATGATAGAAATATTAATATTTTTGAGGGGATAGATAATGAAAAATAAAGGAACAGATATTGAACTTTATAGAATGTTGCAACTATTAAGAAAAGCTGAAGAAAAGTTATACTATTTATTTTCTACCAGGGAAATGCCAGGAACAATGCATCAATATATTGGGCAAGAAGCAGTTGCTACTGGTGTTTGCGCAACATTGCGCGACACAGACTATATAACTAGTACACATCGTGGGCATGGACATCTGATTGCAAAGGGTGCGAATTTAAATGGATTTATGGCTGAAATGTTTGCAAAGGCAACAGGAAGTTGTAAAGGTATGGGCGGTTCAATGCACATAGCTGATGCGAGTGTCGGTATCTTAGGTGCTAATGGAATCGTTGGCGGTGGAATACCGATTGCTGTTGGTGCAGGGCTTACTTGTAAAATTAGAGGCGAGCAAAATATTGCCGTTTCATTTTTTGGAGATGGGGCTACAAACGAAGGAGCATTTCATGAGAGCTTGAATATGGCGTCTGTATGGAATTTGCCTGTTTTGTTCATTTGTGAAAACAACCTATACGGTTTTTCTACACATTATCGTCGTGTAACGAACGTTGAAAATATTGCTGACAGAGCTGTTGGATATGGCATGGAAGGCATTGTTGCTGACGGTATGGATGTAAAGGATGTCTATAAGAAAGTAAACGCTGCTGTTAAGAAGATCAGAAAAGGCGGAGGACCGATACTAATCGAGTGTAAAACATATAGATATATGGGTCATGCTCGTTTTGAAAAGCCTGTTTATAGAACACGAGAAGAAGTTGAAGAGTGGAAAAAGCTTGATTGTATCAAAAGGTTAAAAGAAGAAATACTTGCGAAAGATACGTATTCGGAAGAGGACCTTAAAAAGGTTGAGGAAGAAGTTGTAGCGCAGATTGAAGCAGCAGTAACATTTGCGGAAAACAGCCCTGACCCGGAACCAGACAGTTATAAGAATTATATATTTAAAGAAGGAGCTTAATAATGCCTCAATATAAGATTGTAGATGCCTTAAGACAGGCTTTGATGGAAGAAATGGAAAACGATAAGGACATCATATGTATCGGTGAAGATATTGGTGTTTTGGGTGGACCATATGGAGTAACACGTGGTTTGATGGATAAATTCGGTGAAGATAGAGTATTGGATGCACCGATTTCAGAAAATGCAATTATTGGAGCGGCTGTTGGAGCTGCAATGAGTGGCCTAAGAGTCATGGCAGAGATTCAATTTAATGACTTTTTGACTTGTGCGATGGATCAGATTTGTAATCAGGCAGCTAAGATTCCATTTATGATGGGCGGCCAAGTAAGTGTACCGATTGTTATCAGGGCACCGATTGGGGCGACTGGTAGAGCTGCACAACACTCTCAGTCATTAGAAGCGTGGTTTATGCATACACCAGGATTAAAGGTGGTCATGCCATCGACACCTTATGATGCAAAAGGTTTGTTGAAGACGGCACTAAGAGACGACAACCCTGTTATGTTTTTTGAACATAAATTACTTTATGGTGGCGCATCAACTGGTGGAAAAGCATTATCAGCTGTTGATGGTCTGGGGGATGAGTTTACACCAGCACCTGATGAAGATTATGCGATTCCGTTTGGTAAAGCGGCAATTAGAAGAGAAGGAAAAGATGTGACAATCGTTGCAACGTCAATGATGGTTCACCGTTCAATAAGTGCAGCAAAAGAGTTGGAAAAAGAAGGAATAGACGTAGAGATTCTCGATTTAAGAACTCTTGTCCCTATGGATGAGGAAGCGATCATCAAATCTGTTGAAAAAACAGGACGCTTGGTTATTGCATCTGAAGATGTATCAAGGTGTGGTGTTGGAGCAGAAATTGCTGCAATGATCGCAGAAAAAGCAGTTTATTATTTGGAGGCACCAGTTAGACGAGTGAGCGTTCCAAATTCACCAGTACCATTTGCACCTGTTTGTGAGAATGAGGTAATTCCTAACGTAGGAAAAATCATCGAAGCAGTGAAATCGATTGTTTAAGAGGAGGTTAGAGCATATATGGCTACATCGATTATAATACCGCGCGAAGGTCAGGCAATGGAAAGTGCTACGATTGTAAAATGGCTTGTTGAAATCGGAGATAAAGTTGCTTTTGCGCAACCTCTTTGTGAAGTTGAAAGTGAAAAAGCTATTTTTGAGATCGAATCTCCGATAGAGGGGACTTTGCTTGATATATTCTTCCCGGCCGGCGAAGCAGCACCCGTTTTGAAGACGATTGCCGTAGTTGGAGATGCTGGAGAAGACTATACGGATCTGAAACCGGAGAACGATACCGCGCTTCAGCCGGAAAAGGATACTGAAAAAGTGTCTGTAGAATTCGACCGAGCCGAAGATGGCGCGGGCGCGGCTGTGGCAAATCCGGAAGCAATTGAAGAAAAATTAACAGAACGTGTTCTTGTTTCTCCTAGAGCGAAGAAGCTTATAAACGAGAAAGGGCTGAGCGTTCACGAGATAAAAGCAAATCCAATCACTGAAAAAGATGTATTAGATTACTTGAATCAAAGCAAAAAAATAACGCCGGCTGCAAAGGATTTCATAGAGAATAATATGTTTACAACTCCAGCGAAAGGTACAGGGATTGGTGGAAGAGTTACTGTAGATGATGTTATTGCCGAGGAGAAGAGCGACAGATTCGGAGCAATCACAGGAATGAGAAAAGTTATTTCTGAGAAAATGCTTGCCTCTTTGCAAACGACAGCACAATTTACACTTCATTTTTATGTAGATGCAACTAAGGTTCTGGATCTGCGAAAGAGATTGAAAAATAGTTCTTTGGAGCTAAGCGATGTTACGATCAATGATATTATGCTCTACGTTACTGCAAAGTCGCTTGCAGAATTTGCGGAGATTAATGCTCACTTTAGTGAGGGCGTGCTACAACATTTTAATCAAGTGAATTTGGGATTTGCCGTGGATATAGAGGACGGCCTTATGGTTCCGGTATTAAAGGATGCTGATAAGATGTCACTCAATCAAATTTCTAAGATGACAAAATCTATTGCGAACGATTGTAGGCAAGGCAGTATAAAACCACAGGACATGGCAGGTGGAACTTTTACAGTTAGCAATTTAGGTTCTTTAGAAATAGAAATGTTTACTCCTATATTGAATGTTCCCGAAGTTGGGATATTGGGCATAGGAGGAATTAATCCGCGGACAATCCGAAGAAACGGAGTTGTAGAGTTTGTAGACATGATTGCTCTATCGCTTACTGTTAATCATCAGGTAATTGATGGTGCTGTAGGTGCTAGATTTTCTAAGCTGCTGAAAAAGAACATAGAGAATGTAGATATTTTAGTTGTTAAATATTTAAGTTGATAAAATAAAAATTATAATAAATGGAGGCAAATCAAATGAAAAGTGAAAAAAGATTTTCAAGTGCAATGTGTGCATTTCAAAATACCTCTGATAGGTATGTTACTGGAGGCTATAAGGAGCCTATAACAATGAAGGAAATGATAAACTCTACAAAATCAATCCCAGATTTAGAGGGAGTGGAACTTGTGGAAGGCTGGAACGTAACGAACGATAACCTAGAAGAAATAAAAGATTTGCTGGCTGAAGCAAACCTTAAGACTTCTATGATTATACCGGAGCTTTTTACAACAAAAAAATGGGCAAAGGGGTCGTTATCATCTAATGATCCAAAGATAAGGGAGGATGCAAAGCAGGTCATTCGAAATGCCGTTGATATGGCCAAAAAGTTGGATTGTGATATGATAGATATTTGGCTTGGACAAGACGGGTGGGACTATTGTTTTACTCAAGACTACATAAAAGCTTGGGATAGAATAGTTGAAGGCCTTACTGAAGTCGCTGACTACGACAAAAGTGTGAAGATAGCAATCGAGTACAAAATAAAGGAACCACGAGTCAATATGCATGTTGGGACTGTAGGGAAAGTACTGTTGCTTTTGCAGGAGGTAAACAGGGAAAATTTCGGCGCTGTTCTTGATTTAGGGCACGCTTTAGCAGCATATGAGAATTGTGCCCAGAGCATTGCGCTGCTAAAGCGCTTTGGTGATAAGCTATTTCATGTGCATTTTAACGACAATTATAGACTTTGGGATGACGATTTGATGGCGTGTTCTGTGCACACTATAGAATATATTGAGCTTCTTTACTGGTTGGAAAAAACGAATTACAATGGCTGGTATTCGTTAGACGTCTTCCCATACAGAGAGGATGGGGTTAAGGTGGCTAATGAGAGTTTTGAATGGATTAAAGCACTAATAGGTGTTGTCAAAAAGATGGGAATGAGCAAAATAGAGGAAGTAATCGCTATGGATGATGCAACTGAGGCTATGGCGCTTATTAGAAAGGCTCTGTTTAGCACTTCAAATGGAGGATTATTGTAGTATGGAAAATGCATATATATTTGACTTTGATGGAGTATTAGCAAATACAATGGAAACTCATTACATATTGTATAAAAAAGTACTGGAGGGAATAGGAGTTAATGTAAACAAAAAGGATTTTTATTTTCAAGCAGGAAAGACAGGGCGAGAGATGATTAAGTTTTTTTTAAAAAAATCAAATTTAGAGGTTAATGAAACATTAGTTGAAAAGCTATATAGGGAAAAGAGCGAAATGTATGTAGACTACATTTATACTACAACTAAAGTTGATTGTAATTTAAAGCTATTAGATATGCTAAAAGCAAATGGAATTCCTGTGGCTATCGCAAGTGGGTCATCAAGACCCTCTATACTTCCCATTATGGAAATGTTTAAAATATCAGTAGATACACTTGTAACGTCAGAAGATGTGGAAAATGGAAAGCCGGATCCTGAACTTTTTATTCGTGCTGCTGAGAAATTGGGAGTTAACCCTAAAAACTGTATAGTTATTGAAGACTCTGAAACAGGCATAAAAGCTGCAAGAGCAGCCGGGATGAAAGCATTTCACTTTTATGATAATGAGGTGAAATGATTTGACTTCAAACTATTAAGTAATGTAAATGTGCAGATTGATAGTAAGTATAGACGTACTCAAAGTGTGCACTGGTATATTCAATACTCCCAGCAATGATATTCAGAAGTGTTTTTCTCATTTGCGAAGACCAATAAAATAGGAGAAAATAGATATGATTACAATTAATGTGTTAGGAATAGATTATGGTGCAAGTAACGGACGTGCAATTGTAGGGAAATTCGATGGGAAACGGTTAGTGACAGAAGAGGTACACAAATTTCCGAATGTTCATGTAACAACCAATACGGGCATGTACTGGAATATTATGGGTCTTTTTCAGGAGCTCAACAATGCACTTGCCAAGACTACGTCTTTGACTATACCTATAAGTTCCATCGGTATAGACTCATGGGGAGTTGATTTTGGTTTGCTAGATAAGCAAGGGAATTTATTAGGGAATCCTCGCCACTATGGAGACAGTAGAACAGACAACATTATGAGTAAAGTTGAAAGCATACACACTAAACAGGAACTTTTTAACAAGTCGGGAATGACACCGCATAACAGACTAACATTGGCTCAATTGTTTTCAATGAAACAACGTGAAAAAGCAATCTTGGAAAATGCGCACACACTTCAGTTTATTTCAGGTCTTTTAAATTATTTTCTAACTGGAAATATAAGCTGTGATACGACTCAAGCGTCTGTTTCAATGCTTTATAGCCCTGTTACTAATGGTTGGATTTATGACTTTATAGAGGATTATGATTTGCCGGATATTTTCCCGCCCTTTAATAAAATTGGAACAACTGTCGGAAAAGTTTTAAAATGTCATTCAGAGAGTACTGGTGTTGGGCAAGTTCCAGTAATTCTTGTGGCTGGACACGATACTGCATCTGCAATTACAGCTGTTCCTAAGCAGAAAAGTAGTGAAGTTTGCATAAGTTCAGGAACATGGTCTGTAGTTGGAACAATAATAAATAGTCCCTTAATTAATGATGAAGTATTAAAAAGCCAATTCAATAATGAAGCAGGATACGAAGGAATAATGCTTGTTAAAAACATAACAGGTCTTTGGATTTTGCAGAAATGCATGCGGGAATGGCAGAAGAAAGGCATTACTACTGACTACTCGTCACTAATAAACTATGCGGTTAACAGTAATTTTGAATCGTATATAGATAATGATTGTGCAGAGTTTGTAAAGTCTGAAGACACAACCCGTAAAATAATAGAATACTGCGAAGAAACTAAGCAAAAAGCCCCGCAAAATAGAGAAGAGGTGTATATGTGTATCATAAATGGTATTGCAAGAAAATATAAGCAAGCAATAAATGAAACGCAATTTTTAACGGGTGAGGATTTTAATACTATTCATATGGTTGGTGGAGGATCTAGAGATAAATATCTTTGCAAAACAACAGCTAAACTTGCAAATATGAAGGTCATTGCTGGCCCGTATGAAGCCACAGCCGTAGGTAATATTGTAACTCAGCTTATCTCGCTTGGGGAAATAAAGAATAGAGAAGAGGCAATGCAAATAATATGTGATTCTTTTCCGTTAGATAGTTACAACTTAGAGTAATAAAATAGGAAAAAATCAGCGGACAGTAGTCTGAAATAGTTTAACAAGGAGAGAAAAATGAATCCTAGAGAAAAGTTTTTATCCGTTATGCGGGAGCACAATTCTGTAGAAATACCAAAGGTTGAGATGGGTTATTGGGCAGGGACAATAAGACGTTGGGGTGACGAAGGAATGCCTATAATCTGCCCCCTACCAGCAGACATTTTTGATGGTGATGCAGTTGTAGGAAGTAAAAACATATACGAAACTATGGAGAAAAAGAACGATGTCAATGTTCAGCCGTTTTTTGATCTCGATTCGTATATAACTAAATTTCCTACGGATATGAGTCCTATGTTTAAAAAGGAAGTTATAGAGCAAACGGATGAATTTATTATTTATAAAGATTCGTTTGGAGTTTTGTGTAAGAACGATACCAATATGAGTTCTCTCCCGATGGAATTGGAGAATCCTGTTAAGGATTGGAACACATGGAACGAATACAAACAGCATTATTCTGTGAATACCATTGAAAAAAGATTGCCGCTTGATTGGGACAATGTTGTTAAAAAACTAAAATGTAGAGATTACCCTATTCGATTGGGAGGTACATATGCGGGCTTTTTAGGTTTTCCGCGCCAGATTATGGGAGTAACTGACTATCTTATTACTCTCTACGATGACCCTACCCTGATACATGATATCTGCGATACTCTACTAGAATTCTTAATTGAGTACTATGCTCGCATATTAAGAGATGTAGACATTGACTGTATACTTATATGGGAAGACATGGCCGGCAAACAAGGGTCTCTAATATCTCCTGCACATTTTAATGAATTTCTAGCACCTAGATATAAGGCATTAATAAGGCACGTAAAGGATTTTGGTATTGATATTATCCTAAATGATACCGATGGATATGTAGAAGAATTAATACCATTGATGGTCGAAACCGGTGTAACTGGCATGTATCCATTTGAACGAGCAGCAGGCAACAATCTTCTAAAAATAAGAGACTCGTTTCCTGATTTACAAATTATAGGTGGCTTTGACAAAAGAGTGCTATTTGAAGATTCAAGTAAGCAAGATATAGACAATGAACTTAAGATGGTGGAATATATGTTGAAAAAAGGGCGATTTATTCCGCATATAGACCACTATGCATCCTCTGATTGTACTTGGGAACACTTTAAATATTATAGAAATAGATTAAATGAAATTATCGACAACTTAAAGTAGGTTCTTTAACAATGAGTAATAGAATTAGTCTCCTAAAGAGGTTGGCTTTGCACCACATTCAAACTGGACAGTTCTTATTAGATGTAACCGTATAACATAGCATCACAAAAACATAAAAATAAAATTAGGCTATTAGGATAAAGCAGAAGCGAGAAGGCCTAAAAACAGGACAATACAGGGTATAGAATGAAGCCAGGGCGTGTTGAAAAATAGGTAGATTAATCTGCACGTATGTTATAATTAAAGAAAAAAACTAGGGGGCAGATACCATGCGGATAACTCAAACGGAAATTGTGAATATAAATGATTTGGTACCATACAGGAAACTTAAAAGCATAATGAACTTCGAAACTATCTGGAATTTTCGCGACACGTTGGCTAAAGCCGGGGTGATGGAGTCGCTTTTCGCACTGTTTACGCGCGAGCTGGAAGAGGGTAGCATTATTACGCACAAAGGAACCATTGTGGACGCCACGTTTGTGGATGCGCGGAAGCAACGCAACACCCGTGAGGAAAACAAGCGGATAAAAGATGGCGAGGTTCCCGAAGATTGGAGTGAACACAAGCGCTGGCAGAAAGATACCGACGTGCGTTGGACGAAAAAGAACAACGAGGTGCATTTTGGATACAAGGATCACGTAAAAGTAGATGCCGACAGTAAAATCATCACGAAATATGCGTTGACAAGCGCGAAAATCTAAAAATATGTAAACTTATTTAGCGAGGAAGAAAATCTTCGCTAATAAAAATAAAAGGAGGAAATGAACATGTTAAAATTGAAGAGCCTATCGGTGTTGCTAATTGTTGTTTTACTCATATTAAGTATGGGTTTAGTTGCTTGTGCTCCAGCGGTAGATGAGCCAGCAGACGAGCCAGCAGCAGCAGACGAGCCAGCAGCAGCAGACGAGCCAGCAGCAGCAGACGAGCCGGCAGTGGTAGATGAGCCAGCAGAAAAAATTACAATTGGCATATCTATGGATTTAATGGATTCACCATATTGGGAAGTGCTAACACAAACTATTGCTGACACAATTGGTGATAGAGGTGAAACCATCATTCTTGTTACACAGTCCGATGTAAAAGCGCAGAATGACCAAATTGCGAGCTTTATCTCTCAAGGCGTTGATGCTATAATATGTGTGCCGAGAGACGGAAAAGCGTTATCGGAATCAATTAGAAAATGTAATGAAGCCGGTATTCCGTTTATTTTTGCAGACAGACCGATTGAAAGCACTGAAAATGCGAAAGTTGATTACGGTGTCGCCACAAATAATTTCGAATTAGCAAAGCTTGGAACACAATGGATGGTCGATTATGCAAAGAAGAATGATATTCATCTAAATGTACTGGTATTTGTCGGAGGTTTGACCGATAACAATGCCATTGAGCGAGATAGGGGTTTTATGGAAATACTTGAAGCTAATCCGGACGTTGTTACTATAGTGCAGAAAGTACCGACAGAGTGGCAGCCTGAAAAAGCATTGGCAGGCACAGTAAATGCACTGCAGGCTAATGAAGAGATTAACTGTATTTTCACGCCTTCTGATTATCTGCTGCCAGCAATCCTATCCGGGTTACAGCAAGCAGACAGATATGTTCCGCTTGGCGAAGAGGGACACATTATGATAGCCACATTTGACGGTGATGCTGTTGGAATGGAGGCCATCAGAGATGGATATGCTCTTGTTGATATGTGTCAACCCGTATTTCAAGCTGGCGTGTTAGCTGCAGAAGCAGCTATGAAATTGATTGCAGGAGAGGAGATGGATAAGGAATTCCATCTGGATCCCGGATTCCTAGTTACCATTGATAATTTTGAAGAAACTGCCTATCTATCATATGGCTGGTTTGGAACAGATAATTAAGCAAGACAGCAAAAAAGTAGTATTCAGGTAATGTTAGAGGGGGTGCTCTTTGTGCTCTATAAAAGTTGCACCTCCTCTAGTTTCAAGAAAGTGAGAAGCTAATGAAAGCAATAACGATCAAAATTAAGGATTATGTTAAAACAACTTACAAAGATAAGCCAATAGTTCTAATGCTTTTGTTATTTATGGTTGCAGCTATTATATTTATTCCTAACTTTAGAGGTTATAGCAATCTAAAAGAACTTCTGATTCAATCTTCAGATATATTAATTGTGGCTTGCGGAATGACTTTTGTAGTTATAAACGGCGGAATTGATTTTTCAATGATCGCAACGATTGGGCTGGGAAGCATTGTCGGTGCAACTATAATGAATCTGGATACAGGATATTTGGCTTCGTCTCCTGTGGGTTTTCTTGTTGCGATAGTAGTTATGCTGGCCATAGGTCTTTTAATTGGTACAATAAATGGTCTTTCAGTAACTAGACTAAAAATGCCTTCATTTATTGCAACAATGGCTGTCCAGTTGATATTTAGCGGTGTGGCATTATTTTATACACAATCAGAAACAATAACAAATTTACCAGCTCCATTTTTATATATTGGAGGAGGAGAAATCTTTATTATTCCGATGCCAATAATAGTATCTATCGTTGTTATATTATTAACGAGCTTTATTTTAAGAAAAACAGTCTTTGGCAGGAGATTATACGCTATTGGTACGAATCCAAAAACTGCTTATGTATCGGGGCTACCGGTAAAACGAACGATATTTATGTTATTCGTTATCAGTGGTTTCTTTTCTGCAACAGGTGGGATTGTTCTTTCATCACGAATGGGAATAGGAATGCCGTCTTTGGGGCAGGATCTTTTGCTAGATGTTTTTGCTGCAGTAATTATAGGCGGTTCTAGTCCTCTTGGTGGTGTTGGAAGAATTTCCGGTACAGTTTTTGGCGCAATATTTATTGCTTTGATAAATAACAGTTTGAACTTACTTGGTATTCCTTGGTACATTATTACTATTGTCAAGGGAGTGTTAATATTAATTATGGTGTTAGTAGAGGCCAGAAAAACATCAAAAGCACAACACTAATCGATATTTGAGGTATGCATCTATGGAAAGTATTAAAAATAAGTTATACTTAAAAGATATAGACAAATCTTTTTCAGGTGTAAAAGTACTAAATAAAGTCAACCTTACTGCCGCAAAAGGCAAAAAGATTGGCATATGCGGAGAGAATGGTGCAGGCAAATCTACGCTTATGAATATACTTGGCGGAGTAAAACCAAAAGATGCAGGAGAAATGTATTTGGATGGCAAAAAGTATGAACCGTCTAATCCTTCAGAAGCTAAAAATAATGGCATTGCATTTATTCATCAAGAACTAAATCTTTTTATGAACTTGACAGTAAAAGAGAATTTGTTTATTGATAGATTTCCGAGAAACAATATAACAAGATTTATAAAAAGCAAAGAAATAAAGACAAGAGCAAAGGAAGCTATTTCTATGATTGGCGAGAATATCAATGTAGATATGTTTGTAAAAGACTTGTCAATCGGCTGTCAGCAAATGGTTGAAATTGCAAAGGCCTTAACACAAAATGCTGAGATTATTATTTTTGATGAACCGACAACGTCACTTTCAAATACTGAAAAGGATACTTTATTTGAGATAATAAATAAGATTGCGGCCGATGGTGCATTAGTTATTTATATTTCACACGTGTTAGATGATATTTTTTATCTGTGTGATGAAATTATGGTTTTGAGAGACGGTAAAGTCATAGGTCAGCAATTAGCAAAAGATTTGACAAAAGAAAAGGTTATTAAAATGATGGTAGGCAGAGAACTTACTAAACTCTACCCCTTTGTAGAAAAGAAGCCAAGAGATGTAATATATAAAGTTGAAAACTTAAACTCCGGGAAAATTTTAAAGAATATTGACATTTCTTTAAGAGAGGGTGAAATTGTAGGATTATTTGGACTAATGGGTGCCGGAAGAAGCGAATTGGCGAGAGCTATATTTGGTATAGATAAATTTGATAGCGGCAGTATAACTATTTATGATGAAAAAATGCATTCAGTTAGTCCCTCCGCTTGTATAAAAAGGGGAATAGCTTTTATTACTGAAAACAGGCGTGAAGAAGGTTTACTCATGACCAAGCCAATTAAGGACAATTTAGTGCTTGCGTATTTAAAACTTTTAAAAACCAGATTTATGAGCATTGATAAAAATCAAGAGAATCTAATCAGTGATGAAATTATAAAAAAGCTTAAAATTTTGACTCTTGATAAAAATAAACAAGTAGCAGTAGAACTTAGTGGCGGGAATCAGCAAAAGGTTGTAATTGGTAAATGGCTGCTGCTAAAACCCCATATATTTTTATTAGACGAGCCCACAAGAGGAGTAGATGTTGGTGCAAAATATGAGATATACAATTATATAAATGATTTAGCATTGCAAAACTCCGCAATAATGATTATTTCTTCTGAAATGGAAGAATTGATGGGGATATGCGATAGAATCGTTGTGCTTTCAAAAGGAGAAATAAAAGGAGAGCTTAACCGAAATGAATTTCAAAGCGAACTTCTTTTAAAGCTTGCCATAGGAGGAGAGTTTTTATGATAAATATAAAAAATAAAGATAAAAGTTTTCTAGATTATTTTTATAAATTTGGACTATATATAGTCTTCATAGTTGTAATTGCAATTTTTTCCATACTGAATCCTAAATTCTTTGCTATAGAGAATTTTATAAATATATTTTTACAATCATCTGCGATTGGCATAGCAGCAGTAGGTGTCGCATTTGTAATATTAACTGCCGGTATTGATATATCTGTTGGAAGCATCATGTTTTTGAGCGCAACAATAACGGCACACTTCGTTGGTCAAGGAGCCGGATTATTTATTACAATTTTGATTGCATTATTATGCGGCAGCGTTATTGGGGCAATAAACGGATTTGTTGTAGCAAGGTTTAGAATTGTGCCATTTATCGCGACTCTTGCGAGCATGTTTTATACCAGAGGTATAGCTTTAATCATAAGTGAACAAAAAATGGTATTTTTTACAGGTGAAGTAGGAATGATCTTAGCAAAAACAAGGCTGCTTGGCATTCCGCTAATTGTATTAATATTTTTAGCCGTTTTAACTATAGGGCAACTGGTGCTGAGCAAAACATCATATGGTAGACAAATATATGCAATTGGCAGCAATCCGGCAGCAGCACAGAAAATGGGCTTAAAAGTTAGGAAACTGAAGTTTAGTGTTTATCTGATATCCGGTATTATGGCTGGGCTTAGCGGCTTGATTGCTTCTGTGCAGGTTGGTGCGGTAATACCAACGTTCGGCAAAGGTTCAGAATTTGTTGTTATAAGTTCTGTTGTGCTTGGCGGCGTAAGCTTGTTTGGAGGAAAGGGTAATATTTTCCCGGGCGTATTAGTAGGTGTTTTACTTGTAATGAGCATAGAAAATGGATTAGTATTGGTCGGAGCAAATCCCTATCTATATCAGATTGTTAGAGGTATAATTATTTTTGTTGCAGTAATGCTTGATTGTGTTAGATTTAAAGGTGAATTAAGATAATTTGTAAACTTGTTTAATGATGGTATTAAATTAACAAATATATTAAAATGATCGGAGTTAATAAATGAAAAGCAAATTTGAGTATAGTGTTATCACAGGAAATATGGGCAAATTAGGTGATCGTTTTTGTCCAACAGGTTACAATGAGGATGTTTCATTTGAGGAAAAATTAAAATATGCTTCATTAATAGAAAACCTTAATGCAGTTGAGCTTTGCTATAATATAGATGGCGACGAATCTGATGCTAAAGAGGTTAAAAAACTACTTAAAAAATATTCACTTAAAGCATCAATCGTAAATGTACCGTTAAATGGTGATAAAATTTGGAGTTTT
>PVMS01017465.1_pt1 | contig 13721 bp, 16 predicted proteins | sample 1853461 | NCBI WGS metagenome assembly PVMS01 (sample SAMN08582032, study PRJNA380276) | Marine sediment metagenome, whole genome shotgun sequencing project. | isolation source: ocean sediment barecode stripped | collected 2017 | reverse complement strand
CTGATGACGACAGTGGTTACAGTGAGGGTAGTGAAGATGAAAAAGAAAAGGATGATTAAACAATTTAAAAATGTATGTTTAGAATATAATATAGAATGTTAGAAGCTCCAGATTTAAACTATGGTCAAATTTTTTTTATGACCTTAGGATTTTTACCAGTATTAGCCTGTTTTCCCTGTTGGTTGGTTGCTAAATTTGTATACGAACCTTATCTTAAAGAGTTAGAGAAAGAAGAAGAAATTATTAAGAATGAACCTATCCCCTTTGAATATCAATTTCCTATTGAAAAAGCTGAAAACACAAAAGATAAAGATAGTGATTTTAAAAATTGTATAGTACTTTCAAATACACCCAAAGGCCTGGTTTATATGCGTTATCACAAAGAAGATGAGGGATTTGAATATTGGACGGACAATGCTATTGATTATAAATATTTGGAGTCCGTTGCAAGGAAATATGTCACCGTATTCTCATGTCGAGATTTATATATTGAGCGATTTGTGTTGTTAAAAGAGAAAATAGTTAACTTAAAAGAACAGATAGAAGAAAATAAACGAAGAGAAGCGGAAAAGGAAGAAAATGAAGATGAAGAAGATGAGGCAGACACGGATAACGTTTTTGCATCATTTAAAGCTTATAATCAAAGTACGAAAGATAAAGTACAAAAAGAAAAGACTGAACTCACAAGAAATGATGTTGTGTGTGATAAAGCTAATAAATATCTTCATCGTGGTAAGGTAAAGGAAGCAATATTTGGAGATAAGCCTGCAAAAGTGACTAAACAAGCCACAAGTTCAATGTCATTTAGTTCATGGAAATTGTGGAAAAGTAGTGAGGATAAAAAAGACAAACAGATTTAATGTTTTCTACGCCGTGCCTTTTTTTTAGTGCCTTTTTTTCGGCGATATTTTCTGCCGCCTTTTTTAATGTTTTTGCGCCTTCTTGTTTTTGTTTCCAACCTTTTCGTTGTTTTAAACTCTTTCTTTGGTTTACTACTACCCGCCTTTGCAACGTCTTCGCCAATATTATCTGCTAATTTTCCTATATTATTAGCTAACTTACCTACTGGTTTGCCTACTTTACCAAAATCTTCTGCGGCTTCACCAAATTTATTTACTGATTTTCCTGCTATATTTACAGCATGAGGAAAGGCTTTCCATCCTGCCCAATAAGAAGTCCAAAAATTTTCATTACCAGAATCTAACACTTGTCCTGCGGTCGATAAAACATCACCTACAACAGGAACAACTCCTACAGCACCCATTGCAGCATCAAATACGGTATCTTGAATCATATCACTACCAGCAAAAACCCATTGTTTAAAAGCCGGACCAAATTTTTCTACCATATCTGCTGCTATTTCCCCTGAATTTTCTGCAACTTTTGCGGTAGCATTTCCAACTGCTTCAATCGTTTCTGCCAAACTTTTCATTGCTTCGGGATCTTGTGCTACTTTTGCAAGCGCTTTAGAACCAACTCGTATCTGCCTTGCTGTAGTATTTACTGCTGCGTCTAATACTTCGCTTGCTCTTTGTTGCTGTTTTGTTAATACAAGTTGAGAAGCCCTAATTCCTGCTTCACTAGTGTTTACATTTTGCAAACGTCGTTCTATTTTTCTGCGTGTTGTAGTGTTATTAGATCTTGTTCTTTTTCTTGTTTTAATTGGAGGCATCTACTTATATACTACTGGGAATTTTTTTTTATCCAATTCTGAAAGCCGATGCTTTTCACTAGGCTAAACGAAGAACCTAAATGTTCCTGTGCTATCTTTAACGCATGTTTTTCACGCGGTTTTAATTGTGCAATATATTTCGCTTTTAGTTCGTCAGAATATGGCATGATTTATTAAATAATAATACTTATTATTATTATTCAATTTTTATTAACTTATAAAACATATTAAATTTTTGATTTTAACATCCGATTTTTGCATTATTTTAGTTACATTCGTATTTATAGTATATCCATTAGCATTCAAATAGCCAAATAAAAGAACAATATCATCTACACACAATAATTCACATTTGTTACGAGGATGTACAAATGCATATATACATCTATCTAAAGGACAACACGGAGAAATTTCTTGAAATGGCGATAATTTCTGGCGTGAAATAGGTTTTGTTATTGCATTTAGAGACGCATCTTTGGGTTGTGGGGAGATGACAAGAATATTTTTATAACATTCATTATACTTATCTAAATAGACTTCACTAGTGATTTGATACATATTATACTAGTAAGAGATAAAATTGAATTGCTAATAATAATACTTATTTTCATTAAATTAATCATGACTACACTCGCAGCAAACAGTATTTACCGTTATAAATTCTCCGAAGGAATTCTCCAACTTATCGGGGAGTTCACCAATACACACAAATACGATGAACCAATGCAATTTAGAGAAGAATGGGACCTCTTTGTTGAAGAGAATAAAGACCAGCTTAATAGAGAAAAGATTAGATTGAGTTCTCTAGGTTATGACGGTAATGTCGATGAGAAAATGTATAAGAGCGCTAGGTATTATTTTAAAAACAAGTCCACGGCTAAGAAAGACCCTAAGAAACGTCGGAAATATGTTACGATAGATAAGAGCTTTCTAGGCGATATGGACAAGCATATTGCAGATGTGGCTTTTGTACAAGAATTGAAACCGGCTCATGCTTATAATAACTTTATTTCCAATGACAAATACTCTAGCAAACTAGAAAATATTACTCAAGATCTAATGGATGATTATGATTTGGAAGAAGTCGTGGTTGAGAAAAAGATTAGTAAAACATATAAAAATAGATATTTTATTCAACAAAAATCAAAAGGGAAGAAAGACAATTAATTTAATATTTATATAATTTAATATGACGGATATGGATGGCGGAGGATTCTTAGCTCAAGGCGGATATGGATGTGTATTTTATCCTGAAGTAAATTGTCAAGGGAAAGATACGAATAACAAAGATTTTTTATCAAAAATAGTACAGAAAGATTTTAGTGCTGAGAATGAAATTACAATTGGTAAATTATTAAATACCAAACTTAGAATGTGGGTAGAAAATCCTTTACAGAATCATTTTGCTCCAGTATTGTCTAGTTGTAATGTAGACGTAAGTAAATTTGCAATGGATGAACAGGAGAAATGTACTTTATTTGAAAAAAAACAAACTGCCGATTTTGTTCTTATGAAAATTAGATATATTGATAACAAAGAATTAGATAGTTTTATAACTGAAAATAGTAATAGTTCATTGATTATGTTATTATTTACTTCCAGCTATAGTCATTTATTAAAATCTCTATCATTATTACAAAAAATTAAGGTCTGTCATTTCGATATTAAAGCACAAAATATAGTATATGATGTAGAGAAATCATTGCCTATTATGATTGATTTTGGTTTATCAATTCATTTTGAGCGCTTAAGTCCAAAAGAATTGTATAATTATTTTTATATCTATGAACCTATGTATTATATTTGGCCATTAGAAGTACATTTGGTCAATTATATTCTACATGTAAACAGTGAAATTGGAGAGAAAGATATGAAAAGATTGGCAAAAGATTATGTTAGTCATAATATCGTGTTGCGTGCATTTTCACCTAGGTTTCAAAAGAAATTTGAAGCGGAATGCTACTATGAGTTGAGCAAATATATAGGTAAAGATAGTGATGCTATTATCCAACGTATTTTAAAATATTGGCATACATGGGATAATTATGCATTGTCCGTGCTTTATATTAAATTAATCTATTACTTAATAAGAAACGACTCTGGAAAAGTTATCAAAAATGAGTTTGTTAGTTTTTTTATTGAACTCTGTTTGAATAATATTCATCCAAATCCAAAGAGGCGATTAAGTGTACAAGATACGATTAAATCGTTTAATTTATTTTTATACAATGAGCAAGTAGATAAAGAGTCTGTGTTTGAGGATATCATCAAACAAATTGGAGAGAACAAAAGTACTGTAGATGAATTAATAAAAGCAGATAAAAAATATATGAGCATGTTATCTCGTAAAACTAAACGAGTAGAAGAATAAATAGTATTTATTTAGTTAAATAATATTTATTTATTTGCGGCGACGACGGCGTGACTTTTTGCGAGTCTTATGACGACGACGACGATGACGTTTCTTGTGTGATTTCTTGTGAGTTTTTTTGTGGCTCTTTTTGTGAGCTTTTTTGTGTGCTTTTTTGTGTGCTTTCTTGTGAGCAGCAGGGCTTTTTTTGTATGTTTTCTTAGCCATTTTCAAAATTTCTTTGAAACTTTTACCTTTGTTACCAGCAGCTTTTCTTGTGTGCATGACATGTTCGATCCAAGGGTTTCCCATTATGATATAAAGGTAGAAAATAAAATTGAATAATTATATAATGGCTAAATATAACGCAATAAACAAATATGCCACCACAACTCACACGGTATTTATACTTTCTAGATGAATGCTTATATAGTCTCATGTTTTCCTTAATCCGTGCTCAAAAAAGTAGTTTGGAAGAAGTTGTTTTCTGGGCAGGTGAAATTTATTATAGTGGATTCAAAGACTTACTATGGGAGCAATGTTGGAAAATGTATTACGACTTTTATGCCATTAAATACCCAAAATATGAAAAAAAGATTAATAAATTGTCAAAAGAACCTGATTCCCTTAAAAATATTATTTATATACTCAATTTGCTTTACTACTCAAAGCCGACATATGAAGTATTTTATTTGCGCATGTTAAATCCCGAATCACCTTCACATGTTTATTTGGGAAGAACTCCGAAATGGTTAAAAGATTTAGAATTGAGAAAGGAAGAAAATCGATTAATTCGTTCTATTCATAATCACCAAAAAATCAATATTACGTTTTATATTGCTAGAACAACAGATTATCGTAAAACATATACTGCAATTAAAAAATATTTTATTAAAGATCCCTCTGGTATGGCAGGATATTTAAAACAAAAAAAATTAGATTCGATTAATTATAGTAATAAAAAGCATATACTACTTGCGTTGATTTGTCATCTATCTTTGAATCGTGAAGATATCCAAGTTAGAACTATATTTAAGAAATTAGATGATAATTTACTAATTAAAGAAGTCGAATTTAATAGTGTTACCGTTGAGCCCTTATACCGTACTCTGGTTCATAAAAGACGTTTTCAAATATCTCCTATGGTAGGAATTTTCCAATTAGAGCGCCATAATACAAAAATGAAGGATTATAAAGATATATTGCGACTACATTGGGACTATTTTGCCTACCATACGCCCTTATGGAATAAACGGATCAAATCATGTAATGGAATACTCAATCATGAAAAACATGAACTCATATTTAAAAATGATGATGATCATGAAGCATTTTATGAGGTTTATAATTATGAACCAGATGAACAATCAAAAGATGTACAAGATAAGAGTATTGGTAATGTATCTAATAATATAGGGCAACAATGGTTGACTAAAATTACCGGAGATACTGGTATCAAAAATATAGTATATTAATTAAAAAATTGAAAAACCATATTAAATTTTTATTATTAAATTATAATACAACGATGGTAAAGAACAAAACAGGTGGAAGCCGACATAAGAAAATGGCACGTAAGAATGTCAAAGTTCCTCAAGCAAAAGCGAGACTTCGTTTAGCTAAGGAAGAGGGTGAAATTTATGCTAAAGTTACAAAACTAAACGGTAATGGCATGGCAGATGTCAAATGTGAAGACGGTAAGACAAGACTACTCATTATTCGAAGGCGTTTTAAGGGTCGTAATAGACGGGATAATTCAATTGCTTTAGATAGTCTTGTCCTTGCGGGGAGGCGACTATGGGAGGTTGTTGCGGAGAGGAAAAAACAAAAAGTGGATTTATTGTATGTATATTCTACGAATCAGATACATGAATTGCGTCAAAAAGTAAATATAGATGATTCTATATTGCCTGATTCAATAGAGAAAAATGAAGAGGAAAGTGCATTTGAAATTACGTCTAAACATGATTGGAAAAATGAACAGAAATTGTCCACTATATCTGAAGATACCACAAATAAAAAGGTATCTTCAAGTGAAAACACAACAGTAGTTATTGAAGGTGAAGAATTCGATTTTGATGATATCTAATCAACTTGGTCCATTTCATCGGAACTAGATAATTCACATTCTGAATCTGAGCTAGATTCAACCTTAGAAATTTTTTCATTAGGCATATATTGGTTTTCTAAACTAGCCAATAAAGCAGCTTGTAACTCTTCCTCTTCGTCCCTTTCTTGACGAGATTGCATTAAACGTCTAAAATGTGCCGTTCGCCCCTGAGACGGAACTCTTGGCGGGCCAAATGACAAACGAACATTATCAGGTATAGCTCTTCTTCTTAGTCGAGCTATATGTGGTAGTGGTGGCGGTTGTAGAGGGGTTTCAATATCGATATCTTCTTTCTTTTCTATAGATTGTAGCTTAAATCTACAAATAGGACATTCTGCTTTTTCTTCTTTTAACCATTTCAAAATTGCAGGTTTATCGAACATATGTTTACAAGGTAATTTTGCAATAGTATCACCCTCCTTAAATTCTTTCATAGTGATTGGACAACAAATTATATCTGTATGTATTTCGGAGTCGTACATTACGTCTGAAATACATTTTTCCCCTTCCTCTGATAGTACTTGTTTAATTGGATTCTTATCAGATGTTAAAGTTTGTCTTAGCAAATTTCGAAATGAACGTTGTTGGTTGTTACCTAATCCGGCTAATGGTGGCAATTGTAATATATCTTCTAAAAATCTTACATATAAATCTTGTTCTGCATTGAGATTTGGAAGAAGACTGGAAGTATTACGAGATATATCATGTATCATATCAGCTAATTCATTTTCTAATTCATTATCCGACATGTCTATATTTGATGGTATAATTATTGGTGGCCGTATATTAGGTATATGCGATATATCTGTATTATTTAAAAAAGGGGAATTACGATAATCTCTTGTAATATTTCTATTTCCATTAAGGAGGTATGATAAAAAATTTTCCGCTTCCATGGATGGAGGGTAATCATTTATTGGTTCGGTAGTATTATTATTAGATGAATCCTCTGACATAGTGATTATTCTTATATTATTGTTTTATTTTATTTTTATTTCCCTTTTTGACAATATATTTTGAAAAAGTATTTGAAAATATATTACAATAAAAATATTTAATTAATTTTATAGTTAATTTATTGTTTAGTGATAATGACTAATTATATCTTCCTCCATAACGGCATAACGAGGATTTCCAAGTAGGTCTTCTAGCATTTTTCTAGGAGTAAACTCTTTTAGCGCATCAATACCTTTGTCACAAAAGACGTTTAGTAGAGCACTACTGTATCCTGAAAGGGCAGTACAGTTATTTTTAGTCGAAAGAACAGGGAAACCAGTAGTCTTTCTAAGATTCCAGAAGAGAAGATGAGGTGCCTGATATCCATGGCGATTATACATGTTTTCAATCTCTGTTGCCATATCATCATTTCCATATGGACAATCATTAATACAACTACAATCAATTTGCATATCTGAAAATATAGCAAGAACCATACCTTCTACTTCCTTAGGAGGCACCTGATTTTGAAGACAGGCATCCAAAATCATTTTAAATGCAAGATAAATTCGAGTACTAGTACCCCAAGCCGCACGCTTCAGCTTCCAAACCTTGCTGTAAAAGTCAGGACAATCTGCAAATGAAATCCACTGTGGAGTGTGGTCAAATGACATAGCCATATTACGGAATGCTGGATGCGTGAGCTCACTTACACGAATACCAAGACCAATTGCGTTATTAAGCGGAATTCCTTCATCGCATTCCATAGACCCCGAAGTATCAACCAAAGCTATCATTGGAATTTTTTCCAGTCCCTTATTATTTTTGCGATTGTCTTCCCACTGAAGATTCAATGTGTCAATATCAGTTTGATTACTTGTATTTTTGTATGGGTGTTGAAGCGCGTCTTTTACCAACTCATATACATTACACCGCTTTCCGTGAACTTTGTGTCTAGTAGGGTCAACCTTGGCTGCTTCAATATGATTTTTATAATTTGTAGCACACCGCTTCCGGTCATCTGATTCAGAACGAGTTTCTCCACGCTTAGTAAGATTTTGAAAAGCTCGCTTTTGACGCCGAGTCGTTTGCGTGGTGACCGTGTTAAAATCGATACTGGCCCAGTCCTTATTACATTGATTAATTTGAGTGGTATGGAGATATTTATTCATAGTAGTAATTCGCTTCTTCAAACGAATACGACACTTAGTTTTGGCTCGCTTCCATGACTCTTTATTCTCCGGGGTAGTGGATTCTAGAAACTCAGGAAACATAAAATCAGCGACAGTTTGATAGATAAATCCAAATCGTGTATTTTTCTTTTTCTTATAATTTGGCTCACGAGGACACCATCGGGCAGCAAGCGAAATATTCACATTATCATTTTTCTCTTCTGGATTTTGTGTACTGAAATCATCCCAATCCTGTTGCAACTGACTACACATAATTTTACAAGCATGGAGAATAAGCGGATGATGCTGGTCAGATGTTTTGTCCTTGACATACTTTGCAAAATATTTAATATCTTTCCAAGACCCGTAAGGATGCTCGTTATTTTGACGCTTTACCAGATGAATTAGCGCATTCAGCGCCAGCTCTGGAACATAGTGGTACCAAATAAAGATTTGCATAAATGACAACTGTTGCTCACCCTTGCCTGCAACAATATCTCGAGTTTGCCCAATCAATTTGTACATAATAGTAAGCCGTTCAATTGCCTCTTGTGACGGCGCGGTACGCATGATATGAATTAGATTACTCAAAATATCGTGTAGATGCCGCTCCAAATCCGAATGGTCTTCACTTCTCACCAACTGAAAGAAGAATTGTGTTATTTTTTCATCAACATCGAAAGACCATGTTTTTTCAGCATGTCCCTTTTCTCCAGACTGAGTACGAGTAAAAGATTTCAGAGCGTTTACGAAGTTCGACATTGGATGTGTATATTAGCGGTGGGTATCTTTAAGTCGTTTCTTTCTTGTTTTAGATCGGTTCAATTTTTTTGACCGTATATATATTTTTTTGGTGCCTGTATTATTTTTCTTCCATTTTTCGCGAAAAACGATATATATACTATTCACATCATGCAAAAATAAAATAGAATCAAACCAAGTGATTTCTTCAATACTATTTTCTGCAGTAAGGAATTCTTTGTCATATTTATCATAGATAAAGTCACGTATATATTGTGGTTGTAAGGTTAAATTATATTTTAGAATAGATAAAGGTATATATTGTTTATTCTCATAGTTTCTATATTTTTTAAGTAATTGAACTAATTCTTCTTTTGGTAATTTGGATTTAGATAACTTAATTTTATGTTTTTTAATATGAAATAACTCCTGGTCCTTATTAATATACAAGAAATATGCTCGTATTGTATGTACTTTTTCTTTATAAAATTGTCTATAATCTTTGTCTTCTATCTCAAATTCGGCAATCCAATCGGTGGAGAGTTCCATTATATTAATAAAAAATTAAATTTGTACTAATATAACTCATTAGCCTAAAGGAGGGAAATCGGTTTCTTCCATTTTAAATTTTTTTGGTGGCGGGGTTTTAGGTCTTGTTTCTCTTCGAAATGGAGAACCTTTGTAGTTGCCGTACCTGTCCGTATGTTTACCATATAAATTATTACCACGTGAATTATTGCCACGTGAATTATTGTCACGTGAATTACCGCCATGTGAATTATTGTCACGTGAATTATGAGAAAAATCACTGCGTCGTTTTTGAAAAGTGTTTTTTGGAGACTGTTCTTCGTCCTGATCTTGAGATAGATTTCCCCATCTAGTATTTTTTGGTTCATATTTTTCAAATTTTTTCTCTGATACAAAGGGGTTTTTCTTAGATTCTTTTAACGTTTCAAAACGGTTGTTCGAACAATCTTCTTTGGACATGTATATAGTTATCATGTACTTCTTTTAAGTTGATTTGCATTTCGAATTCAACTTAAAGGTATTTTGTTACATATCCTTGACCATGTAAACATGTTATTCAGATTCTAAGGATGAATGAATAACATTATATGGGATCCTCCTAACAGCTATATTTTTTTTAGATTTTAAAATTAACCAGCTCATGCATAGTGAATACATATTTACAGGAGGATGCAAATAAATTGAAGTTTAGAAAAGTTTAGTGTAAATCACAAAACTCTTCTAAAATGAAAGCTATTAGTTTATGTATCCCACGCCTCATGAATAATTCAATAACTAAAGAATACATCTTTACTGTTTTCAACCAATATAATTGGGGCCCTATTTCACGCATAGATATTGTAAGAAAAAATGGAAATGCCCGTGCTTTTATTCATTATAACTATTGGTTTTATAATGAACAAACAAAAATGATAAAAAAGAAATTGCAAGATGGAGAAATTATTAATATAATATATTCTCAACCTTGGTTTTGGAAGTGTAGTATGAGTAAAATACCTAAACCTTAATTATTTAGTAGATGTCCAATAGTATAAAATTTTTTATTGGAAGAATATATAAATGCCATATTTTGGAAGAACCGTTGGAAGAGCTAAAGGCGTAGGAAAGATTGTATATTGGAAACAAGGCGGCGGTCCTAAAAAAGCTGGGTTAGGTCCTCAAATCAACGTTACCACATGGGGTCGTCGCGTTATTGCGCGGAGAACGAATAGCTGTTGCTGTGATCCAATTGAATTAACTGGAATCAGTTTATCTATCCCATGGGATTCTTCTAATCCCACATCAGCAGATACTGCTTGGAATCTATCCCAAGGATCCGGTGATAATCTTGGGCTCGTTGGACCTCCACAAAATGATATTTCTGGTGGCCAAATTAACACAAAAAGACAAATTTACGCTGTTGCTACATTTAATAAAGTTATATCATACGATGATTTAAGAGCATTACCGACCCCTTCGTTTACACCACTGCCTGATAATACTGATATTTGTATATGTGGTTTAAGAGAAATTACAGATATGCCGCCTGGTGCCGGTGGAGGTCCAAATACAACAGATCCACGAATTCTAAATGGAACCGTTATTTGTAAAACTGCTTTGTCCGCGAATGCAACATATGTAGGTTATAAATATTACGAATTGGCTCGTCAATATACCTCAGTAACACAAATACCGGGCGGTACTATTACCGATACTACTAATTCGACAACAACATCACCGGCCGGTCCTCAGGGGCATCTTCGAACTGGGTCTCGTTTTTTAGTATCATCAACTCAAACAGCATCTAATAATGATTATGGTTCATTGATTGCAGAGACTAATAATCCAAAGGGTGGAGTTTTAACTAATTTTTGGTCACAATCTGGAGTTCCTGATGGTACCGGTGTTGGTAGTTTAACTAATCCTCTTGCACAAACTGCTTTTACTGCAGGTACTACACCAAATACCAGATTTGCAAATGCCTTTGCGATTGGTGGTTCCGCCGACACTGCTGATCCTCGTGTTTACGGGACATATTCTACACCTTTAATGAATGAAAAACGAGGTGGTTTTGTAAGCAATAAGATAGATGGTTTGATGCCAACTGTTCCGCAGGGCGGAGCGGGCACTCTTAATCGGTATCTGGGGAATTGTATGGGTGTGTATATGACTAATCAACAAAACAAAGATTGTCCGTCGGCCCTCTCTGGAGGCGGACTCAATACTCCCGCAACTGTTCAAAATGCTAATATTTGTTTAGTTCAAGGTTTGGGGGTAGCAGGTCCAATTCAGCAGCCAAATTTCACTGTAAGACCAGGGTTTAAAGAATATTATTCTGCCGACGCTGTTTATGTATCTAATGGTCCTGTTGATTGGTTACAAGGGGATTATGCTCTATTTATAAATATAACTAGTCTTATACAAGTTGCATTAGTTAAACCCATGCCGAATGGCAAAAATAATACAGTTTCTGGTTCAAACGGACTAGTAGTTGGTCCACCAGTTGGTGTCAACTACCAAAGTCCATGTTGGAGAGATGGGGTCACTCCCTCAGCCGGTTTTACATCACCTCAAGGCATGTTTCCGCCGTTAGGTACCGGAACACTTGATTCTAATACGAGTGGCCCTTGGCAAGTTTACGGTATTAAAGATGGCGATGATAATTCGTACATTAAACCTGCATATGCCGATTGCCTTCTTAATGCACTAGGTGTGCAGAATAGATATGATGTCACATTTGATTCTAGTGCAAATGGCCTGGCTGTAATTGACAATAAAGTTATAGGTATAATGACTTTGGGTGATGTAGTGGAAAAATTAAGACAAAGCACATCTAATTTATATTCATCCTATGTAATTAGGGATTTATTGAAATCAAAATATCCTTGTGGAAATGATGGTTATGATGCGCCAGTTGGTGACATTAATATTAAAAGCGGTAACCCTGTACTCGCAGTGGCCGACATCAATGAAGGTAATGTGTTACAATTATTAGCATAATTAATCTATTTAAATATTATTATAAATAGATAAATATAAATGAATTCATCACGACAAGAGCTCATAGATAAATATGGAATTATTGAAGGGTTTTTACCACTGGAAGAACAAGTGGTATATTCTATTGAACTTACTAATTTTAATATAAAAGCTGCATATGAGATTGAATTATATGACAAAGTAACATATTACTATAATAAAGATGACTGTAAAAATAGCTATTTTACAAAAAGTAAATTTAATGGAATACCAATGTATCTTAATAAATGTTTTATACAACAACTCAGCGGTGATTTATCAAACAATCAGATAGAAAAGTGTGTATTGGCTTATAAACCTATCGAGGGTGCCTCTATTTATACAGGTTTGGCCAAAATACCACTACTCCAAGATGCTATAGATGCAACATACAACTAAGTAGTCCTCAGGATACAAAACTTCTCAGAAAGAAACATGCAAATCAAAAACAAGCCGAGGCTTCTCAATAGTGCCTTTTTTTTAGTGCTTTTTTTTTATGTCTACAATCTAGTAGCCATAAGAACTCCTTTACGTCCACATGCTCCTTCTTTCTTTTATAAGATGCGATTCCCTGAAATTTATGATATGTTTTGTGCTCAATAGGAATCTTCATTAATTTACCATTTCTCTCCAAAATAGCTTCTAACTCTGGTAAAGGAATGATTCCTCCGTTGTTATAGGAAAGCAAAATAAACTTAGCTCTTGTATGTTTTATCAAATCTTCGAATGCTTTTTTCGCTTTTGTATAACTATTGTACTTGGATTTATACCAATTCTTAGGTTGTCCTCTATTCGTATTAGGGATTTGCTCTTCTGTTTTCCAGTCGTTAATAATATCTAACATAAAGAAGTAAATAGAATAAGGGTGTTTGTTATACGGTGGGTCATAATAAACTAAATCAACCTCTGGTATATTTTTCACCCATTCATTCGTATCCATTCTTGATACAGATACATTGCAAGGTTCCGGAGAGAAAATAGGCATGGGTAGTTTTATTGGCGTAGTTATACGCTTAACATCCACTTCTTTTTTACCTCCAAATTTTCCAACACCATTTTCATCTTTGTAAAAAGCCGAAAATTGTCCATTTGTGTTATTGTGAATGGATGATTCTACTAATAATGGAGCTAATACGTATGGTTTCTCTTTTTCTGATAATGAGTTGATAAAAGAACGATATCTATCTATTAATTTACCATTCTTTTCTGTATAAT
>PVMS01003344.1_pt1 | contig 13721 bp, 10 predicted proteins | sample 1853461 | NCBI WGS metagenome assembly PVMS01 (sample SAMN08582032, study PRJNA380276) | Marine sediment metagenome, whole genome shotgun sequencing project. | isolation source: ocean sediment barecode stripped | collected 2017 | reverse complement strand
GCGGATTCCCCCATTCTGGTGACCCAGTGTGGCTCCTGGGGCGACCCGGGGACAGAGGGTAGCAACTGGTTTTATCATCTGGGGCCGGCATCTATCGAGCGGATATTGGCGGCGCCGGGCGGTTTGTCCGCAGCGCTGGAGAATCGCCACTACTGGCTGGGTCGCAACCGCAGCAACATCAGCAAAATGGCCGTGATGTCGCAGGCCACAGGCCTGGACAACTCACAATTGCTGCCGCCGTACTTCCCCGCGTTTCGCAGCGAGGATTATTTATTCGCCAGTATGGTCGTGTGCCTGCACCCCGATGCCGCCGTGCTGGACTACAACTGGTGCGTACCCCACCTGCCCCTGGAACAACGCGGCGGCCCGCGCACCACACAAGAACCCATCACCGCACAGGCCGGGCTCGGTTTGTGCGCGCGCTACCTCGCGGATCGCGCGGATTATGAGCCAGGCGTGTCTCCCGAAACCCGCTTACAAAAACTGGCGCTACAATTAAAGGAATTCAGCCAGCGCGAACCCGCCAGCCTACTCGCGACGCTGCGCACAGAATTGGCCCGACAGCATGCCGAGCAACTAAAGCGACTCGGCCAGCAACTGAAGGCCGCGCCGGCGCTGGCCTCCCGAGACTGGAAGGAATACCTGCAACGCGGCCTGGAGAAAATCAACGCCGCCCTGCAGACGCCGACTATGGTGTCGAATATACCCGGCGTACCAGAGGATTGGACTGAAGAGGATCTGCTGAAGGAGGTCAAAACAGCCCTGGGTGAATTCAGCGCAGCGCTGGCAGCCTGGCCTGATATACGTAAGGCCGCCGGCAGTGTCATAGCCTCGATGCTCGAATCCGGCGAGTTGGCCCCCTGAACAGATGGAGATCACCGGCGAAGATACTGAATTCGTTCGCTCTTTGGGCCGGAGCTTACTGGCATTGGCTGCCAGTGCCCTGGTTCTGTTCCTCATCTTCCTGGCCGTCACTGCCGCCCAAACACCGGAGGGAGCTAATTCATCCTACAGCAAGGTTATTTCAGGAAAGCAACTGAAGACCGTCATGGGCACGACGACGATGAAGGGTGATGCGCTTGAGATCACCGCGCTCAAGCCTTACAAAGAGGCGCAACGCGCCATCGTGGTGTCACGCACCACATTCAACGCCGGCAACTACCCCTTCCTCAAGTACCAGATAAAGGGACAACATCCCGGTGTAAAGGTTTATCTCATCTGGCGCACCGCCGCCAACCCCAGGGTGATGTCCAGCGCCCGGCTCCACTGGAATATGGACAAGCCCTCAACCATCAACCTGGGTAATGATATTAATTGGAAGGGAACCATCGTTGAGGTGGGCGTAGATGTGATTGGAGAACTGCGCGACCAACCACTGACCCTTTCCCCGTTAGCGCTGGTGGCCCAAAACCGGCGCGCCATAATGAGCAGCATATGGTCAGAGTGGACGGCATTCAGGGGTTGGACCGGGCGCTCCATCAACTACCTACAGGGCACGCCGGGCACTGCCACGCTGTCTCCTACGATTGCCATGGCCGCATGGGCCGGGATTGCACTCATTTTTTTGTTTGGGCTTGGAGCACTCAGGCAGGACCACAGATTAAGTAGTTATGGAGCTGTCATCCTAATCCCCTGGATCGCCCTGGATTTATTATGGCAATCCGAGTTGTGCACGCAGTTAGAGGAAACCGAATACTTGTTCGGCGGGAAAACAATGCAGGAAAAGCATCTTGTGGACATCGACCGCCATATTTATGCTTATGCGATGCGCCTTAAAGATGAAGTCCTCCCCTCTTCCGCGGCGAGGATCTTCATCCTGCACGATTCCGACGGCCCGAATTTCGACAGGCTGAAAACCCAGTACTATCTACTGCCGCACAATATTTACAACTATGGCCGCACTCCGCCAGCACGGGCTGTCAGGCCCGGCGACTATGTTCTGGTGCTGGGTGAGGTACCCGGCCTGGCGTATCAGCCCGATCAGGGCCGCCTGGTATGGGCGGATCAAAACGGGCTTACCGTAACTCTGGCCGACAGCGACCCGTCAGGCAAGCTCTACGAAGTCGTTAGTCCACCGACAGCCACTCATTCCGGGCAGGAATACGAACGTCGCCAGGTTGATAGCAATGGTTGACCCTATTTCATATTTCGGCCTGGTAACTTCCCTGATTTTGCCCTGGATGGTCGGCAGCGTCTGGGTGTACTGGCTGTTAAGGAAATCCGGACACTGGAATGTCTTCATTATTCTTGGACAGGGATATGTTCTGGGGATATTTCTCACTACCGTGATTATCCGGCTGTGGGATGCCGCTGGTTTGTCTCTTCATTTCTGGGGCATCGCGCTAATACTGTTTGGTCTGTCTATCGCCGGCTTGATAGCCGTACGCATGCAGAGCGCCCCTGTCAGTGCAAGTACTAAATCAATCCCACTGGAGAAGTGGCAGATTACCGTAACAACATGTATAGCGGCGCTGATAGCCTACCGCTACGCGACCATCGCCCAGGAAATACTGTTGCGACCACTTTACGCCTGGGATGCGTGGATGAATTGGGCACCAAAGGCCGTCCTCTGGTTTCAGAACAATGAATTAACGCCCTTTATCAGCGCGGACAACTGGTTGTCGCAAACAGGAGAATCGGCGGCTTATACACTCGGCGCTACGAGTGCCTGGAAATACCCTGTTACCGTCCCGTTAATCCAGCTCTGGGGTATGCTCGGGGCGGGAACAAGCGATTATACCGGGGTAAACCTTCCCTGGCTTATGGGGGTAGTTGCGCTGGGGCTGGCGCTTTATGGACATTTGAGGCTGGCGGGTACGTCCATATTGTGGGCTATGCTCGCCTGTTATGTTCTTTTAAACATGCCGTACATCAATGTTCAGACAGCACTTGCCGGATATGCGGACATATGGGTGGCGATAGCTTTTGGCTGTGCGGTCTTCGCACTGTGCGAATGGGGAGAGAGCCGCCAATGGCCCTATGCCCTGCTAACATTATTACTCGCTGTCATGTGTACCCAGCTGAAGGTGCCCGGGCTAATCATGGGGGGCATTGTGCTGCTGGTGTTCCTCACCTCCACCATAAGACCGGGATTAAAAACAGGCATCGCCTTACTGGTAGTGGCTTCCTTCTGTTTTTACTACGCGATAGCTTTCGGCATTGGCTTCTCGATCCCCGGCATTGGGCAGATTGTAATATCGGGAAATAGCATTGTGTTACCTTACATGGGACAATTTGATCTGGAATATCACCCGATACACGATGCGGTAATCAACACGTTATTTCTTATGCTGAACTGGAATATGTTGTGGTATGTGTTTTTCCTGCTGGCTGTGATTCTGATTTTGCAACGCAGAAACCTCAACTTTTTTTCACGGATTCCCTCCCTGGAATTGCGCGCATTGTCGTTAACACTGCTATTTCTGTCCTTCGTGTACTACTTTACAAGCCGGTATATATTCGCCGAGAACTATACACAGGTAAATCGTGCGTTGATTTACTCAATTCCGGTTATGGTTTTTTACCTGTTCAATGCCATACGCAGGTACGCTGGGCTTACCCCAGATTCCGGGACCTCTCCAGTCTCGCCTGAACGGGAAGAACCTGATGAATCGGGAAAAGTCCACCAACGGACTGATTACTGAGCGATACCGATGTGAAAAAAGATTGGAGCAAAATCCATTACAATTTGCCGCAATACCGTACAGTTTAGGTGTTACAAACACACAAAAAGGGCTCATCTATGGATTGGATAATGCTTATGATAGAATGCCGCACCGAGCATTGCAGAGACAGCACACCGCAGTACTTGCCAGAATAGACTGATGGGTTGCCATTAATGACTTCAACATTTATTGTTTCCAAATGAATGATCAGGAAAGATTGGTCAGAGAGCGAGTATTCCATGATCAGAGGTTTGGCAGCGCCATAGATCAGCGATCTAAACTACGCAAATACTACTCTGTAAATAAACACCTGGAAAAATTCTATACCGATACAATTTCCGGACTTTGTAATGAAAAAAAATTGCTGGAGTATGGCTGCGGCAAAGGTGAACGAACAAAAAAATGGGTGCGGCTGGGCGCGATTGTAACTGGCATCGACATTTCTTCAAAGGGCATTGAGAAAGCCCGGGAAAGAATGTCTGCTATTGGGGACTATCAAGCGGACTACTTTGTTATGGATGCGGAAAATACCACATTTGATGACTCGTCCTTTGATATTGTTGTCGGCTCCGGGATAATACACCACCTTAAACTGACAGATTCCTACAGAGAAATATCAAGGATACTTCACGAAAACGGTCACATGGTGTTCTCAGAGCCAATGGGCAGCAATCCGCTTATCAATCTATATAGGAGGCTAACACCAAGCTTGAGAACAGATGATGAGCACCCGCTATTAGAACAGGACATACAGCTTCTGAGAAAATATTTTTCCCATGTGGAAGCAGAGTACTTCACATTGTTCACATTGCTTGCCGTCCCCTTCAGAAAGATGTCGATATTCAGCAAAGTGCATGGATTATTGGCAAAAATTGATCAGGTCGTTTTCCAAATCCCACATGCTAAAAAACTTGCCTGGATGGTGGTAATTCACGCATGGAATCCCAGACAATAACTGCCGGTAGCCTGGTGAGAATTTCAACCAGGGTTACATCAGCCGTGGGGATTTTCAAAGATCTCATGGTGTTCTATTCTTCATACTTCACCAGGAAGGACAAAAATATCTGGGTATTTGGGGCATTACGCGGCCAGCAGTATACAGATAATGCCAAATACCTTTTTGAGTATGTAAATCAACACACAGATATTCAAGCCATTTGGATTAGCAAAAACAGTGCAGTAATAACCGATCTACGTAGCAAAGGCTTTCAGGCTTATCATGAACACAGCCGTGAAGCTCTAAATTATGCCAGGCGCGCGAAGATCGCCATCGTGACGCATCGCGGGAATAGAGATAAATCGGACCTGCCGTTCCAGGCGTTTAATAGCAAAACAAAAATCATCCAGCTTTGGCATGGCATACCATTAAAGAAGATCGCTTACGATGATACTGTCTTTAGTTTCAGGCATGATGAAAACAGTATTAGGTGGAGGTTTAAAAGCCTAATAAAACATGTCTTTTTCCCATTCCTGAATTATGTAAATAGGCCTTCTCTCATTTTGGCACTGTCTGATGAAACCAAAGACATTTTTGCTAAAGCGTTTAGAACGCGGGCGGAGAATGTAGTGGTAACAGGGTACCCGAGAAATGATACTTTACTTTGTACATCGGGCCATGAGAAGCGCAATGTACTAACGAAAGTTATATACATGCCCACCTTTAGGGGCTCCGTATCATCCGACTTTGATCTTTTCCTCCAATATGGATTTGATGTTGCGAGGCTTGATACTTTTTTGTTCAAAGAGAATATGTCGTTAGATATTAAACTGCACCCGTTTAATCATCCAACTGGAGACTTGCTTGAAAAGCTGGCAGAGGCACAAAACATATCTTTTCTAGAGCACGATGACATTTATGAGATACTCGGGGAATATAACGTTCTGGTTACAGATTTTTCGAGCATCTATTTTGACTATCTGCTTCTAAATCGCCATATTATTTTTGCGCCATTTGACCGGGATAGCTATATAGAAAATGATAGGGAATTTTACTTCGACTATGACGAGGTCACTCCAGGACCAAAAGCGAAAGACTGGAATGAGATAATGCAACACCTGTCTGTCTTCAGCGGGAGAAGTAGTAGAAACGGAAGTACGAATAACTTTGCAAAAGAACGGGAATCTATCAAGAGCAGATTTCATCACTTCCAGGACAACCGGAGTACACAAAGGGTTTATGAAGCTATTATAAAAATAGCCGATCAGAATTAGACACAGACACGTGAAATATTTTCTATCAATTATTTTTCTTTTGCCTGGCTGGATGCTATATGGTTTGTCCAGGCTATCGAAAAGATCACCTGAGCTTGTTGTCTTTGGCGTTCATACACGTTCGTTTTCAGGAAATGTAAAGGCTCTTTTCCTCGCTAATGATACCCGGCATACCAAGGTATTTATATCCCATAATAGTGACTTGGTTAAGTCGTTACGAATTGAAGGTAGTGCGGCACATAGCAAATGCAGTATTAAGGGCATTTACTATTCCTTAAGAGCTGGAACCTATATTTATTCCGGGTATCCGTCCGACATAAACTTTTGGCTATCTGGCGGAGCCAAGTATATAAATGTTTGGCATGGAACACCCATTAAGAAGATCGAAAGAGACATTTCAACGGGGTATTACAGCAAAAGAAATCGATATAGATCCGTTTACCGGATAGTAGCGCCATACTTATTGGTGAAACCTGACGTTTTTCTTGCTTCATCCCCATATGAGGAAAAATGCTTTAGCTCAGCCTTCGGCATAAAGAGTGATTCTTTCGTTAGAGCCTTCCCACCACGACTGGAAGCTCTGGTAAATATTGATGGGCGCCAGAGCGGAGCCACCAATATACTATATGTGCCTACCTGGAGGGACGACCACTCTTTTCATTTTGAAAATTACGTGGATGCTCACTGTTTCAATGCCTTTTTAAAAGATAATGGCATTAAATTTTACGTAAAGCTCCACCCATCCGATAAAGGGTTTGAAATAGGTGCGGGTTTGTCACATATAATTACTTTAGACAAGAATGAAGATGTATATGTTTTTTTGAGAGAGGCTGATGTTCTGGTTAGTGACTACTCTTCTATGGTTTTTGAGGGTTTATATCTTTCTAAACCAGTCGTTTTATTTTGCCCAGACTATGAGTCTTACTCAAAAAGAAGTCGGGAGTTCTATATTGACCCTTACAAAGGTTTGCCCGTCCACGTTTCGTACACTCAAGACGAATTGGAACACAGCATTTCTTTAGCAGTAAAAGAGCAGCAGGTTGATATGGATACCTTTAGACCTTTCAGGCCTTATCCAATACAGAAAGAGCTGTTAGACCGGCTAATAAAGAAAGGGGGTGACTAAGTCAACAATTCCCCAGTGGTTTTAGACGGACACTCCTAACGCAGATAAAGAACTACAGGTTCTGAACGACTCGGGGCTGTAAAACTAACCGTGTAAATGGTCATCGAACTATACTGCCCATACTGTGGTGATATGCCATCAGGCCCACCTAGGCCCTTACTTAGAAGCCCTATCTTTGCTTTTAGAGAATACGGAAATGCAGTCGTGGTCATTTCTGAATGTTTGGTCCAGTAAAGTGAGTCCGGCTTCCTCCCCATATTGCTTCATCATTTCGTCAGTCATATCTGTGCGGTGTCCCGACTGTTTCGCACCTTTCCCACTATGATCCAGCCACAATGTACCGCCGGACTCTAGTAGCTCACTCAGTTGAAGAACATAGCTCCTGATGATGTCGGGGTGCATATGAACCATCGAGTCATAGCAAGCGATAAAACTGTACCTTCTCTCGGCAACCGCGGAACAGGATTTTCCATCATTTGCAAACAGACCAATTTCAAGAGGAAAGTACTGAAATCTTTCTTTACAGACATCCAGGCAGGCCTGATTCATGTCGAGCAAGTCAATACTCCTGGCGTACCGGATGAGCTCCGCTGTGAAGCGTCCGCCGCCCGGGGAAAGCTCGAGGATGGAGTGATCATATCTTTCCCCCATGCATGGCGCCAATCGCAGATCCGCCAGGCGTGCAAAGCCGCCTACGGTTTGCTGTACCCCCCCACCCCACCGATAACCATATTGGTCTTTTCCGTTCCAGTTTTCTTCCTTACCCCATCTCTCTCGGTTGAACTGCACGTTTAATTCTGGGTCTGTAATGCTACCTCGAAGACCGTCTTCCCCAACCGTTTGCCCAGGCAGGGGCTTATCGGCTAAAGCAGAGTCAGTGCTGCGAAGGGTTTTTAGAAATTTCCACATAATAGGCCGTCTGTGTTACTTTTTGTGAATACTATCTAGTGTCAATATAGCATCTAGCTGTTGGAACTCTGGGTCGGGTGTACTCCCAAAAGAGGCTAGGGCTGCACCAGCAGTTTGTGCTTCGGACGTGTCAGGATCGCAACTACATAGGTCTTTGGCTTCCAGCTGTTTCAAAGGCAGTTTAACACAGTGATCATTAATGAGGTATGGTTGGGGACGGAAAACAGCCTGACTAGGTTGAATCACGTTACCTTTACTGGACTGTGACCAAATAACTGATGGGTCGCCTTATAGAAAGCACGCAGAAATCTGTGGCATCATATGTGTCGAGCCCAAAATCTATTACAATGTGTTGTACTAGTGTAGGTCGTCACTCATTTTGTAACTTATGGCGAGTGCATTTTTTCGCCAATCAAGACGCTTTTCTGCAGGCATATTGGGCATATGTCAAAGAGAAGCAACGCAGAGTGGCGGAAAAAGGCGCCGTTATAAGTTACAAAATGGGTGACGACCTACACTAGGTAACGAGTCTGGACAAATGCAGCCTGAAGCCATGTCGCAATGTTTGATTTGGCGGCAGCTTCAAACGCATAACCATCCGTAACCACCGTCAAGAGAAATATTGTGACCGTTATAACCACCCCCCAAAAGGTATCACTCATAATTCCCGTGTATAACGTGGATCCTCCGCTCATGTGGAAATGCTTTGAAAGCGTCAAGCGGCAAACATTCCGAATTGATGACTTCGAGGTAGTAGTAGTAGACGACGCATCGACCGATCAGAATTCTATTGATGCGATTAATCAATTTTGTTCGGAGCAAGACAACGCCACTCTGATTCGACTGACGAATAATCAGGGCTTAAATCATGCGAGGGAGGAAGGCGTAAGCGCCGCTTCAGGCGACTATATCATCTTTCTTGATAGCGACGACATGATCGCAACGAACGCATTGGAAAAGTTGTACGAGATCGCTCATAACGAAAATGCGGATATTGTCATCGGGGGCATAGTACGCAGAAATCCAGAGAATGAGAGCATACTGAAAGGTAGAGCATTCTTTAATGAACTAAGTAATTCCTATCTTGGAAGACTGCGTTCGTTCTGTCGCTTTGAATACTCCATGTCAATGTGTGGGAAACTCGTCCGCCGAAATCTCATAGATAGGCACACCTTCGATATGCCGAATAAGATCTTCCACGAGGATATTACCACTACGTTTCGGCTATTGTTCAAGGCTAAATCTGTAATTAAGATTTCCAGCCCTATGTATTACTACACAATGAACCCCAGGTCTATTACTAGTGAAATCAGCGAGAAGCACATAAAGGATGTGTTTTGGAATCTCCATGAACTGGTTAGGCTTGCCATCTCTGAAAAACAGATAGAAAACGTGTACAGAGATATACCAGTTGGCGTTGATCGCCTGTTATACACAAGTATCTGTCGAGTCATTGGTTCAGAAAAGTACCGCGATGATAAAAAAATTGCTCTTCTGCGAGATATCGGTGAGCGTAGGGCTGCGTTTCCTTTGATGGATGCTCACGTTGCAGAAAATAAAATGAAGGTCTTTCTTGAGCTTCTAGATAGTCACCAGTTGTCTGCGGAACAAAAATTAAAGCAATTGCATGACATTTTTCAAGTAGAGAAGGTCGTTATTAAAGAAAGTGTGAGTTGGCCTATTGGCATACACCCATCGAGGCAATCCGTCCGGCTCAAGGGGAAAATAGTGTTTGTTTGCGACGTTGATTACCAGCTTCTCAACGCCGCAAGAGTGGCCAAAGTGTTAAAAACCATGGGGCACAAATGCACAATTCTTGATAATTCAAAGTTTGTTCTTGGCGGCAAACGTCAACTTTCGCAGGAGGAATACTCCATTTTCTCCAACTCAGATTGTATAAAAATGAGTAGTAATTCTTATAATGAAAACACGTTGTCTACCGCCCTCCTCGTTATCACTTTCAATGACTGGAGCAAGCATCTGGAGCAGGCCCTCGAGTATCGAAACATGCTCGGACTTCCTTCCATTGGTTTTGTAGAAGGCATATCAGATTTTCTTAGATCAGACAGCACAAGCATGCGGGCGATAACTTATCGAAGAACCAAGTACGTTTTTCTGGCCGGCAAGCATGATGAGAGGTTTTTTCCCGATCGCTGCAGCCGGGTGGTGGGCATGCCTAATCTGGAACCACAGTATGCCAAGAATGCGGTTTTCCCCAAGGAGGCTCTGGCAGTACTTAATCTAAATTTCACTTATGGGATGCTCGAGTGGAAGCGACATGAATTTTTGCAAACCGCCATTGATGGCCTTAATCAGGCTGGAATCGAGTATACGATATCTCAACACCCCGCCGATAGCAGTAGTCATCACGACCTACCTGTTTCGAAGTTAAGTCAGTATGAGTTAATTGATAAAGGGTCGGTATTTATCAGTCGCTTCGCTACGGGAATTCTCGAAGCTCTTGCGGCGGGTAAACCCGTCATCTATTTCAACCCCCATGGGGAACAAGCACTGAAATTTCAGGAACCGCTAGGAGCCTATAGGATAGCGCTTAACGCTGAAGAGTTAAGCGCAGCGATTTATGAAACGCTAAAAGATATCGAAAATGGCGTAGACTTCCGGTCAAATGCACAACAATTCCTTGAATTGCATGCCGGTAAAGATAGTACAAAGAGCGCAAGCGAGATAGCCGCAGAAAATATACTCGAGATAGTCAACTCTGAAGAGGATTACAATCGTCGTACGTTAGCTCCTTACCTGAAGTCAGTGCAGCCTACTTTTACAGGGCAAAAACCGGAAGGACTGGTTGGTGTCTTCGATAGAGATAGACACGCCATTCTCAACGAGGAAGAACTGGTCTCATTCTACTTTGGTAACAGTGTTGGTTTTATGATTGATGTTGGCGCGAATATGGGTAAGGTGAGTGATCTATTTTTGGCAAAACAATGGAACGTTCATGCGTTTGAGCCAGACCCTGAAAATAGAAGACGCCTGGAATCAAGACTTGGTGGAGATAAAAGGCTGACGATAAACCAGGAAGCAGTATCCAACGAGAGCGGTCTGGAACTTCCCCTCTTTGCCAGTGAAGATAGTACTGGAATCAGTTCGTTATCTGCGTTCACTAAGGGGCACGAGCAAATTTGCACTGTATCCACCATCACTTTAGACGACTACTGTGCAAGGCTCGATATTGGTAGCATCGACTTCCTGAAAATTGATGTGGGGGGACATGACAAGTTCGTGTTGGAAGGATTCCCCTGGGATAGAATTCGGCCGCGGGTTATTCAAGCTGAGTTCGAAAACAATAAAACAGTGCCGCTGGGTTACACGGTACATGATCTTGCATCGTTGCTGCTTAGTCACGGGTACTCCGTATATATAAGTGAATGGCATCCAATCATAAAATATGGGGCCGCTCACGATTGGTGCAGAATACTACCCTATAGTACGAATCTGGATCTGGAGCTGACATGGGGAAACGTCCTCGCATTCAAGGAGACACCTGATTTCGACTACCTTCAAACTCTCGCGCTAAAAGCCCTAGCTTACAACAGAAAAGCATATGCGCCCCCCCAATTGACTTTTTCACGGGGCGCAGCAAAGCTTAAGAAGTTCTTGAGACGAGCCCTAAGAGTATTATTCTCTATATTTTCAAAAGTAATAATTCGCGTTTCAAAAAACCCTCGCGGCGCCCGATTGAAGAAAAAACTTGAGCGCCGATACATTGACGAAATCGGTTGTTCCTAGAGGTTTGTGTGAAAGTTTGATTCGTTTTTGCCATCGGCGTTCAGGGCTGACAGAGAGCAACATGTGTAGACGCGAGTGACTCCATATCAAGTCTAGGTTTAGCAACCCCTAGACGCGGGTAAAGAGTTGGTGCTAGATGTTGGCGATAATTTCTACCGTTGAATAAAAAAGGCAATTGGTTTTTTATGCACATGTTTTCAGGTTGGTATATATGGAGAGTGTAAAGAGAAAGAACCGCAGTCAAATGAGCAGTAAAATCTCAATAATTATTCCAGTCTATAACGGGAAAAAATTTATTCGAACGGCACTTGAAAGTTGTCTTTCCCAAACATATAAAAATATCGAAATTATTGTTATTAATGACGGCTCGACAGACGGTCTAAATGCATTCGATGTTTCATATCCTGGGAAAAATATAATCTATTTTGAACAGGAAAATAGAGGGTTAGGCCTCACGAGAAACTTTGGCATTCAAAGATCGTCGGGTGATCTAGTTTTTTTCCTGGATGCAGATGATGATATACCTCAGGATGCATTGACAAAATTGGCTGGTGCGATCCATGGCTCGGACTTTGTAGCGGGAAAGTGCAGGCGCGTATTTTTGGACCGAACTGGGGAGAGATACAAAGCGAATGTGTGGAAGGAGAAAACCTTCAGAGGGAAGCCCGATAAGTATCAAATGGTAGTAGATACTATCTCCACCAATAAACTATATCGAAAGAATTTTCTCTTAGAGAAGAGTCTGGAGTTTAAAACAGGGCGTTTTGAGGACAAACTTTTTATTGCAAAGCTTTTCGACGAGAGTGACAATTTTTCTGTCCTGAATAAGGTTGTCTATAATTGGTATGTACGTGATGGCCAGGATAGCTTGTCATCTGTTTATACTATCGACACACTTAGGGAAAGAATGGAGGCGGTTATTGAAAGTATCGAGTCAGTGCATGACGAAAAAATTAGAATTGCCCTAATTAATAATGCAATTACGCATGACCTGAAACTTTACGTAAATCCCTGTTTGTTCTACTCCGAAGATGATCTGGAATCATTGTACGAAATATATTATGGATTTGTAAAAAAATATGAAGATTACCTATGTTCAAATAAATATGGGGTAAATAACCCGATTGTTGAAAATATCGAGAACAAGCAGGAAGTTAAGCGCATGTTCCTAACAATCTCACGGGGAAAAAATAATTTGGCCGGATCAAAAGAGAGAGTTTTGCGTCGCTTTATGAGTCGTATTTCGGCTCGAATTGGCCGGTTTATCTCGGAATTTATTTAGAACATAAAGGTAGGCCCCCGGAGTAGCTGGGATTTGAAGGTTTGGCGTATCATAATCGCAGTCAAAATCCTTTTTCTCGACGCGCCATTCCCCGTAGCTTTCACACAGATACAGGTCATAGTTCTCAGCTCCAATGCATGTCGTCTGATAAAATTGATATTTTTTCAGGGAGAACTTTTCGTTTGACCACAAATGTATCGATGATCCATGAATGTATTGACCGTCGTTCTCGAAGTGAATGAAAAGATCAATGGCAATATAGCTGTCATGAAGTATTTTTATTATTAATGGTTGTTTACTGCGTCTGATAGTACTGTCGTCTTCATTCTCCTCCAGATAGTATCCAATTTCTTTCAGATAAAGGACGTCGCTCTTGTTTAGAGCATCTATAAATAAACTCAAATTGAACTCAGTGTCGAAGCAATCAAGATCGATATCGTAATCGTGTCCCAAGAATTTTCCTTCACGAACTGCGCCTAGAAACGTACCGCTTACGAGGAACAGACCTCCAGGAAGATCGTAACCGACAAATTGCGTAGTTATGGCGTTGCTCACCGAGAGCTAATGCCGGAAGCGACTCACGATACCTCTCAGTATGCGAACAACAGGGCGGAACAATCAAACAAGCCGACCAGGGTGCGGGAACGAGGGATGCGTGGTCCGGCATCCCGGACGTTCAAATCGCTTCATCAGGCTCAGCCATTTTTGGGCGCTTATGCTGCGGTTAGTAATCTGTTCAATCTTGGAAGGCACCCGGTACCTGCAGGCCACTATCGGGATC
>PVMS01020990.1_pt1 | contig 13722 bp, 11 predicted proteins | sample 1853461 | NCBI WGS metagenome assembly PVMS01 (sample SAMN08582032, study PRJNA380276) | Marine sediment metagenome, whole genome shotgun sequencing project. | isolation source: ocean sediment barecode stripped | collected 2017 | reverse complement strand
GGCCTCGCGCTCGGTCGTGGGCTGCATGAGGCGGCGGTCGAGCTCGTCGGGCTCTTCGGGCTTAGAGTCCACCTGCATGCGCAGCCGCGACGGCGCCTCGTCCACCAGGGCGATCGCCTTGTCGGGCAAGAAGCGGTCGGAGATGTATCGGTTGGACAGCGTGGCGGCAGCGACCAGCGCCGCATCGGAAATGCGCACGCCATGATGCAGCTCGTATTTCTCGTTCAGCCCACGCAGGATGGAGATGGTGTCCTCCACCGAGGGCTCGGGCACGAACACAGGCTGGAAGCGCCGGGCGAGCGCCGCGTCCTTCTCCACATGCTTGCGATATTCGTCGAGCGTGGTGGCGCCGACGCAATGGAGCTGGCCTCTGGCCAGAGCGGGCTTCAACAGGTTGGAGGCGTCCATGGCCCCGTCCCCGGCGCCAGCGCCAACCAAAGTATGCATCTCGTCGATGAAGAGGATGATCTGGCCGTCGCTGGCCTCGATCTCCGACAGCACGGCTTTCAGCCGCTCTTCGAACTCGCCGCGATATTTGGCGCCGGCGATGAGCGAGCCCATGTCGAGCGACAGCAGCTTCTTGCCCTTCAGGCTCTCCGGCACATCGCCCTTAATGATGCGACTGGCCAAGCCTTCGACGATGGCCGTCTTGCCGACGCCCGGCTCGCCGATCAGCACGGGATTATTCTTCGTGCGCCGCGACAGAACTTGGATCGTGCGGCGGATCTCCTCGTCGCGACCGATCACCGGGTCGAGCTCGCCTTTCTCGGCGGCCTCGGTGAAGTCCCGCGTGTAACGCTTCAGCGCATCGTAGGACTGCTCGGCCGAGGCGCTATCCGCCGTGCGCCCTTTGCGCAGATCGTTGATCGCCTCGTTGAGGCTTTGCGCCGTCACGCCAGACTCGTTGAGGATGTCGGCGACCTCGCCCTCTTTCGTCATGGTGAGCGCCTGGAGCACGCGTTCCACGGTGACGAAGCTGTCGCCGGCCTTGGTCGCCACCTGCTCCGCCTGGTCGAGAACGCGCGACAAAGCCGGCGTCATAAGCGGCTGCGTGGCGCCAGAACCCGAGACCTTAGGCAGCTTGGCCAGCGCCGCATCGGTGCGCTTTAGCGCCTGCTTGGCGTCGCCACCAGCACGGCCGATGAGCCCCGCGGCGAGCCCTTCGGGGTCGTCGAGCAGCGCCTTTAATAGATGGTCGGGGGTGATCTGCGGGTTGCCGTCGCGCAAGGCAATGGTTTGCGCCGACTGGATGAAACCCTTGAGGCGGTCGGAAAGCTTTTCGAAATCCATAATTTTCCCTCTGAGATCGGGCCAAGCATCAGGGGTGTGGCCGGGAAAGGGCAGCGGCCAAATAGCGGGTCGTTCCCGAACCTCATAACCCAGGGCTCGTTAACGGACATATAGCGATCCGTTTAGCGCACAGAAGGGGGAAGGGATTTGATGGAAAGCAAACTTGATGGCGAGCAAGCTCGCGGACGCGCATGCAGCGCACGTCCCTCGGCCAAGCCAAGGCCGGCAACGATCTCGACAATGAGAATGAAAAGAAGACGAAGAGCCTTAGCTCACCGAGGCGAAGGGCCTTGGCTCGCCGAGCTTTAGCTCACCGTGTCGGAAACCGTCTCGCCTTCGTCCGCGGCTTGCGCCTTGTCAGGCTCGGCGCCATTGGCGTCATTAACGCCTTCGCTCCGGTTTTCCGCCTGCCGGCCACGGCCACGTCCGCCATGATGTTCCCGATCGCCGATGTGGCGTTGGCGGTCTTGGCTGCCAGCGCCGGCATCCGCCGTCTCGCGCTCGGCATTTTCACCGCCGCCCTGTTCAGCATTCTGCCGGGGGCGACCCCCGCCCCCGTTAGGCTGATCGCCCGACTGAGGCGCGTTTTGCGGGACAGCCTGCGCCTGGGCGGCCATGACGATGCGATTGTAATGCTCGGCGTGCTGGAGATAGCTCTCAGCGGTCACGATGTCGCCGGAGGACAAGGCGTCGCGAGCGAGCGACATATACTTCTCCGCCACGTGGGACGCGGTCCCGCGAACCTTCACCTCCGGGCCGTTCGACTCGTAACTCCGTGACATTGGATTTTGGGGCTTACGGCCGCGGCCGCGACCCCTACGATTCTGTTGTCCTTGCCTCATGAGCCTTTTTCACCTGATTTGCAGCCTAAAGCCGCTTCCTTCGTTCCCTGATTCACTGAATTCAAATTCGGATTGCGCTCGGTCCCGGACACGCTTTGCGCCCGGAAAGCCGGATCGGCCACGCAGTCGTCACAACGCTATTTTTTGCTGCCTTGTCTTGGGTCTTTACCCGGCGCCACGCATCCTGAATCCCTGGGCCAGCGCCAGCCAACCAAAATCTGATGGGCGATTGAGCGCCTCCTGAACGTCCCGAGAGGCAACACCGCCTATCAATCGAGGTTCACGAGATATCCGCTTCAGTTGCCATGCAACCGGCTGCGTCCCTAAATCCACGCTGGCCGAATGTCTTCCGTGGCTCGAACCTACCCTGAACATCGTGGCTTTCCAAGCTCATTTTTGGGGGTATTTGAGGTTCCCCGGAGCCCTTCAGAGCCCCCGGCGAGGACACAACGCGCCCTCCCCGCAAGGTCGAAGTGCACACTGTCTTCCCCCACGTTCAACCCCGCCGCGCGGAAGATGTCCGCCACCGCCTCGGCTTGGGTGGACCCAATTTCGACCACAAGCTGACCGCCCTCTTTCAGAGCCTGGAGCGCCCCTTTTGCGATGCACCGATAGGCGTCGAGCCCATCCGCACCGCCATCGAGCGCAAGCATGGGATCGAATCCTGAAACCTCCCGCGCCAAGCCGGCGATCTCGCCGCTCGCGATATAGGGCGGATTGGACAGGATCAGGTCGAAGCGGCCCGGCACCCCATCGAACCAGTCAGAAGCGATGAACCGAGCGCGATCGGCCAGCCCCAACCGGCTGGCGTTTCCGGCGGCCCGCCGAAGCGCGCCCTCGCTCATGTCGGTGCCGATGCCTTGGGCCTGCGGCAGCTCAGCCAGCAGCGTGAGCAAGATGCAGCCCGAGCCGGTACCGAGATCGAGCAGCCGAAGCGGCCGGTCCCGCCAGCCGTTTTGCGTGACAAATGCAAGCGCCGCCTCGATCAGTGTCTCGGTGTCGGGGCGCGGGTCAAGCGTATGGGCGTCGACCTCGAAGTGACGACCGTAGAATTCCCTATTCCCTTTGATGCGCGACACGGGCTCGCCCTGAAGGCGGCGCGCCACATAGCCATCAAGCAGCGCCGCGGCTTCGGGCGGCAAAGCCTCGCGGTTTCGCGCAATCAGAGCTTCATGGGTCAGACCGCTGGCATGACAGAGTAGCAAGCGCCCATCGAGAGCCGCTGTCTCAATACCCCCGTCCCGCAAAGTCTGCGCTGCCTCTCGGAGCGCCGCCTCGACGGTCTGGGTCACGCCTCGGGCTCTTCTTGCATGGCGGCAAGTTGGTTCGTTTGATAATCGGTGATCAAGGCGTCAACGATCTCGTCCAGCGCCGGCTCGCCCTCAAGCACCATCTGCAATTGATGCGTGGTGAGCCCAATCCGGTGATCGGTCACCCGGCCTTGCGGAAAATTGTAAGTGCGGATGCGCTGGGACCGGTCGCCGGTGCCGATCTGGCTGCGGCGGTCTTTCGCCCGCTCCGCATCGAGCTTGCCGCGCTCCAGATCGTAAAGGCGCGCCCGCAGCACCTTCATGGCCTTCGCCCTGTTCTTATGCTGGGACTTCTCATCCTGCTGGATGACCACCAGGCCGGACGGTAGGTGGGTGATCCTGATGGCACTGTCGGTGGTGTTGACCGATTGCCCGCCCGGACCGCTGGCGCGGTAAATATCGACGCGCAAATCCTTCTCTTCGATCTGGATGTCGACCTCCTCGGCCTCGGGCAACACGGCCACGGTCGCCGCCGAAGTATGGATACGGCCTTGGGTTTCGGTTTCGGGCACGCGCTGCACACGATGCACGCCGGACTCGAACTTCATCAGGGCGAACACGCCCTTGCCGGTGATGTTGGCGATGATCTCTTTGTAACCGCCAGTGGCCGACTCGCTCGCCGACATGACGTTGACCTTCCAGCCGTGCCGGTCCGCGTAGCGCTGATACATGCGGAATAAATCGCCGGCGAACAACGCCGCCTCGTCGCCGCCAGTGCCGGCCCGCACTTCCAAGATCGCGCTCTTCTCGTCGGCGTCGTCCTTGGGCAGCAACTGCACCTTCAACTTGTGATCGAGTTCCTCGATCTTCGCATCGAGCCCGCTGATTTCCTCCTCGGCGAGCGCGGTCATCTCCGGATCGGAGCTATCGTCGTCGATGATCTCTTGCAGACCGTCCCGTTCTGTTTGCGTCTCGCGCAGCGTGTTGATCGTCGCCACGATGGGATCGAGCTCGGCAAATTCGCGGGAGAGGCGCACAAAGCTTTCCTGGTCGGCGCCGGACGCAAGCGTGCCCTGCACCGTCTCCCAACGGGCAACAAGGTGGTTGAGTTTCTCAGCGGGAATCGTCGTCATGGGATGGTCTGAAAAAATTAGAAATTATTCGGAAGCCGGTCGGCCTTGCGGCTGCGCGGGTCGTCGGGATCCAAAACGGGGTTCGAAGTGCCGGAAGACCCCGAGGACAACGATGGGCCAGACGAGTCGCCGAACACCATCCATAGTCCAACCAAGATCACCAAGGCAACAAGAGCGATAAGCCCCCATTTCATCAAACTGCGCTTCTTGCGTTTCGGCTCCAGCTCCGGTTCCACTTCCGGCTCGCCCATCGAAGCATCTTCGCCCTGCAACGGCTCCGCTTCCGGCTCGCCCGGAACATCTTGAGCCGGCCGCCCAGGCGCCAGCGCGTCCTGTGCACCCTCCGCCCAAGGTGCCTGAGGCGGCGATGGGGCCTGAGGCGAAATTGGAGCCTGAGGCGTTGAGGCTTGAGGTGAAATTGGAGCCTGAGGCGGTGCGGCTTGCGCCGGGGCGACAGCCGGCGCTTGGGGCTGAGTCCCTAGCGGCTGAGTCGCCGGCGGCATGCCTCCGATACCCCCTGGCGGCGTGCCGCCCGGCCAAGCAGCCTGAGGTGCTTGGGGCTGAACGGCTTGCGGTTGAACGGCTTGCGGCTGCGCCGCTGGCGGTTGTGCTGTTTGCGGCTGACCGTTCGGCCACGGGATTGGTGAGGGGGCCTGAGGCGCCGACGCTTGGGGCGGGGCTTGAGGCGGCGCCATGACGGGAACATCCGGCACGGCCTTCGGCCCCAGCTCAACGATTCCGGCTTCTAGCTGAGCGTAAATGCGCCGAAGCAGCGGGGCCGTATCGAGATTGAGGATCGTGCCATAGGCGTTGACGACGCGACAGGTCTCGGGCCAGGGGGGCAGCGCATGAAGCGCGCCCTGCTCAAGCGCCTGGACCACCTCGACCGGGGTGGCAATTCTCGCGGCAAGGTCTGCCTCGGTCAGGTTGCTAGCAACCCTCAGATCCCGAAACAGCGAGGCCACTTCCGCATCAGAGCCCGCAGGCATTTCCGTTATCCCGTGAAATTTGAAGACGCCGCCGCCCGGCATCGGACGATGGGCCTAGTAGCACATTCTGTGGCCTAGCTGTCATCGCTTGGCCGACCCCATCTGGCGATCCACGGCTAACACAAGCCCAATGCCAATAAGTTTGCAACCCTTTGAGAGGATACCATATTGCTGCAACTCCGTTGCCTTTCGCCGCCCACCAGACACCTATATCTGCACGCCGGTCTCGGCGGCAAAGCGCTTTAAATCCTCGCGCAGCGAGATTGCGTGGCCTTCGAGCAATTCATCGAGCTTCTGCTCCAAATTGCTTGCATCCAGGGACCGGATCATCGCCTTGACCGGCCCCACCGAGGCCGGGGCCATGGAAATCGACCGGAACCCAAGACCGATCAGCGTCATGGCCTCAAGCGACTTGCCCGCCATCTCGCCGCAGAGCGTGAGCGGCACGGCGTGTTTCTTAGCCCCTTGCACGATCTGACGAAGCGCCCGAAGCGCCGAGGGGCTGAGCGGGTCGAACCGATCCGCCACCCGGACATTGCCCCTGTCGGCGGCGAAAATGAATTGCAGAAGATCGTTGGAGCCGACCGAGGCGAAGTCGATCAGAGGCATGATGCTGTCGAGCTGCCACAACAATGCCGGGACTTCGATCATCGCTCCCACCAGCAAGCGGCTCGGCTCTGGGCGCCCGTGCTTCTTGAGGAGGAGAACCTCGCGGTCGATCAGCGCGCGGGCCAGTTCGAACTCGGAGACATCGGCGATCATCGGCAGCATGAGATTGAGCTCGCGCCCATTCGTAGCGCGAAGCAGCGCCCTGATCTGCGTGCGGAACAGCGCCGGCCGGTCGAGTGCCATGCGGATCGCCCGCCAGCCAAGCGCCGGGTTTTCTTCAGCACCGCCACGCAAATAAGGGATCACCTTGTCGCCGCCCACGTCGAGCGAGCGGAACACCACGGGCTTGTCGCCCGCAGCATCGAGAATGGACTGATAGAAGCGCGTCTGCTGATCGAGCCGGGGAAGGGTCGGGGAGATCATGAACTGTAGCTCGGTGCGGAACAGACCGACGCCATCCGCACCGGACTCAGCGAGATGGGGCATGTCGAACAGGAGTCCGGCATTGATGTTGAGCCCCACGCGCTCGCCGTCCAGCGTCACCGCCGGCACGTCCCGCAGCGCCGCGTATTGCGCCTGGCGCCGCGCCCGGAAGCGAACTTTGTCCGAGTAAGCCGAGATGAGTTCTGGGGTGGGGCGCACATGCAGCTCACCACCCTCGGCGTCGAGGATGGCCGCGTCGCCCGGCTCCACCACATCCAGCGCGCCTTTGCACTGGGTGATCGCCGCAATGCCGAGTGCCCGGGCCACGATGGCCACATGACTGTTGGCGCCGCCCTCCTCCAACACCAGCCCGCGCAAGCGATGCCGGTCGTAATCGAGCAATTCAGCCGGGCCCATGGTGCGCGCAACGACGATGGAGTCCTCGGGGAGATTGCCCGTGGCCGCCGTCTGCGTATCGCCCGACAACAAGCGAAGCAGGCGGTTCGACAAATCGTCGATGTCATGCAGACGATCGCGGAACCGGGGATCGGGCATCCGCATCATGCGCGCCCGCGTATCGTTGCGCACGCGCTGCACGGCCGCCTCGGCGGTCAAACCCGTGGCCAACGCCTCGTCGAGTCGGCGCCGCCAACCGTGGTCGTGGGCGAACATGCGGAAAGCCTCAAGCACCTCGCGATGCTCTCCGGCACGCGCCAAGTCGCCCCGCTCCATCATCGCGTCGATCGCGCCGGTCAGATCCTCGATCGCCTGGAGCAATCTTTGCCGTTCGAGATCGACATCCTCGGCAATGAGGCGGGTCACCACGATGCGGGGCTCATGCAACACGATATGGCCAAGCGCCACGGTCTCGGTGATGGGCTTGCCCGTGAACCGGATATTGGTGTCGCGGCGGGCCTCGGCCGCAACCTCATCAACGAGGAAGCCGCCAGAGGCGATCATCTCGGCGAGAACCATCGCCGTGGTCTGAAGCGCCTCGACCTCTTCGTCGCTATACATTCTCTTGGTGCGGTTCTGCACCGTGAGCACGCCGATCGTGTCGCCACCGCGCAAAATCGGCACGCCGACGAAGGAGTGATAAATCTCCTCGCCCGTCTCCGGCCGGAAGGAGAAGGCCGGATGATGCTGAGCATCGGCGAATTGCTTAGGTTCGGCCTGCTCGGCAATCAGGCCGACCAGACCTTCGCCGGGCTTGAGATGGGTATTGTGGACCGCCTCGGCGTTCAGGCCCTCGGTAGCCACCAGCTCGAGCGAGCCGTCGCGCCGCCGCAAATAAAGCGAGCACACCTCGGCCACGATATTGGAGGCGATCAGCACCACGACCTTGTCGAGGCGCGCCTGCGCGCTCTCGTGTTCCGCCATCACCTCGCGCAGGCGACGGAGCATTTGTCTTGGAGCACCAACTGACGCAGGCATAACTACCAGTCCTCGCCGACCGGGCTGAGTGCGGCGGACCTAACGTCTCCTAAGAGGTTTAAGGCTGACCGCAACTCACCCGCTATTGGCTGTCTAATCCGAACAAGGAATGCAGGGTCCGTACCGCAAGCTCGGCATAGGCTGCATCGATCAATACGCTGATTTTGATCTCGGATGTCGAGATCGCCTCGATATTGATGCCCTTTTCGGCAAGCGCGCTGAACATCTGCGCGGCAACCCCGGCGTGGCTCCGCATCCCGACGCCAATGGCCGACACCTTGGCGATGTCGGTCGAGCCGCGCAAATCCAAATAGTCGATGGAATCCTTGGAATTCCTCAAAACTTCGAGTGCCCGATCAAGATCGGCATTCTGCACCGTGAAGGTGAGATCGGTATGACGCCCGTCCTCCGACACGTTCTGCACGATCATGTCGACATTGATATGGGCTTCGGCCAAGGGTCCGAACACGCGCGCCGCGACGCCCGGCTTATCGGCGACCTTGAGCAGCGTCACCTTGGCCTCGTCCCGCGCATAGGCAATTCCACTGACAACGTTCTGCTCCACGATCTCATCCTCATGGCAAACAAGTGTACCAACCCCAGCACCGGTCTCGCCTTCGCCGGCAGTTTCGGGCGCGTCGAAACTCGACCGCACGAGCAGGCGCACGCCCTTCTGCATGGCAAGCTCGACCGAGCGGGTTTGCAGCACCTTGGCCCCTTGCGAGGCCATTTCTAGCATTTCCTCGTAGGAGATGCGGTCCAACCGATGGGCCTTCGCCACCACGCGGGGATCGGTGGTGTAGACCCCGTCCACGTCCGTATAGATGTCGCAGCGGTCAGCGGCGAGCGCCGCTGCCAACGCCACCGCGCTCGTGTCGGACCCACCCCGGCCAAGCGTGGCGATACGGCCCCCTGGCGCAACGCCCTGGAAGCCGGCAACTACCGCCACCTCGCCGTCGAGCATCCGCGCCTTCAGCACACCCACATCGATGCTGGTGATCCGGGCGGTGCGATGAGCGGCGTCGGTATGCAGCGGGATCTGCCAGCCCTGCCAAGATCGCGCGGCCACGCCCATGGACTGGAGCACCAGCGCCAGCAGCCCGGAGGTCACCTGCTCGCCCGAGGACACCACGGCATCGTATTCGCAAGCGTCATAGTGAGCCGAGGCTTCCGACCCGTTCTCCGAGCGCCCCTTAAAGTCCCACGCCTCCTCGACCAGCGAAACGAGCTGGTTGGTCTGCCCGGCCATGGCGGAGACCACCACGGCACAGGCATGCCCAGCGTCGGCCTCGCGCTTCACATGCACCGCGGCCGCCCGGATGCGCTCGAGATCGGCCACCGACGTGCCGCCAAATTTCAACACCAGCAGAGACATGACTGCTCACAACAAGAGGGCCGGCCCTTGATCTTGGACCGGCCGGAAAAACCTGGGTCATTCATACTGACTGGGACCCGGAGCCGCAACATGGCTCGGGGCTCCTTGACAGGCGGTGAAGGCGGGCGGCCAATGCGGCCAATGGCTTCGCTCAAGAAATCCGCCACAATCGACCACGACGAGGTCGCCCGTTTCGCCAAGCTTGCCGACGATTGGTGGGACGCGAAAGGGCCCTTCGCGCCGCTGCATCAGATCGGCCCAACCCGCCTCACCTATATCCGCGACCAGCTTTGTGAGCATTTTGGGCGCGATCCCAAGGCGCCGCCGAGCCTCACTGGCCTCTCGGTGCTGGATATTGGCTGCGGTGGCGGGCTCGTTTCGGAGCCTCTGGCGAGACTTGGCGCCAATGTCACCGGCATCGATCCCGCGCAAGAGACCATCGAAGCCGCCAAAGCCCATGCCAAGGGCTCTGGGCTCAAAATCGCCTACCGCGCGGCCATGGCGGAAGACCTGGCCGAGGAGGGCAAGAGCTTCGACGCCGTGCTTCTGCTGGAAGTGGTTGAGCATGTGCCGGACGTGCCGGCCTTCTTGAAAAGGCTCGCGCCCTTGGTGAAGCCCGGCGGGGTCATGATCCTGTCGACCTTGAACCGAACGCTGAAAGCCTATGCGCTGGCCATTGTCGGCGCGGAATACATCCTGCGCTGGATGCCGGTCGGCACCCATCAGTGGGATCGCTTCGTGCGGCCCGAGGAATTGAAGGCCGCTGTTGAAGGCGCCGGCCTAAAACTCGCCGGCACAAGGGGCATGGTCTACGACCCCCTCGCCGACGAATGGAGCCTGTCAGGCGACACCGGCGTGAATTATTTCGCCACCGCCACGAAAGCTAAGAGCGCCTAAAAGCCTCTAATAGCGGCCCGGAGCCCGGAACCAACGCCTGCCGCGCCGCTGCTGCGGCTGACGCTGCTGGGGCCGGGCTTCGTAATAGGGCTGGAACAACCGTCGACGCGTGGCGCGGCGGCGACCGGGCGGCGGCCCGTCGTAATAGCCATACCGATCGAAATACTCTTGCTCACCGCGCGGCCGTCGTCGTGGTTGCGTGATTTTGTATTCGCCACCAGGCGAGACACCCACCAGCACCACTTCGGTATTTTTCAGCCCCTTCTCCTTGACCAGCGCGAAGAGGGTCGCGGCGTTCTTTGGCGAAAGGCGCACGCAGCCATGGGAAGCCGGCGTACCGAGCTTCTTCGTTTCGTTGGTGGCGTGGATCGCATGCCCTTTCTTAGTGAAGAAGATGGCGTGGGGCATGGGCGCGTTGTCCCACTGCCGACTGTACCAAATCTTGTTCATGGAGGAGGCGGTGAAATTGCCTGACGGCGTCGAATAACCGCCGATGCCGGTGGAAACCGGCCAGCTATATTTCTCCATGCCGTCGACCCAGACGGTCATTTCCTGGATGCCCTTGTCGATGGTCACTACGACCTTCGACTGGGGCTCCTCGATGGCCATATCGGGGTCGCTGTTCAGCGTCTCGATAGAGGGATCACCGTCCGGATAGACCGGCTGCGGCTGCGAGGAGAGTGCGGCGACTTCCCCTTGCGAATCGGTAGCCCGCGAGGGCTCGGCGTTCGCAGGAGCGCCCAGCAGAACCGCCAATAGACCGGCGGCGATGAGATGAAATGGTAAATTTCGGAATATAAATAGCGATATGAGGCGCATTGTTCGTTCCCTGGTTCAAGCGCAAACCACCGCCCGGCAGCCTTAGAATAGTAGGACAATCAGGGCTTTACCAGGGCGCTTCGCGAGGAGTGTTCCTCTTTTCTACCCGAGAGGCCCAAACAAGACATTACTAACGAATGACAAACTTATGATGGCAACGCGCGCGGTTCAGTTGTGTTCCTCAGGCAATGGCGGCAACGGCACGGCGGAAATGCCCTCCTCGTGCAGTTCCTTGGCTTCGTCGGCGCTCGCCTCGCCATAAATGCTGCGGGCTTCCGTTTCGCCGTAATGCATCTTGCGCGCCTCCTCGGGGAAGGCTTTGCCCACATCGTCGGCATTGGCCTTGAGGTGTTCGCGCATATCTTTGAGGAAGGCGTAAGTTTGCTTCGCCCCGCCCTCCGCCGGCTTTTCGGCCGCTTTGCCTTTGCCCCGCAACACGGCTGGGGCCATAGGCGCCTTCTCCACATCGGCGCTGCCGCAAGCCGGGCACACGATGGCGCCGGCCTCGATCTGCTCATCGTAAGAGTCGCCCGATGAGAACCAAGCGTCGAAGCCGTGACCTTGATCGCAAGTGAGCGCGAAACGAATCATGACGCTTCCTTCTGTACGGGACGCGGCACGGGGCGCGCAATCTCGATCTCGAAGTCTCGCCCATGCTTGAGCGAAGGGATTAGGCCACGCGCCTCATCGGACGCGCCTAAATCGATGTCGGCAAAGATCACGCAAGGCTCTTCACCGGCCTCGGCGAGGATCTCACCCCAGGGCGACACGATCATGGAGTGGCCGAAAGTCTCCCGGCCATTCTTGTGCAGGCCACCTTGGGTAGCGGCGAGCACGAAGGCGCCGGTCTCGATGGCCCGCGCCCGCACCAGCACGTGCCAATGAGCTTGGCCGGTCTGCTTGGTGAAGGCGGCGGGGATGGCGATGAGATTGGCGCCTTCCGTGGCCAGCGCGCGATAGAGCCCAGGAAAACGGAGGTCGTAGCAAATGGTCATGCCGAGACGCCCAAACGGCAGCTCGACAATGACCGCCTTCGAGCCCGGCCCATAATATTGGGACTCCCGATAGCTCTCGCCCCCGGCGAGATCGACATCGAACATATGGAGCTTGTCGTAACGCGCGGCGATCTCACCTTGCGGATCGATGACGTAGGAGCGGTTGGCCACGCGGCCCCCGCCGATCTTGATGCCGAGCGAGCCGATATGCACCCAGATACCGAGTTCGGCAGCGAGCGATCTTAGACGCGCCAGCGGGACGCTGTCCGCCTCCGGCTGAGCCAACGCTGCCGCCCGTTCGGGCTCAAGCTCCATCAGCGCGGTGTTCTCAGGCGTCTGCACATAATCGGCGCCGCCTTTGGCCGCTTGGCGGATCAGCGCCTCGGCCTGATCGAGATTGGGTGAAATGGCGCGGCCTGCCCGCAATTGCACGAGCGCCGCACGGAACTGCCCATCTGAAAACTTGGCTGTCATCGGTTTGGTCTCTGGAAGGACGGGATATCCGGCTTGAGGAATAGGACCAGACTCTCAAGGCTTGGTAACTGGGGGCTTAACGAGTTTGGCGCAAGCCTTCTGCCTTCGGGCCAAAGCCTAGCCATCCGGGCGCAAACCTCGCCCTAAAGCACGAAAGCCGTGGGTTCGACGACCCTGGCGAGCGCCAGCACATCGACTCGCGCCGCCTTGGCCCGCTTGAGCACGCGGGCACACGCCTCGGCCGTCGCTCCCGTGGCGATGACATCGTCGATCACCACCACTTTTTTGCCTCTGGCCTGACTTGCAAGCGAAGGCTCGACCTTGAACGCGCCGGCTACGTTGCGCACGCGCTGCTCCGCCGTCAGTCCCACCTGCGAGACCGTCCGCCGAACGCGCTTCAGCACGAAGCAGTCGGCGGGAATGTCTGTCAGGCGCTCCAGACCTTGCGCCAGCGTGGCCGACTGGTTGAACCGCCGCCGCCACAGACGCGAACGATAAAGCGGCACCGGCACGATCAACTCGGCATCGTCGAGAAGTTCGCCCCCCGCGCGGACCAGCCACCGGCTGAACAGGGCCACACCTTCTTGGCGGTCGCGATATTTGAAGCCGTGGATCAGATCGCGCATGGTCTTGGAATAGCGCGCCACGGCCCGGGCCCGGTCATAGACTGGCGGCGAGGCGATCGCCGCCGCCGAGAGCGACGGCTCGCCCGCATCGTAAGGCAGCGGCACGCCCAGCCGCGCGCAGATGGGAGGCGCGATGAAATCGATGCGAGCAAAGCAATCCCCACAGAGAAGTCCGTGGTTGGAAATGCGCGACCGGCACGCGATGCAGACCGGCGGCAGCAACAGGTTCGCCGCAGCACCCAGCACCGACCGCCAGGCGGGCGCCGCACGCTCCAAACCCATCTCTGTCTCGCTGACAGGCATGGGACATATGATACAGCAGCAATGGGCCGTCCTAGAAGCAAAGAGACCATACCCCAGGACGCTGGGCTTTAGGGTAACGGCATGACCGACGACCACAGGCTGTTCGACCGAGCCCTGCTACGCAAGCGCCGCGCCCGCTTCGCCCACGAGGTCGGCGCACGCGAAAATCTCATCGCTTATGTGGCGCGCGAGATCGCCGAGCGCATCGAAATCATGCTCAGGAAATTTCCCCTGGCGCTCGACCTCGGCGCCTATCACGGTCT
>PVMS01144863.1_pt1 | contig 13726 bp, 13 predicted proteins | sample 1853461 | NCBI WGS metagenome assembly PVMS01 (sample SAMN08582032, study PRJNA380276) | Marine sediment metagenome, whole genome shotgun sequencing project. | isolation source: ocean sediment barecode stripped | collected 2017 | reverse complement strand
AGATGAAAATAATGACCTTCCCCCTATATGGGTTCATTCTGAACATCAGATACTCCTTCCAAGGACCTTCTCAGCGAGTTCCTGAGAGAATAGAGACACTTCTTTCTCTAAAGATTGTCGGAGTCCTTCCATATCGCGCGCCGTCTCCTCCCTGGCTTCAGTGATCTTTTCGCCTACCGAATCGACGGCGTTTTGCACCATCTTGGCTTCTTCATGACGGCCCTCGTTCTTACTGTCTTCCTTTTCGTTGAAGCCATCCTTCCTTGCCGCCGCCGTGTTCTGCTCGAGTTCCTCGGCCAAGCGTGAAGACCGCTCCAGGAGATCCGAGATGGTCCCCTCTGAAGCACTCATTTCTTCCCGTCTTCGACCCAGTATCTTTCGGATGGGTTTATAAAGGATGATATTGAGGATAAATAGAAGGACAAGGAAATTGATAAGCTGGACAATCAGGGTGTTATCTATGTTAAGCATGATCCCTTAATACCTCTGATTTGTGAAATAAATTTCAAAGTGTAACGCCTTTTACAAAAAAAAAAATCACTTGTCAAAACTTTTTATTGGGTTGTTCTATTTTTTTTGGAATTCTATAAAAAGAGTTGAATAGGGAAAATTACCTTTAGAGACTACATTGTGGTATCAACTCTGACGGAGAATGTTGAAAGTTTCCAGGATCAGAGAGGTCTTGTGTCGTTTTTGAGCGTGCAATATCAGGATATCGTTCTCGTGGCAGATGCTTCAAGATAAGAAAAAGCAGCCGCATAAAGTGGGATTTCATCCTGAAAATGTAATGATCAATCCATCAACTTTTCGGCCTTTTTTTCCCGTACGGGGGCAGGACTGAATGGCGAATCCTCAAGGGAAATGGCCAGGACCTTATCTTCGGCCTGTTCTGTTAATTCAATTGGTTTTTCCATGGAGCAGTTGCCATTGAAGACAACCCCTTCATCTATAACCAATACAGGAGTTTGTATGTTTCCGGAGACCCTTCCGGAGGCATGGATCTCCAACCTTTTCTCAGCCGTGATATTCCCGCGGATTTCTCCGTTTACAATGATATGGGAAGCATGGATATCGGACTCGATAACGGCCAATTCACCGACAATAAGGGTCCCTTTTGTAATAATTTCTCCCTTAAACCGGCCATCAACCCTAACCGCCCCTGTGAAGGTAAGTTTTCCCTCGAATTCTGTATTCGCACCCAAAAAGGCATTGATTTCATCTCTTGTTTTCATTGTGCCTCTCTTTAGTTATCGGGCAGTTTGTTATCATATCAATGTGACCATTGCAAGGAAAATCACTGAAACATAAATCGTCTCATACTGATATTCATGAGTAACCCCATGCCCGCCATTGCCATAACGATGGATGAGCCCCCGTAACTCACCATGACGAGAGGTATGCCGACCACCGGCAGTAGACCTGTTACCATGCTCACATTGATGACCAGTTGCCAAAAAATGATGGCGATGATTCCTAATGCAATGATTGCGCCAAACTTGTCTTTTGAATTTTTTGCGATGTTTATCCCCCACAACATCAGAAAGAGATAAAGTAATAGTAAGCACAAAGAACCTATAAAACCCCACTCCTCCGCGAAAACTGAAAAGGCAAAATCCGTATGTTGTTCGGGCAAGAAATGTAACCGGGTCTGAGTCCCTTTCAAGAAACCTTTTCCCCAAAAAAGCCCGGATCCGATGGCTATCTTGGACTGATTGATATGATACCCGGCCCCCAGGGGATCCTTATCGGGATTTATAAAGATCAGTATACGGTTTCGCTGGTATTCTTTCAGCAGGAAGTGCCATATTAATGGTGCTGTTGATAGGGATATCAGGATCAGTGTCAGGAGCGATTTCCATTTGATCTTGACGAATAAAAGAATAGAAAATGCGACAACGGCCAAACATAAGGCGGTCCCCAGATCAGGTTCCCTCAAGATCAAAACGGCGGGCATTGCGGTGAGTAGAAAGGGCTGCCACAACTCCCTCAGTCCATATTCATTGACCTGTCCATGCTCGTCGAAGAATTTTGCCAAAACAATAACAACTGCGATTTTGGCGAGTTCGGAGGGTTGGAATGACATGCCACCGATACTCAACCATCTCTGTGACCCTGAACGCACGTCACCGAGGAGGAGCACCAGGATCAGCAGTATTAGCGCGAAGATATAGAGTGGATAGGCAAGCGTCTCCAGAAGATGATAATCAAAGGTCGTCATTATTAATAGGACCGCGAACCCAATGAGGAACCAATAGATCTGTTTGACAAAAATTTGAGAACTTCCCATCTCTTTCAAAGGAAATGTGGCACTATAGAGGTTCAGAACACTGACGGTCCCGATCAGAACTAAAATAAGTAACAAAATCCAATCAAAATTCTGAAGTAGTCGTCTGTCAAACATGCCTCTTCAATCCTCGCTCGTTCCTCTTTAAGACGCGTGCTCTCAGTCCGAGAGTTTTGTCCCATATGCACTTTTGAACATTCATTGCACTTCTACCCTGCCCTACCTTCCTTTCTTCAGATAGACCTGAATCAACTCCTTGGCTATTGGCGCCGCGGTACTTGCCCCATGGCCCCCATGCTCAATGATGATGGCCAGGGCTAGGGTTGCGGGATGGTCGATTTCTGCGTTCGCCACGAACCAGGCATGATCCCTGAAACGAGTCGGGATGTCCTCTTCCTTATCGTAGTTTTTTGCTAAATCGAGCGTCACAACCTGTGCGGTTCCCGTTTTTCCGGACACCTCCACACCGTTGATCCTCGCCCTATAAGCTGTCCCGTGAGGCTCATTCACAACGCCATAAAGAGCGCGTCTGATGAGTTCAAGATGTTCAGGTTTGGCCCTGATTTTCCCGGTCACTTTTGGGGCGAATCGGTAGAGTTGTCCCTCATTTTCTCCGACCTGTTGAATGATTTTTGGCTGATACAAAACTCCTCCAGTATAAATGGCGGCTATCATTTGCACCATCTGAAGGGGCGTCACCAATAAATAGCTCTGTCCGATCGAGAGAGAAACGGTCTCACCGGCATGCCACTGCTCCCGCCATCTTTTGGATTTCCATTTTTTGGTAGGAACAAGCCCGGCGCTATCCCCCCCTAGATCAAAGTCCGGTCTTTTTCCCAGACCGAACATCTTTGCATATCGAGCGATATTTTCGACCCCAAGGCGTAGTCCAAGGTTGTAAAAATACACGTCACATGACTCAACGAGGGCCTTGTGAGAGCCACATAACCATGACCTCCTTTCTTCCAGCAACGGTAGATTCGATCTCCGAAAGCGAACTGTCCACCACAAAAGATTTCCTCCTTAGGGTCGATGACCCCCTCCTCCAAACCGGCCAGGGCGACGACAATTTTGAAGATAGAACCGGGAGGATAGAGCCCGGCAATGGCCCTGTTTTGAAGAGGATACTCTTTACCGGAAACGATCTTTTTCCATTCATCCTTGGCAATTCCCCCAATGAAGAGATTCGGATCAAAGGTTGGACCGCTGGCAAGGGCCAGTATCTCTCCGTTATTGGGATTCATGGCGACGATGGCGCCCCTTTTATCTTTCAAGCTTTCTTCCGCCAAATGCTGGAGTTCCTTGTGGATCGTCATGTAGATATTGGCGCCTGGAATCGGGGGTTTCCTCGTGATGACTTGCAGTTTGCGTCCGGCCGCGTCCACCTCCACCTGTTCGCCGCCCCTGGTTCCATTTAAGGCATTCTGCCATTTTACTTCTACGCCATATTTCCCGATGAAATCCCCGGGCCTGTTCTCAGGATAATGGCCGCTCCTCAGCTGACTTTCGCTGATCTCTCCTAAATAACCGATCACATGGGATGCAAATTTTCCAAAAATATAATGTCTCTGGGGCCGCACCTGTATCATTGCACCGGGTAAATTGAATAGATTCGTTTCAATCACGGCCAAGTCTTCGCGAGATAGTTTATTTTTTATAAGGACCGGTTCAAAGGGTCGCTTTCGAGACGACCCGTTAAACTTCTTTTCGCTCTCTTCCGGCTTGAGGCCGATCAGGCTCTGGAAACCGGCTAGCAGTTCCGCTCGGTTCTGAATATCCTCCGGGATGACATACAGATCATAAGAGGGACGATTGTCCACCAGCATATCCCCGTCTCGGTCAAAAATCATACCCCTAAAAGGGGGGATATCCTGAAGGTGAATTCGGTTGTTTTCAGACTGAACCCTATATTTTGGGCCGTTGATGATTTGAAGGATCCACAGCCTCAACACCAGGATAATAATAATTCCGATAATCAACAGGCTTACCTTTTTGAGGCGATTGTTGAAGATTTCAACAGATATCGGTTCGAACCCTGAGCTTCTCAATGCCGGTCTCCCCAAAAAGATATTGAAAGGTTCTCACCCATTATATGACATCTCCTTATCCTTTCTGGAGAGCAGACGGCTTATCTGGTTAAAGACAAGAAAAAGGAGGGGGGCAATGAGACCTGAAAAAAGGGCTGATGTCACAAAGGATAATAAATCGGTCAACGAGATAAAAATCTCCATGGCAAAGGCCTTTAAAAAGGCGATTAAAAAGATTTCCTTTAGAAAAACCGCTATGAATATAAGAAATATCTGTCCCCTCAAAGATTCGAGTTCAAAGAAGAGGGCTCCGAACTTGATGCTCAAAAAAGTAATGAGATAGAGCAACGTAAACAGGCCCAATAAACCGCTCGAGAAAGTGTCGATCAAAAATCCCTGACCGATAGCGAAAATTACCGCCCCCGCAGTCCCAAAATATATCAGCAGATAAGCGATAATGATGGTTACGAGGTCCACGGCAAAAAAGCGGGTGGGGCCCTGGCTTATCATCCCCCCTTTGCTGAGAAGGAAAAAAAGACATGCCAACCATACCAGGATGTACAATCCTATGCCTTTTTTTATCGAGGTGTAGATAACGGGTCCTCCTTTAATATGACCAGCAACTCCTCCAGCTTGGAAAAATCCACCATGGGTCTGACTTTAATATCCTTAAATAATTCTCCCGGTCTGCTACTTACCCCTATCACTTCACCCACGGGCAGGCTTTTCGGAAAGACACGTCCCATGCCGGAAGTAATGACTTTGTCTCCCACGACCACGTCACTCGTTTTGACGACATAATCCAGTTTGCAGATTTTTGAAGTAAACCCTTTTAGGATACTTTTTTCTCGAGAGCGTTGAATGATACAATCTACGGCACTATTTTGATCGATAATCAATAGAACTTTGGCATATTTGGGTGAGACCGAGACCAATCGCCCAACCACACCACTGGCATTGACCACGGCCATGTTTACCTTGAGTCCTGATTTTGCTCCTTGATCTATGATGACCGATTTAAACCATCCGGTAGGATCACTTCCGATGACCTGGACGGCTAGGACGGGATAGTTGATGGTTTCTTTAAACTGGAAGAGGTTTTGTAAGCGTTTATTTGTAGTGAGTAATTCACGGTATTGGTTATTTTCCATTCTGAGGGCATCTGTTTCTTTTTTCAATTGACGATTTTCATCTCGGACATTGATTAGGCCAAAGTATTTCAGCCATACGCCCTTGGTAATGTGGATGGTCTGCTGGATGACTTTTTGAGGGGGGGCAATAATTTCAACAATAATCTGTTCGGCCGGATTCCAAGACCTTTTTTTGCCCAAATTTGATGAGAGTAAGAATAGAGCAAAAAAGAATAAGATAACCCCTATCCAAACTGTTTTAACCCTTTTAATATTCAACGGTTAATAATTGAAGCTCCCCGTTGCGCCGGTTCAGGTTCAACCGGATCGATTGCAACGCCGGGAGTGTTTTATCCCTTCCCTCTCTGTGGGGAGAATTTTCGAGTAGCATATTAACAGATTTCTTTAGATCAGCCCCAGGCTTGAGAGAAAATTCCTCTCTTTATCACGATTCAGAGAGGTTTTGGTCATAAGTACTGACAGAACTTATTTAATAGTTACCTCCCTTAGAATGTTGATGTTATCTAAGGCCCTCCCGGATCCGAGCACGACCGTGGTGAGGGGGTCTTTTGTGACTGTGATGGGAAGTTTCGTTTCTTCTCGCAATAGGATATCTAAATTTTTAAGCAAAGACCCGCCGCCGGCCAGGACGATTCCTTTATCAACGATATCTGCGGCCAATTCCGGGGGGGTTTGTTCCAAGGCAATACGAACGGTCTCGACGATCGATTCCACCTGCTCAGTTATCGATTTCCGCACTTCATCGGAATCAATAGTCAGAATCTTCGGGATGCCTGTCACCAGGTCACGTCCTTTCACTTCTATGGTTTCGAGGGTATCACTCGGATAAGCATTGCCAATAGTGGTCTTTATGATTTCTGCTGTACTCAGTCCTATAAGAAGATTATATTTTCTTTTGATGTGTTGCAAAATGGCCTCATCCATTTTATCACCGCCAACCCGTACGGATTTACTATAGACGATACCGGCAAGCGATATGACGGCGACCTCCGTCGTTCCCCCACCAATGTCAACGACCATGTTACTCGTAGGTTCCGTTATGGGCAATTCAGCACCAATGGCTGCCGCCATAGGCTCTTCAATGAGAAAGACCTCTCTGGCACCCGCCGATTCCGCCGATTCCCTAACGGCCCTCTTCTCAACCTGGGTGATTCCCGAGGGAACGGCCACAATGATCCGGGGTCTGACGAGGGTCGTGCGATTGTGGACTTTCCGGATAAAATGTCGAAGCATAGCCTCTGTGATTTCAAAATCTGCAATGACGCCGTCTTTCATAGGACGTATGGCGACGATGTTACCCGGCGTACGCCCTAACATCATTTTTGCTTCTCTGCCTACCGCCAGGACCTTTGAACCTCCTTTCACGTCCTTCCTAACAGCGACCACAGAAGGCTCATTAAGAACTATACCTTTCCCTTTTACATACACACACGTGTTCGCGGTACCTAAATCAATCGCCAAGTCATTGGAAAAAAGACCCAAAATGGGATCCAGTAGCATTATCCGCTCCTTTCAAAATGATAGGACATTTAACCTTAATTTATGAAAATTAGCAAATATAAAATTGCATTAGTGTTCAAAATAAATAGGACACTTTAATGCTGATTTGAATAGGTTCAGTATTAACGATCGTAATCGGCCTGGAATGCTGGAATATTGGAATAATGGAATGTTGGGAATCGGCCTTTATCCATCATTCCTGTAGTCCATTATTCCAAAGTCCCTTTATCAGGCATCTAACTGTTGGCCGGCTCAGGTACGCTTTAAATAAACTTAGTGTCTTTTTAGACAACGGTGATAAAATTACATAATTGATTTATGGGCTTGACAATAGCATTGTTTTTTGGTTAGTAGAAAGATTATCCTTATTTCAAACCAATAAACGGATGTTTAGATATTATGAAAAGAACATTTCAACCCAGCAATCTGAAAAAGGCAAGAACACATGGCTTTAGGGCCAGAATGCGCTCAGCCGGTGGTATCAAGGTTTTAAAACGAAGAAGAGCCAAAGGACGAAAACGGTTGGCTGTCTAAGATTGATCCATCCATTTGATATGAAAATGATAACTTTATGGACTCTTTTTCATTTCTAAAGAAAGAGAGGTTATTGAATCGAAAGGATTTTGTCAATCTAAATCGATTAGGGAAAAGATATCATACCGCGCATTTCAATATTATTTTTAGAGAAAATGGCCTAGGCATTACGAGATTAGGGATAACCGCTAGTAAGAAGATCGGGAATTCAGTCAAAAGAAATGGGATCAAGCGATTCATTCGCGAATATTTTCGATGTCATAAAACCCATTTCCCCCAGGGTTACGATATAGTTGTTGCCGCTAAGAAAGGTGCCGGTAACCTGGATTTTTGGAGCGTAGCAGAGGAACTTGGTCAATTTGTTCAGAATAAAAAGTCCCATGGTTTACCTTAGATATATACCTATAATCCTTATAGATATGTATCAAAAATTGATATCCCCCTTTTTTCCCCCTTCCTGCCGTTTTTATCCCTCATGCTCAACCTATGCCCGACTAGCCATCAAGAAATATGGAATTATTAAGGGAGGTGTCTTCTCCGTGACCAGAATGGCAAGATGCCACCCTTTTCATCCGGGAGGTTTTGATCCCCTCAAATAAGGTGAGAATAGGCTAAAAGTCGTCCCATGCACCTGTCCTGGGTACTTAAGACTTTTGGCCTCTCTTATTTCAGATAGGTTACTTATGGAAAGAAACACGATACTCGCGTTTGTTTTATGTTTGGTGGTCTTAATCATTTGGTTCGTCATTTCCCCCAAACAGCAGGATAAGGTCCCGGTCGTCGAGGAACCGCAAGGGAGACAAGAAACCGCAAAAACGGAATCCTCCGAAAGGGCAATCCCACAGCCACCGATCACACCTGAGGTAGAGCGAAGGGGGCTCAAAAAAGAGATTCTCCCGACAAAAAAGGAAACAGAAAAGGAGATCCTCGTCGAAACCCCGCTCTACAAGGCGGTTTTCTCCAATGTCGGTCCCACCATTAAAAGTTTTAAACTGAAACATTATCAAATGACGTCGGATCCTGATTCCCCTCCGGTGGATATGATCGACATGGAAAAAAGCCTTAAACCCTTTTTACAGCTGGATTTCGATCAGGGACCAAACACCGGTAATAAAGGTGATGTGTACCATGTGAAGGAAACCTCATTAAACCTGAACCCGGAATCTCCTCCGCGGGACCTGGTTTTCAGTGCCACAACACCCAATGGGGTGACCATAAACCAAACATTTCGCATTTACCCTGACAGATACCCTATTGATATCACTGTTGATTTATCCAATAATGCCACAAATAGCATCGAGGGAAATCTCAAGGCCACTTTGAGGAACTATCCGCCAAAAGACAAAAAAAGCTACTACTCATTTATAGGTCTGGCCCTTCTCTTGAATGATGAATTGGAGACGATTGCGGTGAAAAAGATCGAGGAGGACCAGATCTTCTCCGGCCGGATCGGTTGGGTTGCCTATGAAAACGATTATTTTATATCGGCCATCATCCCTGACGAACAGAAGAAGGCAAGTTTTCAGGGCCGATATCTGTCCTCAGGTCTTCTCGAGGCCGTCTATATCTCGCCTCTAACGGTTATACCGGCGCAACAAGGCCTATCCGTCCCCTTCACCATCTATCTGGGCCCTCGGGATTTGAATTATCTAAAGCCTTTGCAGAAGAAACTTGAATTGGCAATTAATTTTGGGTGGACGGATATCATTGCAAAGCCCCTTCTCTATGCCCTTCTTTTTTTCCACAAATATGTAAAAAATTATGGAGTAGCCATCATCTTATTGACCATCCTCATCAAGATGCTGTTTTGGCCCCTTACCCATAAAAGCTACAAGTCCATGAAAGAGATGCAAAAACTTCAGCCCCTGATGGCCAAAATTAGGGAAAAATATAAGAACAACAAAGAGCAGATGAACAAAGAACTCATGGGACTCTATAAGACCTACAAGGTGAATCCGATGGGTGGTTGTTTGCCTATGGTGATACAAATGCCCGTTTTCTTTGCCCTGTTCAGGATATTGGGTAGCTCCACAGAGCTCAGGCATGCGCCCTTTTTCCTATGGATAAACGACCTTTCGGCCCCGGACCGGCTGTTTCATTTTTCTTTTCAGATCCCTTTTATGTCTCCACCCTACGGCATACCGATATTGACCCTTCTTATGGGGGCCTCGATGTTTCTTCAGCAAAAAATGACCCCGACGCCGGGCGATCCTTCCCAGGCCAAGATCATGATGTTTCTCCCCATCATCTTTACTTTTATGTTCATCAATTTCCCTTCCGGCCTGGTACTTTACTGGCTCACCAACAACATCCTCTCCATTGGCCAGCAATATCGTATTAAAAGGAGCTAAGCACAACGATTGGAGGACAGACACGATGGAATATGAATTTGAAGGAAAAACCACAGAGGAGGCCTTGGAAAATGCTTCACGCGAACTGGCCCTTCCACTGGAAGAATTGAATTTTGATATCCTTGAACCGGGATCCGCTGGGATTTTCGGTTTAGTCGGAGGGAAAAAGGCGAAAATCAAGATCACCCTTGAAAAACAGGAGGAGGTGAGCAATGAAAACGGACTTCGACTTGCCCAGGAGGCTCTTGAAACGATCCTGGAATTGATTCCCGTCGAGACCATCGTAAACGCGGAACAAACCGATGGAAAAATCTCCTTGAGTATCGAGGGTGACAAATCGGGCCTCCTTATCGGTCGAAGGGGGAAAACCCTGGACGCCTTGCAATATATTGTCAGCAAAATTGTCAACAAGGCCCTTGATAAGAAGACTTACGTGGTTGTTGATTCGGAAAACTATCGTAAGAGAAGGGAAGAATCCTTGACCCAGCTTGCTCTCAAAATGGGCGACAAGGCAAAAAAGATCAAGAAACCTGTCACGACAAATCTTCTGAACCCTCATGACAGACGGATCGTTCACATCACACTGCAAGATGACAATGATCTTGATACGAAGAGCCGGGGTGATGGGCTTCTGAAAAAAATCGTCATCATACCAAAAAATAGAGGTCCGAACCCAGAAACATAGCTTTGAGTTTGATCAAAACCCACCGCTCCTAGCGGTGGACACGGAAGGGTTCTACCGTCCCGGCGAGGATAAAAAATACTTGTTAGCGGCAGAGGAAAACATTTTTTGAACGTTCAACATCGAACATTGAACATCGAATGATGAACTCGCTTCGCTCGATCATTTTTAAAAAATTTAGCATGCCTTATTCAAAATTCGATGTTGGACGTTGGATGTTCGATGTTCCTATTCTTTCCGTTTTAACAGTAGCCTCCTTGAAATAGATTAGTGATCTTGATAATCGCATTGTTTTCAGACCCCTTCGAGGGGTCTTCAAGAGGCCTTCCGCTCTGCGGGAGGAGCCTCGCGCGGCCCTACCATGCCCTATGCATCATCACATGAGGATACGATCGCTGCCATTGCCACCCCGCTAGGGCAGGCGGGGATCGGTATCGTCCGCATTAGTGGTTCACGCTCGAGGGAGATCGCAACAAAGATATTCAGACCTAAAAGAGGGTCAAAAGGCTTGAAAAGCCATTCTCTCACCCTGGGGCATTTGATCGATCCCGTCTCAGGCGGGTTGATCGACGAAGTACTCCTCACCTTTATGAAGGCCCCCCATTCTTTTACCAGAGAAGATGTGGTTGAGATAAACGCACACAGCGGCTTTCTCCTCCTGTCAAGCATATTACAGGTGGTTCTAAAGGAGGGTGTACGGCTCGCAAAACCTGGAGAATTTACTTTCAGGGCCTTTATGAACGGCAGGATAGACTTGACTCAGGCGGAAGCCATCGTTGACCTGATCAACTCCAGATCGGAAAGAGGTATTCAATTGGCGTCACAACAGATCCACGGGAGTTTCAAGGACGCCATCGAGGCACTACGTAAAACAACATTGGAAATTCTAGCACAAGTTGAAGTGGCCATTGATTTTTCTGAAGAGGACTCAGGCACACCCCCCGGAGAAGACATGATAACCCGACTAGAACAGGAGGTTGTCGAACCAATCGGAGAAATCATTGAGGCCCATGCTCAGCGAAAGATATGGATGGATGGGATCAACACAGTGATAGTAGGCCGCGTCAATGGGGGAAAATCCAGCCTTTTGAATCGCCTCATCAATGAACAACGGGCTCTCGTGACACCGATCCCCGGCACAACCAGAGACATCATTGAGTCGACCCTTTATATCGAAGGAATTCCCTTACGATTGATGGACACGGCCGGGTTCAGGAAGGGCAAGGGAAAGATTGAAAAGGCGGGTATTCGTCTCACTGAAAAAAAACTTGGGGAGGCGGATCTCTCGTTAATTGTGATCGATCAAAGTCGGCCGTTAACTCAGATGGACCGGAATGTCCTCGCGAGATCAAAGGGGAAGAAGCGTCTGATCATCATCAACAAGATTGACCTTCCTTCCCGGCTCGTTGAAATTGAAGCAAAAAAGGCGTTTGAAGGCCTTCCTTCCGTTAGGATTTCGGCCCTGACCGGAGAGGGGATTGATGACCTTCGGCAGGCCATCCGGGACCTGGTCTTAGAGGGCGGCTCGGAGATCGATGCGGCGCACTTGGCCCCCAATCTGCGTCATAAAAATGCCTTGCAGGAAGCCCAGCGCTTCTTTCAAAATGCCGCACAGGGTATCGGGGAATCCCTTCCCCTGGATATCGTAGCCCTGGAGCTCCAAAGCGGCCTGGAGGCCTTGGGTGATATCATTGGAGAAACGACCCCGGACACGGTCCTCGATCAGATATTCAGCCAATTCTGTATTGGGAAGTGAAGAATCGAACCTAAAGGAGAGCAAAGTCCCTACGGGTTAAGATAGGCCTGCACCTGTTTGATGGCACAAAACTTTCCGCACATGGTACAGACATCATCCTCATCGGGCGGATTTTCCGCCCTCAATCTGCTCGCTTTTTTTGGATCGATGACGAGTTTAAGCTGGGTATCCCAGTCAAGATTTTTCCTCGCTTCAGCCATCTTCCGATCACGCTCTATGGAGAGTTCCCGCCCCCGGGCAATATCAGCAGCATGGGCGGCAATTTTCGTCACGATCACACCCTCCCTGACATCTTCAACCCCTGGGAGACAGAGATGTTCTGTCGGGGTTACGTAACATAGGAAATCCGCACCCGCTTCCCCCGCGACCGCGCCCCCTATGGCACAAGCCACATGGTCATAACCGGCCGCAATGTCGGTCACAAGGGGTCCCAGCACATAAAACGGGGCATGATTGCATATTTGCTTTTCCAAAAGGACATTGGCCTTGATTTGATTCAGGGGGACATGGCCCGGGCCTTCAATCATGACCTGCACATCGGCCTCCCACGCCCTCTTGGTCAGCTGCCCAAGGGTCATTAGTTCATGGATCTGTGCCCTATCCGTGGCATCAGCCAAACAGCCAGGCCTCAGGCCGTCTCCAAGGCTGAGGGTCACGTCATTTTTTTTGGCTATCTCCAGGAGACGATCAAAATGCACATATAGAGGATTTTCCAATTCATGATGCAGCATCCAGGTCGTCAGGAACGCCCCGCCCCGGCTCACTATGTCCGTCACCCTACCCTGCTCCTTTAATTGTTCCAGGGCTGCCAGGGTCAGTCCGCAGTGAACGGTAATAAAATCTACACCGTCAGCGACATGTTTCTCGATCCCCTCGAAGATCTTATCCACCGTGAGATTACCCAAACCTTCCCCCTGATTCAGGGTCTCCACAAGGGCTTGATAAATGGGGACGGTCCCCACGGGAAGGGGAGATTGCTCCATTATCTTTTTTCGACACAGATCGATATCACCCCCTGTGGAAAGATCCATGACCGTGTCTGCTCCGGCCTCGATGCAGACTTCCAGTTTGGCCAGTTCTTCGTCCAGATCCACTTTATCGGAGGATGTCCCTATGTTTGCATTGACCTTCACAGACAGCCCCTCACCAATGCCGCAAGCCTGTCGGCCTTCATGCTTGACATTAGCGGGGATGACGATCCTTCCTGCAGCGATCTTCTCTTTCAGCCATTGAACATCCACCTGTTCTTTTTCGGCAACCGCCTTCATCTCGGGTGTCGTGACACCCTTTCTTGCTTTTGCTAATTGAGTCATTTTTTTTCCCTATGCTAGTCTATTTTTTTGTGGCGGGCCGGTTCTATTTAGTAAATCTGTGACCCCTTTATTCCTTCGAGCCTTCCAGCTCTTTAGGAAATGATTCCAGTTTGGAAATTTCTTATTGT
>PVMS01078845.1_pt1 | contig 13726 bp, 12 predicted proteins | sample 1853461 | NCBI WGS metagenome assembly PVMS01 (sample SAMN08582032, study PRJNA380276) | Marine sediment metagenome, whole genome shotgun sequencing project. | isolation source: ocean sediment barecode stripped | collected 2017 | reverse complement strand
CTCATAGCGATAACGTCCCGCGGTAAAGAGCTCCACATAAGGCTCTTCTGAGATCAATTCTTCTCCTCCGGAAGAAAGGACCTTATACCAGCGAAACCCATCTGCTTCATCTGAAGTATCAACACGGGTTGGAATTTCATTCTCGCAGATCCCAACCCGATCCGGAAAGTTTATTTCGGGATTGAAACTGATCAATTCACCGGTTTCAACATCGATAAAAGGGCCACAGCCCAATATGGTGGAAAATGATTCCTGTGGGCAATCCTGTGCTTCTCCTGCATCATTAAAGGGTATGATCCGAACAAAATAGGTCTTATTGGGTTCAAATTCTATAACAAAGGTTGAGTTGGTTGTAAATATATCCCCATTTAAGATATCATTTACAAATGGAGACCTACCGATAAAAAGCTTGTAACCAATAGCACCTGGTATGGCTTCCCATTCCAGCAAAGGAGATAGTTCGACATTTATTTCACCATCCACAGGCGTTATCAGATGTGTACACCCGGGAGGCTTTCCCAAAGCTCCCGTAGTAAAACTCTCTTCTAAACAACCCGTGGCATTCCCATTTTCGTTATACGGAATAACCCGGATATAGATGGTTGTTGCCGGCGGAAAATCGGCTGCAGGATCAAAAGAAAGGGTGTTCCCAACATCCAAATTATTGATAATGTCTCCTGATCCCGGTGAAGTGCCAATGGTAACACTATAACCGATTGCTCTGGGCGCATAGCTCCATGATATGTTAGTACCTACATTTACATTTTCCGCTCCGTCCAGCGGTGTTGTCAATTGAGTACAATCCGGCACTGTAGTTACATCTTCAGTAGTAAAAGATTGGCTCGGACACACAATATCATCCTGATCAAAAAAGAATAAAGTAATGGTAACATAGATCAATGTATTCTCCGGAAGGCCCAACGGAGGAGTATAAGTGGTATCACTGCCAACGGGTTGCTCAAGGATAATTTCACCTCCGCCAAACGTTGTCCCAATGTTGATAATATATCCCGTAATTCCCACGACCTCTTCCCAACTTATACTGGTGTTGATCGATACGTTGGTCGATCCCGGTAGCGGATTTAATAAATTAGGGCATTCCTGACTAAAACTTAATGAGGTTATTAGAAAACAAAATATGTGTAGAAGCCATCGACGCATGAATACAATTTTCTGGCACGACAAATCTTTAGCACATTCAATACTAGTGCTGAATCAGCAGTTTTAAACGTAAGATACTCAATTTTAAGGTGTCATAGTAATTTTTAACAAGTGCCCCGGTTTTCATTGTTATGAATTGGTTTTGAGCTAATTTTACCGCTTGCAAACTTCAAAGACCAACATCTCCTTTAAACGAATTCAGCAATTAGCCATTCCTGCGATCATCGCGGGAATTGCAGAACCTGTTTTGTCTGGTACCGATGCCGCCATAGTGGGGAATATGACAAATTTTGGGACCGAATCCCTGGCGGCCGTTGGAATCGTAGGGACCTTTCTTTCTATGTTGATCTGGGTTCTGGGACAAACACGTTCTGCGATCACGGCCATTGTATCACAGAATTTGGGGGCGGGAAATATCAAAGAACTTAAAAGTTTTCCGGCTCAGGCTATTTATTTCAATATAGGGTTGAGCCTTTTGGTGCTTCTCTCAACCTATTTTTTTGTGGAAGAGATCTTTACGCTGCTCAACGCTGAAGGGATGATCCTGGATTTCAGCATAAATTATTACGATATTAGGGTTTGGGGATTCCCTTTTACACTGTTTACTTTCGCCGTTTTTGGACTGTTCAGAGGGCTTCAGAACACCTTCTGGCCTATGATAATCGCTGCAATAGGAGCTAGCCTGAACATAGGTTTGGACTTTGCACTCGTATACGGAATTGAAGACTATATAACTCCCATGAATATTGAAGGTGCTGCCTGGGCCAGTCTTATTTCACAAATAGTGATGGCTCTGTTATCACTTATTTTATTACTGAAAAAAACTGAAGTTTCATTGCGATTGCGCTTCCCGTTACATCCGGAAATTTCCAGGCTAGTCAATATGAGTGCCAACTTATTTGTAAGGGCTTTGGCTTTGAACGCTGCCCTCATCCTCGCTACCCGGGAAGCCGCCGCCTTGGGAACAGAATATATTGCAGCGCATACCATAGCATTTAATCTTTGGATATTTACTGCCTTTTTCCTGGATGGCTATGGCGCAGCCGGTAATATTTTAGGTGGAAAATTAATTGGAGAAAAAAACTACAGATCACTTTGGAAACTCACCAAGAAGGTAAATCTATACAATCTGGGAGTGGCTGCGATTTTAATTACAGCAGGATTTCTACTATACCGACCTATGGGGTTGTTATTCAACAAAGATCAGCAGGTACTCGACGTTTTCTATTCGGTGTTCTTTGTGGTAATGATCACATTACCCTTTAATTCTATAGCTTTCACAATGGATGCCATATTTAAAGGATTGGGTGAGATGAAGTATTTGCGCAATGTTCTATTGGGAGCAACTATCTTTGGCTTTATTCCCGTACTATTCTTTTCAAAGTATATGGGATGGGGGTTGAAAGGGATTTGGGTTGCACTTGTTGTTTGGGTTGCATACAGAGCTGTGGCCCTTGTTATTAAATTCAATAGAAAATACATTCCTTTAATTGAAAATAAATAACTTTACCAAAAAGTACGGCAATGGGCTAATCCTCCTTTTAGGGTTGATTTTTGATCATTGTTGAGCTGTACGATAAAATGAGAAAAAGAAAATGAGTACAATTCGCATCACCAAACAATTTTCTTTTGAAACCGGGCACGCACTTTACGGCTACGATGGCAAATGTCGAAATATCCACGGGCATAGCTATAAACTTTCTGTGACTGTTATTGGCTCCCCAATTAATGATACCGAAAATGTAAAATTTGGAATGGTGATCGACTTTAGCGACCTTAAGAAAATTGTAAAAGAAGAGATCGTCAATGAATTCGATCATGCGACAGTCTTCAATAAAAACACACCTCATGTTGAGCTGGCCAAGGAATTAAAAGACCGTGGACACCACGTACTGTTGGTAGATTATCAGCCCACCAGCGAAATGATGGTGATCGACTTTGCCGAAAAGATCAAAAATCGCCTACCCAATAACATCCGGCTTCATTCGTTAAAACTCCAGGAAACTGCCACTAGCTATGCAGAGTGGAATGCTTCCGACAACTGAATTTGAATATGCAAATCCCTCACGGTAAAAAAATATACTTTTCAAGTGACAATCATCTGGGCGCTCCTTCTCCGGAGGAAAGCCTTCCCCGGGAAAAGAAATTCGTTCGCTGGCTCGATACCATAAAGCATGACGCCGCTGCCATCTTCCTGTTGGGCGACCTCTTCGATTTTTGGTTCGAATATAAGACCGTAGTCCCAAAAGGCTTTGTTCGTGTTCTTGGAAAACTAGCCGAGATAAGTGACAGTGGTATCCCTATCCATTTTTTTGTTGGGAATCATGATCTTTGGATGAGGGATTATTTTGAAAAAGAACTCAACATCCCTATCTATAGAGATTGTAAAGAATTTACAATTAATGATAAAGTGTTCTATATGGGACATGGCGATGGTAAAGGCCCGGGAGACAAGGGGTATAAGCGAATGAAAAAAGTGTTTACAAACAAATTTTTCAATTGGTGTTTTCGATGGTTTCACCCTGAACTAGGGATGCGATTTGCACAATATCTTTCGGTAAAGAACAAGATCATTTCAGGAGATGGCGACAAGATATTTCTGGGCGAAGAAAACGAATGGCTCGCAAAATATGCCAAACGAAAACTGGAAACCAAACATTATGATTACTTCATTTTTGGCCACCGCCACTTGCCCATGGAGATCCAAGTAGGGGCTAACTCTACCTATTTCAATTTAGGCGACTGGATAACCCATTATACCTACGGTGTTTTTGACGGTACGCAATTCGAACTGAAGACCTTCGAATAAATAAAATTATCAGGTTTTGATGTCCTTTAACCGTAATTGCAATTTAATTGTCCCCTGCCACTCATTTTCGTCTATAACATAGGCGGCCTTGAATGGCTTACCCCCACAGGCAATATCATGCTTATCGCCCATCCCAAAACCTATACCCGTGATCTGAGCCGAATTTCCTTGTTGTACGACCACCCGTAAATGACTTTTGTCCTCACCTACTCTTTTCCCTTTACCCGTATCAATTAGGTTTTGGGTCATAAAAACAGGCGTCATATTTCCGGGACCAAAGGGAGCGAACTGTTTCAGGATACGGTAGAATTTTGGAGTGATGTCAGTAAAATTGATCTCCGCGGCGATATTTATTTCGGGATTGAGTAGTTTGGGGTCTATGGTATCCTGCACTACTTTTTCAAATTCGGCCTTAAAGTTTTCGTAGTCTTTTTCAAGTAATGTAAGCCCGGCGGCATATTTATGCCCTCCAAACTGTTCAATGTACTCTGCACAACCTTCCAAAGCATTGTAAACGTCAAATCCTTTTACAGACCGAGCTGAAGCAGCCAGCTTTTCGCCGCTTTTGGTAAACACCAGGGTGGGGCGATAATAGGTCTCTGTTAAGCGGGAGGCTACGATCCCTATCACTCCTTTATGCCAATTTTCATGATACACCACGGTCGTCATTCTGTCCTCCTCCTTCTTTTCTGAAATTTGAAGCAACGCTTCCTGGGTTATTCGTTTGTCTGCCTCCCGGCGATCGGTATTGTATTGTTCTATTTCCGAAGCCCAAACAATGGCGTCTTCCATATTCGTTTCGATCAATAAAGTCACTGCATGATTTCCGTGTTTCATTCTGCCGGCGGCATTAATGCGCGGTGCAATGATAAATACCACATCAGTAATTGTAAGGGTTTGTTTTTTTATTTGCTTGATGATAGCCTTAAAACCCGTGCGCGGGTTCGAATTGATCACTTTCAGCCCGTGATAAGCCAATATCCTGTTCTCCCCGGTGATAGGCACAATATCGGCGCCTATAGCCGTTGCTACAAGATCGAGATACAGGATCAGATCATCTATGGTTTCTCCTTTCTCAATCCCCAAGGCCTGTATCAATTTAAATCCTACTCCACAACCACATAATTCCTTAAACGGATACGCACAATCCTCTCTCTTTGGATCCAATACAGCGATAGCCTCGGGAAGTTCCGGCCCCGGGCGATGATGATCGCAAATAATAAAATCGATGTTCTTTTTGGAAGCGTATGTAACTTTTTCAATAGCCTTTATGCCGCAGTCCAGTGCAATGATCAGACTGAAACCATTGTCTTCCGCAAAATCGATTCCTTTGAAGGATATTCCATAGCCTTCGTCATAACGATCCGGAATATAGGTCGCCACATTCGGGTAATACGATTTCAAATAGGATGAAAGCAGTGCTACACTCGTAGTGCCATCCACATCATAATCGCCATAGATCAATATGTTTTCATCATTGACTATAGCGAGCTCGATCCGTGCTACTGCCTTGTCCATATCCTTCATTAAAAAAGGATCGTGCAAATCGGCCAAATTGGGGCGAAAGAAATTTCGGGCGGCTTCATAGGTTTCGATTCCCCTTTGTAACAACAGAGAAGCTATGAGCGTATCGACTCCCAGTTCTTTTGCCAGTTTATTACTATTTTCTTCGGAAGGTTTTGGTTTTAGGGTCCAACGCATAACTGTTTAAATCACAAATTCCAATCCCGATAACAATCGGGAACAAATTCCAAAAATTCTATCCGATGATAGTCAAATTCAGAATTCAGTACTTGGCACTTGCTACTTTGTTTGATAGGGAAGAAAGTATGTAAATGTAAAAATAATATTTGAAATGAGTTTAGTATTTGGTAGCTGAATTTTAGATAATCTTTTCTCTAAATCGTACTTTCGAAATCAGATATATTTTTAAGACCAAGCATATGCCTTTAGTAACTCCACTCTCTGCCGAGCACGATTCAGAAACACAAGAACTCGCCAAATTCTTTAATGAGACCCTGGGGTTTTGCCCCAACAGCGTATTGACCATGCAACGCAGGCCTGCCATCAGTAAGGCATTTATTAACCTAAACAAGGCCGTGATGGCCAATGAAGGCCGGGTGACCTCAGCTTTAAAAAGAATGATCGCATGGGTAAGTAGTAATTCATCGGGTTGCCGTTATTGCCAGGCTCATGCAATTCGAGCCGCGGAACGTTATGGAGCCGAGCAAGAGCAACTGGATAACATTTGGGAATATAGAACACACCCAGCTTTTAATGAAGCTGAACGCGCTGCGCTGGATTTCTCATTACTCGCTTCTCAAATTCCCAATGGCGTGGATGAAGAAATCAAACAAAGATTGTATGCACATTGGAATGAAGGAGAAATTGTGGAAATGCTGGGGGTGATCTCCTTGTTTGGATACCTCAACCGCTGGAATGATTCCATTGGAACTTCCATCGAAGACGGTGCCGTGGAAAGTGGGGAACAATATTTAGGAAAACATGGTTGGATTAAAGGAAAACACGGGTAAATTTTAAATTGATTTCCTTTTATAAGACATCCTATACCTTTGTTGAAGCTTAGGTACATCCTCTATTCCAATCCTTGGGTTTTTGGTAAGCTAAAATCGATTTCGAACTGTTTCATTTTTTCCCTCCTACAACTATTACTAACTCTCCTTTAGGTGGTTTAGCCTCAAAATGTTCAAGTACTTCCACAACCGTTCCTCGAATGGTTTCCTCATGTAACTTGCTCAATTCCCGGGACACTGAGATCTTCCGTTCTTTTCCGAAGCATTCCACAAATTGGCTCAATGTTTTAACGAGTTTATGTGGAGATTCATAGAAGATCATCGTGCGGGTTTCTTCCGAAAGTAATTTCAAACGGGTTTGGCGGCCTTTTTTTACAGGTAGAAAGCCTTCAAAAACAAATTTATCACTCGGTAAACCACTATTTACCAGGGCCGGAACAAAAGCGGTGGCTCCCGGCAAACAATCAACTTCAATGCCGGCCTCAACACAAGCACGTGTGAGTAGAAATCCGGGGTCACTGATGGCCGGAGTGCCGGCATCGCTTATCAATGCAATAGTTTCACCCGCTTCGAGGCGTTGAACAACACCATCAATGGTTTTATGTTCGTTGTGCATATGATGAGAACTCATCGGCGTAGCGATGTCGTAATGCTTTAAGAGTTTGCCACTTGTTCGGGTGTCTTCGGCCAGGATCAGATCTGCCTCTTTCAATACCTCAATAGCCCGCAGGGTGATATCTTTGAGGTTTCCTATAGGTGTGGGTACAAGATAGAGTTTTCCCATAATTTAGTGTGCGATCTCCTCTGCTCCATAATTGCCCGCAGTCAGGAAGAAACATAGAGGGGATGTTAAATCAGCATAATTAATGGTAGGGGGTTTCATTTAGGATAAAAGACGAAATTAACGAAAGTTCTTTTCAATGATTTTCATAAACCGTTTGGAGTATTCCTCTTTATCCAACCAATAATTATAGTCGGGCTTCACCTTTCCTTTGATAAAAGATTCAGCTTCTTCATATGTGCTATAGGTATTAATTTGTGAAAGTACCCGGTTGTAATCTTCCGTCTTACCCTCAAAAAGATGCTTGATGAATGCCAAACGGTCGTTTAGGCCAATATTTAGCCCATTTGCCAGTGCCTCATTAAGAGATTTGGGTCTATCCACGTTATTATTGGTAGGGTTCTCGCTTATTTCAGAGTCCGTTCTATTTACAGTCTCGGCTTTTACCTTTGTTGCCAAGTCATCTTTTCGTTCAAAAACAGGCGTTTCCTGATAGTCTGAAGCAAATTGCTCCAACTCGTTTTTGTGAAGTGTCTTTTTAGGAAGAACTTCTTCCAATAGTGCATCTACTTTTTGAGACTCTTCCGGCATTTGTGCGACCAGATCCTTTATTTTCTCCATTACCGGTTCGATCAATTCTTCCTGGTCCTCTGGTTGTGGAACCGGTTCGGGATCTTTAAACCAAGTACTCTCCCGATACGTTTTGGAATCCAGTGAATCTTTATCTCGTATTTTCTCTTCATCACCCAGTAGCTGAATTTCCAAATATTCAAGTACCGCCAATAGCTCGTATAATTTACGAGCCGTTTCCTTCATTTTTCCAGTATTGCTGCCGTCACTATCCGAAAGTATTTGCTTCGCAAGACTTTTAATTCGAGACCGCAATTGCTTTTTCATAATTTTTTAAAATTAAAATGCCTTCTTCTTTTTTTGTTTTGTTAAATTTACGCATCCTTTATGTAAACGTCAAAGGATTACATTTTATTCTGAAAGTAGGTTATGTTTCTCGAAAATACAGTAAATCAAAAAGAACAGTTTGGGTGGATCGAAGTGATCTGCGGCTCGATGTTTTCAGGGAAAACTGAAGAACTTATCCGACGATTAAAGCGCGCTAAATTTGCGCGTCAAAAAGTGGAGATCTTTAAACCTGCCGTTGATATTCGCTATGACAATGATAAAGTCATTTCACACGATAGTAACGAAATTCGCTCTACGCCCGTCCCCGTTGCCGCAAATATCCCAAAGTTGGCAGATGGCTGTGATGTGATAGGAATTGATGAAACTCAATTTTTTGACGATGAGATCGTAAAAGTATGCAATGACCTCGCAAACCAGGGGATGCGTGTGATCGTTGCGGGACTTGATATGGACTTCAAAGGAAACCCTTTTGGCCCCATGCCGGCCTTGATGGCAACGGCAGAATACGTGACCAAAGTACATGCGGTTTGTACCCGTACTGGAAATCTTGCCAATTATAGTTACAGGATCTCCGAAAGTGACGATTTGGTGCTTTTAGGAGAAACCGAAGATTACGAACCCCTTAGTCGTGCTGCATTTTATAAGGCGCTTCTTCGGGAAAAGGTGCGAACCATGGAGGTAAAAGATCCTGAGCAAATTCCTTCCAAAAATCAAGCGCGATAATGACTTCAGAAGGGAGCACCACAAATGAAACGGTTCTTGAAATAGACCTAAACGCTTTGGCGCATAATTATCGATACCTTACTTCGAAACTGAATTCCGAGACAAAAGTTATGGCCATTGTGAAGGCATTTGGCTATGGTAGCGATGCTGTTGAGGCAGCCAAAGAATTAGCGCAATTGGGTGTTGATTATTTTGCTGTCGCCTATGTAAATGAAGGGGTCGCGTTACGTGACGCCGGGATTGATACTCCTGTTTTGGTCCTGCATCCACAACCCGTAAATTTTGAAATCCTCATCGACAGATGCCTGGAGCCTACTCTTTATAGCTCCCGAATATTTAAATCGTTCGTTAGCACTGCGGAAGAAAAAGGGCAAGAGAACTATCCTGTACACATAAAATTCAACACAGGCCTCAATCGACTGGGGTTTTTGGATTCGGATATAGATTGGATCGTGGAAAATTTATCCCGGACAAAAACAATCAAAGCAGTATCCCTTTTCTCACATTTGGCCGCGAGTGAAGATGAGCAGGAACGTGAATTTACACTTCAGCAGATAAACCAATTCAAAATCATTTCCGCAGAAATGATCCAAAAACTGGGGTATTCTCCTTTGTTACATCAAAGCAATACTTCTGCTATTATCAACTATCCTGAAGCAAATTTTGATATGGTGCGCACGGGGATCGGGTTATATGGATATGGTAATTCAGCTACTGTGGATAAACATCTCAAACCTGTTGCTACTTTAAAATCGGTTATCTCACAAATTCACGAAATAGAGCCCGGTGAGACCGTGGGATACAACCGAGCCTATCGTGCAAAAGGATATGAAAAAACTGCTACAATTCCTTTGGGTCATGCCGATGGTATTTCGCGGCAATTGGGCAATGAAAAGGGAAGCGTACTTATTCACGGTAAAAAAGCTCCGATAATTGGAAACGTGTGTATGGATATGTTGATGGTGAATATTACCGGTATTGATTGCAAAGAAGGCGACGAGGTGATAATTCTTGGCGAAAATCAAACTGCGGTGCAGTTGGCCGAAGCGATGGGTAGTATTTCTTACGAACTATTGACCGCCATATCACAACGGGTGAAACGAGTTATTTGTAGAAAAACCACGTGCTGAAGAAGCTCTGGCCGGTCCGTCAGACAATGACTTGCTTACTGAAATACGTGATCTTTTAAAAAAGTAAAAAGATAAAACGACCGCTGCACTACAACTTTTTTAACAAAACCATTCCGCTATGAGCGGGATGGTCTTTTTTTTCGTTGTAATTTTGTAATTCTCAAATTTAATAGACTACACCGGATGGAAAAAAGCCTTGATATGAAGATAGCCCTTGTTGGCGCAACCGGGATGGTAGGAAACGTATTGTTGAAATTACTTGAAGAACGGAATTTTCCAATTAAAGAACTGATCCTTGTAGCTTCAGAACGATCTGTAGGGCGTGAACTGGTTTATAAAGGGAAACCGCATAAAATCGTGGGGTTGCAGGCCGGGGTAGATGCGAAACCGGATATTGCTATTTTATCTGCTGGTGGAAGTATCTCATCGGAATGGGCGCCTAAGTTCGTTGAAGTTGGAACTACCGTTATAGATAACTCATCTGCCTGGCGGATGGACCCGACCAAAAAGCTTATAGTTCCGGAAATCAATGCCGCTATTTTGACGAAAGAAGACAAAATAATAGCAAACCCCAATTGTTCTACAATTCAGCTGGTTATGGCTTTGGCGCCGCTTCATAAAAAGTACCAAATGAAACGTTTAGTAGTTTCTACTTATCAATCGGTTTCCGGTACAGGGATGAAAGCCGTACAACAGCTGGAAAACGAGATCGCCGGGCACAGTGGAGAAATGGCGTATCCGTATCCTATTCATAAAAACGCCTTGCCTCATTGCGATGTTTTTGAAGAGAATGGCTATACCAAAGAGGAAATGAAACTAGCACGTGAGCCACAAAAAATATTAGATGATCGAACATTTTCAGTTTCAGCCACGGCAGTACGAATACCAACCGCCGGGGGTCATAGTGAAGCCGTAAATGTTGAGTTTATCAACGACTTTGATGTGAGTGATATTCGAAAATTATTGCACGATACTCCGGGAGTCACTCTTCAAGATAATCCCGAAACCAATACCTATCCCATGCCTATTTATGCCCAGCACAAAGACGATGTTTTTGTAGGTCGTATTCGTCGTGATGAAACACAACCCAATACCTTAAATTTGTGGATCGTAAGCGATAATCTTAGAAAAGGAGCGGCTACCAACGCCATTCAAATCGCTGAATATTTGATGGCTCATTCACTAGTGTGAAATAACTTCGTATGTAAGCGTTTCTAAAATCTGACGTCTAAAATCCATATCATTTCAGAAAACAAAACTCTTATGAAAATATTTCAAGTTATTCTACGCATAGTTTTAGGGCTACTGTTATTGACTTTTGGACTTAACAAGTTCTTGTGGTTCATGCCGGATTTCGATTTTACAGGCTCTCCGGAGGCGGAACATTTATTCAACGCTCTGGGGTTTTCCGGTGATGACCCGGAGGCGGGTAAAGGTTATATTTTAGGCTTGGTAGGCATTACCGAAATAGTAGTCGGCTTACTTCTGGTCATCAAAAAATGGGTGCCTTTTGCCCTGGTGGCACTTGTCCCAATTTCAATAAATATTGTGCTATTCCATGCTTTTGTGAATTTACCTAATATTGGCCCCGCATTATTTGTCGCGGCAATAAACGGTTACCTCATTTACATGCATCGGGAATCATATCACTCTCTTTTCTCATAAAATTCCCATAAAGGGCGTGTTAATAGGCATAAAATAAAAGTTTTTCTTACATTTAGGGGATTTTTACCACGGTATTGATCCCCATTTTTTTTAAAATTGCTAAAGAAAATCTCGAAATGAATAAGTCCTACTCAAAATTCTTCTTTATTTTATCCCTGCTATTTGCAGTACTCTCATGTAAGACAGACGATAATGGTAATTATGTAGCGTTGGTAATCACTACAATTGCAGATACAGGTCAGGTATTTCAAAATGAAACTATCGATATTGCCATTTTTGCTAATGACTCCAATGTTCCTTCAGATGGTATGCTAACCATAGATAGTCCGCAAACCGGTGCTGTCCAGGTAATCGACAATGGAACTTCCAGCGTGCTGGATGACGTAATTCGCTATACACCTGATATAAGTTTTACCGGTGAAGACACTTTTCAATATACTATTTGCGATTCTGCAGGTGATAGCTGCTCGAGCGCAATCGTGACGATAACCGTCTTGCCGTTCTCTCCTGTGATTTTTGACATAACTCAAGTCCCCTATCCAAAACTTACAGATTATAATTTCTTCCGTGGGACTCTGGCCGATCAGGAACCTGTTTATGGTGTTTTACCATATGAACCTATTAGCCCATTATTCACGGATTATGCTCACAAGAAAAGATTTGTCTGGATGCCTAACGGTGTAAAGTCAGAATATGTGGGGGATGCTGATATACTGAATTTTCCTTTGGGAAGCGTTTTGATAAAGGACTTTTACTATGATAACGTGCTGCCTGATAACGTCACTCAAATTATTGAAACCCGAATATTGATCAAAAAGTCAGAAGGATGGATTCTTGCGAATTACATCTGGAATGAAGAACAAAATGAAGCCTTTTTGGATATAGCCGGTGATGGTGGATTTGTGCCCATAGAGTGGACGGAAAATGGGGTCACTCGCTCTATTAATTATCACATTCCTGCAAGTTCTGAATGTTTTACATGCCATAAAACTTATTTTGATAACACCCCTATAGGTATGAAACCGCAAAGTCTTAATTCAGACTATAATTATACTGATGGGATTTCCAATCAATTGACAAAATGGATAGAAATGGGATACCTTGAAAGTAATGTCCCCACTGATATTAATACCGTGGTAAGATGGGACGATCCCACAGAATCCCTGAATTTAAGAGTGCGGTCTTACTTGGATATCAATTGTAGTAGTTGCCACGTTGACGGCGGCCATTGTGATTACAGATCTCCGCGTTTTGGTTTTGATCTGAATGTGGATCCGGCCAATCTGGGGGTTTGTATAGACCCGGATACAACTATACCGGGGCTTGAAGGCGCAAAGATTGTCGACCCCGGAGATCCGGATAATTCTGTTTTATTTTTCAGACTAAGTACCAACAAAGAACAATATAGGATGCCGCTTCTTGGAAGAACCATACAACACGAAGAGGGTGTTGCATTAATTGAGGAATGGATCAATTCCTTAACCCAAAACTGCGATTAACAAATTAAATTAAAATTGAATTTATTATGAAAAAAATTATTTTACTTGGATTGCTTATAGTCGGCTCACAGCTACTTCAAGCACAGGTTACATTCACTTCTCAAAGCATTTCTACTACGGGATCGAATCGGGCATTAGTGGATATGAATGGTGACTTTTTGGATGATGTTGTTTCTATTACATCCACGAATATTCAAATCTTCTATCAACAACCCGATGGATCACTTAACGAAGTGAACATAGTGACAACTCCCGCAGATTATAGCCCTTCCTGGAGCCTGGCTGCCGCGGATTATGATCGCAATGGATTTACAGATCTGTTATACGGTGGAGGAAGTGGCGTAACATTTATGAGAGCGAATTCGAACGGAACACAGTATACCGAGGTTTCCGGGCCTGAATACGTGTTCTCGCAACGTTCCAACTTTGTGGACATCAATAATGATGGCCATATGGATGCCTTTGTTAGTCACGATGTTGAACCAAATGTATACTATATAAACGAT
>PVMS01028455.1_pt1 | contig 13727 bp, 11 predicted proteins | sample 1853461 | NCBI WGS metagenome assembly PVMS01 (sample SAMN08582032, study PRJNA380276) | Marine sediment metagenome, whole genome shotgun sequencing project. | isolation source: ocean sediment barecode stripped | collected 2017 | reverse complement strand
GTTTCCATTAAACTCTCCAACCAGATCTTGTGTTCCGATTACATGTGACTCCATAAATAACTCACCATTGATATGCTTCATGCTATCAACCCTTGAACTGTCCAGATTCAGAATGAAGCCCACATCATTTAGCTTAGCCCGAATTGAGGCTCTGTTATTTAAAAATTCCCCGGTTGACTGATCTATAACTCCGTCAATCTGACCAGACAAAGTCACCTTTCCCTCCAGATTAGATATCGCATCTGCTTGAATCATATCCTCCAGGCCCACCAGGTCAACCTCACCATACATATCAATCTTTAATACAGGAGATCTCATATTATAAATTGATATATTGGCATTTATATCTCCCTCCGGAAAAGTGGCTGAGAAGTCATTAACCTGTACACTTCCATCGCTAAAATCATTTTTACTTCCGCTGGTCGCACTTAAACTGAAGGAAATATCAGTGACATCCTTTTGAATAGATTTGATTCGAAATCCAATCTGGCTGGCGGATACATTGATGTTAACTACAGGCATTTCATCTCCCAAAGGTCCATGGATATCCCCACTGAGTTGAATGCTTCCCGATCCAATCTGCTCGATCTCTTCCAGATCCAGGATTCCCCTGAACAGGTAATTGAGTACCTCGAGTCCCTCGTTTCTGGCCCTGAAATCCATATCCACACGGGGTACACTATCATATTCAAAGGTTCCCCAGGTTTCCAGTTCCAGATCAGAAATCTTCATCCTGCTGGGTTTGATATCAATCAGTTTTTGAACAGGATCTATTGAAACCGCACTACTAAATTCAATTATTCTACTTGTTTCTTCGTTGTATGTAAGGTATTTAACATGATTTATTTCAAATTTTACTTCAATATCAGCTTCCACACTACCCGGGAGGTAGCTCATGCTACTGGCCAGCTGATTTATCTTCAAATTCAGGTGTTCATTTTTGACCCGGTCTATAGCAATCACCTGGATATTCCGGAGTTCGATTTTATCCAGGTTTACACTTAGCAGCGGTAACTCATTTTCAGCGCTATCGGTATTGGCCGAAGCCCCTAACCTTAAACCAAGGGCCATTTCCAGGTTGGATATGGAATCTTCATAAATTTCAAACCTCACAAAACCATCAGCCAACCTTGCCTCGGAAACCTGAATGTCCCCCCTGATCAGATCCATCACATCCAGGGTCACATAAACCTCTTCCATGGAGAGGATAGGCTCCTGACCCAATGTATCGATGCCAGAATCATGCTCATAGTACTTGACGGTTCGAAGCTGAAGTGACACATCCGGGAAATTCATAAAAGGGATCAGGTTCATTTGCCCCATGTGCACTTCACCCGGCTGCTGATTATTCAGGTAAGTAACGGCCCGGTTCATGATCCAGCCCCTTCCAAGATAAAAACCCAGAGTAATTATTAAAATCAGCGACAGGAAGCCAAGTACAATCCAGCCTGTAATCCTAATCGCTCTGTATTTACGTCGGGCCATCTTTTTTCAATAATCTTCCCAAATTTAGTCATTAGCCTTCAATCATCAGGAACCTTTTGTTAAAAAGCCTCGTATACATCATTTAAATATCCCGGTATGGAATTGTACTTTTGCCCGGGATCAGAGTCGTTCCTTATGAAAAAAAGAAAAATAATCATCGTGATGGTGGTATTCGTCCTGGGGTTCCTCCAGGCCTGCGATTTACTGGAAGAGTGTGGCACCTGTGAATTTGTTACAGAACAGGCGGATGGTACTGAAACTATTGGATCCCCTATTCCGTCTTGTGGCGAGGACCTGGCTGATAAAGAGGAGCAGTTACCACGAACTGATGCCGGAGTTACTACCTACTGGAATTGCGATTAGTTTCGGAACAATCAATATCACAGTACCTTTTAGGATAGTCTGTCCTTCAAATTAAAGATTTTTCTTTACTATTGCAGGACATACATTCCATCTGATGGACCTGGTATTCATTTTCCTTTGCATAATTGGTGCAATTGCACTCATTCTCTTCTTACCTGTTAAAGGTGCTGGTTCTTTTAGCTATGCGCCCCCTTCAAATCAGATCCACGAAGCTGATGCTGTGCTATCCCGACGTTTGCTCAAACCCGGGACAAGAGCCTATGAATCCTACTATGCGGCCCACCCTGAATTGAAACAGGCCGACGATCGTTCGAGGCATACCCCCGGTTTACTGAATAACCATGCCCGATACTACGATCCTGCCAGTTTCGCAGCAGCAAAAGCCAATTTTCAGGTAATCGATTTTCTGGGAGACTTAACCCATGATTCTGATAGTCCAGTAAACCAAAATCTGTTAAAAGTTAACCCCGGCAAGGTCTCCCGGATGATTTCGCACTGGCTGAAAACCACTGGTGCACATTCTGTTGGCTACACCGAATTAAAAGAGTACCACCTCTACTCCCATAAAGGCAGGGGACCACAGGCGGGAAAACCCATCCTCAACTCACACAATCACGCCATTGCCATTACCGTTGAGATGGACCACCGGATGATGCAATCTGCTCCTGAAGGGACCTCAGTGATGGAGTCCTCAGAACAATACCTGCGTTCCGGGGTGCTTGCCTTGAAAGTGGCAGCCTGGATCAGGGAGTTGGGTTATGAGGCCACAGCCCATATCGACGGCAATTATGAAGTGGTTTGTCCTGTGGTGGCAGTGGATGCCGGACTTGGAACAATTGGTCGTATGGGATTACTGATGACACCAGTCCTTGGCCCAAGGGTCAGAATATCGGTGATAACCACCAACATCCCACTCGAATACTCCACTCCTAAAGTAGACCGGACCACCCTTCACTTTTGTCATCATTGTAAAAAATGTGCCCATGTGTGTCCTGCTGCTGCAATTCCCCATGGGCCCAGAATCGATAAAGAGGGTACCAAACGATGGCAAATCAATTCAGAGAAGTGCTATCATTTGTGGACCGTCGCCGGAACCGATTGCGGCAGGTGCATCTCTGTCTGTCCATACAGCCATCCCAACAACCGTTTCCACGGTATTTTAAGGTGGTCCATCAAAAATAATTTGGTTTTTCGGCATCTGGCTATTAAATTTGACGATGTTTTTTATGGCCGGAAACCACCTGTAAGGCCAATGCCTGATTGGGCAAATATTTTGGATGAATCATGATACTCTCTGGATATATAGCTTTAGGCGTCATACTTTTGGTGATAATCGCCCTTGTTCGGGAGATTATGCGTCCGGGCCTGATTCTGTTTTCTGCCCTTATCATTTTCCTTGTAGCTGACATCCTCACTGCCGAAGAAGCCCTTTCGGGGTTCTCTAACAAAGGTATGATCACAGTAGCTTTGTTATTCCTTGTGAGTGAAGGGGTAAAAGAATCGGGTGTGCTGAATAAAATCGGCAGTCTGATACTGCCAAAAAAACGCAAGCCCATACCCAGATTGCTTATGCAGATCATGCTACCTGTATCTGCCATCTCTGCTTTCCTGAACAATACCCCGGTGGTTATCATCTTCGCCCCGATGCTTAAAAAATGGGCTGATAAATTGAGCCTGCCTTCCCAGAAATTCCTGATCCCCTTATCATATGCAACCATATTCGGCGGGACCTGTACACTTATTGGAACCTCAACCAACCTGCTGGTTCACGGTATGATGCTGGACAGAGGTATGGCAGGACTGGGAATGTTTGAACTGGCCAAAGTGGGTCTATTTATCGTTTTCTTTGGATTCATCTACATGAATATTTTCTCTAACCGCCTGCTTCCCGGGGAGAAAATACCAAGGTTCAGTTTCCCCAATGATATCAGGGAGTATTATTTTGACCTCTATCTCCCAAAAAAGTCCAACCTCATTGGAAAAGTGATTGAAAAACGGAGGTTGCCCGGACTGAATGAATTTACGGTACGAACAGTGATCAGGGACGGTAAGCATATCCGCATTTCAAATTCACCCTTTCAGCTGGAGGCGGATGATAAACTCATTGTTGCAGGAAGTGCAGAAGATGTGGGATACCTCACCCAGTCGGCCCATGTGAAGATCATTGCCCTGGATAATGTGAATCCCGATTTTCTAAAAAAATCACTCAAGCAGGTGGAAGTGGTTATCGCGCCACGGTTCCCGGGAATTCAGCAGACCCTCGGTAAATTCGATTTTTTTGGGCACTACAATGCTGTGGTAATGGCTGTTCACCGCAATGGTGAACGCATCACTACCAATCTGGAAAATCTTGAACTGAAAGCCGGAGACAACCTGATGCTCCTGACCACTGCAGATTTCACCCGATACTGGGGAGAATCAAGGGTCTTCTATATGGCCTCGGAAATTGGAGAAATGGATGACACCAAAGACAAAAGACGTCGTTGGATCGCCATGGGACTGGTAATTTTCATGATTGCAGGAGCCACCGCTGGAAGATATATCCCCAACGAGACAAAGCATGATTACGATATGTTTTTCTTTGCCGCCATCACTGTGGTACTCATGGCCCTGATGAAAATATTCACTCCTAAAAAGTACACCAAGCCCATCAACTGGGATGTCCTGATCACCATTGCAGCGGCCATCGGGGTAAGTCGTGCCCTTCAAAATTCAGGAGCAGCAGATTTCATCGCCCACAGCACCATCAACCTTTCCAAAGGATTCGGGCCCCTTGGGGTCATGGCAGCAATTTTCATCATCACCAACGTCTTCACAGAAATCATTACCAACAACGCAGCAGCAGCCATCACCTTTCCCATTGCCTATGCAGCTGCCACTCAGCTTGGAGTGGATCCCCGACCCTTTTTCATTACCATATGCATCGCTGCATCTGCCAGTTTCTCCACCCCCATCGGTTACCAGACCAACCTCATTGTACAGAGCATTGGCAACTACAAATTCAGTGACTACTGGAAAATTGGTCTCCCCCTCAATATCCTGGCACTAATCATCTCCATGCTGGTTATCCCCCGGTTTTGGCCGTTTTAGAAAAATAGTACTCAGTGGCTAGTGGATAGCGGGATGATCAGTCAATCTTCAGAGATCTAATGAGTCCATTAAGAATTTTGGTTATTTCTATGCTCGCATTCAACATTTGATTCAATTTCTCGCTTTCCAGATTAGTAATTTCCTCAGCCAGATAGAGCATTGATCGCACTTCTGCACAGGATCCTTTTGCAATAAAAAGAAATTGTTTAAATTCTTTATTTGTCTGACGTTCAAACCCTTCTGCGATGTTATTCAGTATAGACACTGAGTACTGAGTACTGAGTACTAATACCCCGCCGCCTGGCCATCCTTCCTGGACTCAGAGGCTCCAAAATAGACCCCATTTTCTTCATCCCATAAAATGGCCTGGTATCCACCGTAACCGCCAACCGTATACTGAACTTTGTGTCCGCGTTTCATCAATCCCCGGATGGTTTCATAAGCAATACCCGACTCCAGGTTAACAATCCCTCCATCGGTCATCAGCTCTCCTGTTGGTTGCGACGATCCCCCATGGCGGATGCGTGGCGCATCACCGGCTTCCTGCAGGTTCATACCGAAGTCAATCATATTTACTACAATCTGGGCGTGTCCCTGAGGTTGCATGGAACCACCCATTACTCCGAAGCTCATCCATGGTTTTCCATCTTTGGTGATAAAGGCTGGAATAATGGTATGGAAGGGACGTTTTCCCGGTTCGTACACATTGTTATGCCCTTCTTCAAGGGTAAAGAGTTCACCCCTGTCCTGCAAAATAAAACCCAATCCATCGGGACACATTCCAGACCCGAGCCCCCTGTAGTTGCTCTGGATCAGTGAGATCATATTGCCTTCACTGTCAGCTACGGTCAAATAGATGGTATTACCATGCTCTATCTTACCTGCATCCAGAGTTCGTAAAGCCCTGCCGGGATTGATAAGGGCCCGTCGTTCTGCAGCATAGTCCTTTGAAATTAATTCATCTACCGGTAAATCATTGAAAGCAGGATCTGCATAGTATTTGGCCCTGTCTTCGAAAGCGAGCTTCTTGGCTTCAACAAAATGATGGATGTACTCCGGGCTTCCAAAACCCATTGCACCAATATCATATCCTTCAAGTATATTCAGGATCTGAAGAGCTGCAATCCCCTGGCCATTAGGAGGAAGCTCCCATACATCATAGCCCCTGTAATTGGTGCTCACTGGCTCCACCCATTCAGATTTGTGTTTAGACAGATCCTCATAAGAAAGAAATCCTCCCTGTTCTTTCATAAACCCATCAATGGTTCGGGCAATATCCCCTTTATAAAAAACATCTCTGCCACCTTCAGCTATCTTTTCCAGGGTATTTGCCAGGTACGGATTTCTAAATACCTCTCCTTTGACCGGCGCTTTACCTCCAGGCATATACACATCCGCAACATTGGGAAAACGGCTCAAACCCCTTGCTCCACCGGCCCAGTAATAGGCAATTAGCTCTGTTACCGGAAAGCCTTCTCTTGCATAATTAATAGCAGGTTGCAGAATCTCTTTCATCTCTTTAGAACCAAATCTGTCGTGTAATTCAAACCATCCATCCACGCAGCCCGGGACAGAAACGGGTAACGGTCCGTAGGCCGGAATTTTAGTGTGGCCATTTTCCAAAAAGTATTCCCGGGTGAGTGACTCCGGAGATCGACCGCTGGCATTCAGACCATAGAGCTTCTCAGTTTTGGCATCCCATACAATGGCAAATAAATCTCCCCCAATGCCATTACCAGTAGGTTCCACAAGGCCCAGGACCGCATTGGCAGCAATGGCGGCATCAATGGCATTTCCTCCGGATTTTAACACGTCCAGGGCCACCTGGGTAGCAAGAGGCTGACTGGTGCAAGCCATCCCATGCTGGGCAATAACCTCCGAACGGGTGGCAAAGGGTTCTCCAGTAAGTCTGTCCTGAGCAAATCCCAGGACCATAATAGCTATCAGGCTAAAGCATAAAGCAATTCTTTTCATATGTATGATTTATGTGTAGACCTTAGAATATATCGTACGAAAAATACAAAAACTGTGCATGTAAACGCAAAACATCTCCAAATAGAATGAAAAAGCCCCATCCGTTTTTCAGGATAGGGCAAAGTTATTTTTCTAAATCTAGTCAACTACCCACTGAGTACTACTATCCACTGAGTACTACTTTTATTTTAACTTATATACTTTTATCCAGTCGATCTCCATGGCTGAAGGAAGGCCTGTTTCGGAAGCATCATTCTTCAGGTTGGAGGAGAAATTGATATACATTTCCTCCTGGGGTACGCCGGAGGTCTGGGTTTTGAAGATTTTGTCGTTGATCTTCCATACCAGCTTATTGGGTGACCACTCAAGAGTGAAGATGTAGTACTGGTCGGCATACCTGGCCCCGCCGGTTTTGGATAGGGATTTATGAGTTCCTTTACCAGCAGACCAGAAATAGTTAGAATAGAGCTTTCCATTTTCGAACCTGGCTACATCGATGTGTGGCAGCATGGTATCAGAAACCATCCAGAAGGACTGAGCTACTGAACCTTCAGCCATTTTTATTTTCGCCTTGAAAACCCCGTACTTCTGTTTGAAGCTTTTGGATGTACTGATCAGTCCTGAGGTGAAGTCAAAGTCTTCGCGCACAAATCCCTGATCTGCTCTCCATGTGAGGCCTTCAGCCTTAGCGGCCTTGGTAACGATCCTGGCCTTGTTATCATAGAATTCAATATTCTCCCCATCGGTGAGGAAACTCTTGTCATCTTCCAATACAAATGAGCTATCCATGGTTTTATCGCCCCAGAAGTAACGGGTCATCCATCTGGTTCTGTCCAGTTTGCTCCCCTTAAAATCCTCTTCAAAAGTCACATCCCACTTTTCGATCTCTTTAAAGGGGTATTTCTTTTTAGTTTTATAATACCACGATACCTTCTCCGATTTTTTTAATGTTTGGTACTCCGTCTCTTTCTGATACTCTTCTGTGGTTTCATATCGTTCTGCAGGCTTCATGGTCAGAAATTGCTTCTGCTTGATGAAATCTTCTGAAAGGATATACTCTTCCAGCTTCTTCAGTTCGTCTGACAGGCTCTCTCCTTTAGAGCGCTTACTGAGTTTGTTATACCGTATCTCTTTTCTGAAAGCCTCAGAAGCTTTAAACTTTTGCCTGAGAATTTTTTTCTTTTGCAGGGAAAAACTACTTGAGGTTACCTCTTTTTCAAGCTCAAGGTAATGCTGCAGTTCATCTGACTTCTCATACTCCTTATAGGCATGAAAATCAGACCGAAGTTGATCGTCTGCTGTTTCTACCTTCTCGGTACTGGGTACCATCCCAAGTAAAAAGCTTAAGCTCGCCATAATTAATCTATAATCTGAAACTGGTTAATACTCAATATATAGTGACTAAAGATAAAAAAAATCATCTTCTGTATGCTTTTCTCCTCACTTTAAAAAAATAGACAGCCTGGACCGAAATAATGAACTGAGGATACTTTGAAAACAGATACTTACCAGACACATTGAAGTCCCACTTTGGAGCCATTTCCAATTCCAAAGCTGCTCCGATGTTTCCCCCAAAAGCCATATCATTTTGGTCGGTAATGGTCTCATTACCTGTGATTATCAGAGGCTCGTAAAAGGAGGACAGGTAGGTGAAATTTCCTCCCCCGAAGGCTACCGCTCTGACAGTCCCTTCCTCAAAAAAAGAATACTGCAGATTCAGGTCTCCCTGGAACATATAATTGGTAAGAATTGAATAACCGGTCTCAAGTTTATAACGGTTAAAGACAGTTACAGAAGGAACGATATGGAGTGTACTGGGTTTATTAAGGGCCAGCCAGGTTTTCAGGGTAAGTCCGGGGTTTCCGGTTTCCCCATAATTAAATTCAGCTCCGGTGGAGAATGATAATCCTCCACCGATCCGGTGCACCTGCGTCATTGCATTCAAACTGAATATCAGGAGTATGCTGAGTGCTGCAAGAAGGTGTTTTATTGATGGTCGTTTTTTCACTGGATCGTTTATCAGGGCTATTCCGGGCTAAAGGGTAATAACTTTGTTTTTTACGATGGTTCCATCAGAATAGTTTCAAACTTTGACCTTTATTTCCCTATTTATTTCCGCCGTATTTTTACACCAGATCATCCACCCGGCTAAATCACTTTATAACTTCCTGCAAATCACTCTAATTTTCTACTCAATTTAGCTTGCTGCCGTTAAAAAAGTACTAAATTTGTGCTTCTCAAATCCATTCTAATAATAGCATAATAAAATAGCATTCTAATGGCAAAGATGATTGGCAAAATCATTACGATAATCGGACCTGTAGTTGATGTGAGCTTTGAAGAAACAGGAGGTGAACTTCCTCCAATATATGAAGCACTTGAAATTACACGTGATGATGGACATAAGGTGATAGTTGAATGTCAACAGCACATCGGTGAACACACAGTAAGAACCATCGCCATGGATGCAACAGACGGGCTCCAGCGCGGATTGGACGTTGTGGCAACAGGTGATCCCATCAGAATGCCTAAAGGAGATACAGTAAAGGGCAGGCTGCTAAATGTGGTAGGTGATGCCATTGACGGAATCGGTACAATAGATAAAACCGGTGGCTACAAGGTGCATAACACTCCTCCCCCTTATGATGAACTGTCTACTGAGTCTGAGGTACTCTTTACCGGAATTAAGGTAATTGACCTTCTCGAACCCTACTCCAAGGGTGGTAAGATTGGTCTGTTTGGAGGTGCCGGAGTTGGAAAAACTGTGATCATCATGGAGTTGATTAATAACATTGCCAAAAAATATGAAGGAACATCTGTTTTCGCGGGTGTTGGGGAGAGAACCAGGGAAGGAAATGACCTGCTTCGTGAAATGATTGAATCGGGTGTTATCAAATATGGTGAGGCGTTCGAAAAGAGTATGGAAGAGGGTTCATGGGACCTGAGCTTAGTTGACAAAGAGCAGCTTGATCAGTCACAGGCCACACTGGTATTCGGACAGATGAATGAACCTCCCGGAGCGCGTGCCACTGTTGCACTGTCCGGACTTACTGTAGCAGAGTCTTTCCGTGATGGTGATGAGCAGTCCGGAGGAAGAGATATTCTCTTTTTCGTTGATAACATCTTCCGTTTTACCCAGGCGGGCTCAGAGGTTTCTGCGCTGCTGGGACGTATGCCCTCCGCAGTGGGATACCAGCCTACCCTTGCCACGGAGATGGGAATTTTGCAGGAGCGAATTACATCTACCAAACGTGGATCTATTACCTCCATCCAGGCCATTTATGTACCTGCAGATGACCTGACAGACCCCGCACCTGCCACAACCTTTGCCCACCTGGATGCCACCACCGTATTGAGCAGGAAAATTGCATCACTGGGAATCTATCCTGCTGTAGATCCGCTTGATTCAACCTCCACAATTCTGAAGGCTGACGTGGTCGGTGATGAGCACTACAATACCGCACAACGGGTTAAAATGTTGTTGCAACGTTACAATGAACTACAGGATATCATTGCAATCCTCGGAATGGATGAACTTTCAGAGGAAGACAAACAGGTGGTTCACAGGGCCAGGCGTGTTTCCCGGTTCCTTTCACAACCCTTCCATGTGGCAGAGCAGTTTACCGGACTACCCGGCGTATTTGTGAACATTGAAGACTCCATCAAGGGATTCAACATGATCATGGACGGTGAAGTGGATGAATACCCGGAAGCGGCCTTTAACCTGGTGGGTACCATTGATGATGCCATTGAGAAAGGGAAAAAGATGTTAGCTGAAACCAAAGCATAACCAGCTATGTTGCTTGAAATTATTGCACCAGATCAAAAATTATACTCCGGGGAAGTGGACCGGATCCAGGTTCCCGGCTCTAAGGGTTCATTTGAGATCCTCAGAAATCACGCCCCTATAATCTCTACCTTGGATCAGGGGAAAATTAAAATTGTTGACCTGAAAGGTGGAACAACTTTTTTTGAAGTAGTTGGAGGAGTCATTGAAGCAAAAAACAATAAAATTATCGTTCTTGCAGAAACGACAAAGAAATAGATCCCTGAGGAGCCATTCAAGGCAAGTACTATCTTTTGTTTGCATTTCACTTCTTTCCCTTGTGCTTAGCTCCTTCAGTGCGGCTAAAGTGACCACCATCAGCTTTACTGCTGCTGATGGACTTGAGGTTACTGCAGATGAGTATATCACTGATATCAGTTTTCCTTACATACTTCTTTTTCATGAACAGGGATCCAGTCGCGGCGAATTCCAGCAAATTGCCCAGCGAATGAGTAAAATGGATTACAACTGCCTGGCTGTAGACACCAGAAACGGTGGGAAAAATAATTTCGTTTCTAATGAAACGGCAAAGCGCTGCAGGGAAAGCAGGTGTTTAACGGGTATTGAAAACATCGAGTCAGATATGCTTGCTGCCATCGAATACGCCTCTGCAAAATCCACTCGGCCTGTTATCCTTTTTGGTAGTGGGGCAAATGGTTCCCTCTGCCTTAAAATGGCCCGTACAAACGATCAGGTGAGGGCAGTGGTTGCATTAAGTCCGGGGGAATATTTCCTCCCTGCAGTAAGTATTCAGGACACCATTGCGGATTTGCAGAAACCAGTCTTCATTACCTCAACCACTGCCGAGTTCCCCTTTGTTTCGCGATTGGCTTCAGGGGTAAACGAAAACTACCTCTCCCTGTTTGAACCTCAGCTTGGGGATGGTGGAAGGGGATCAGCTGCACTTACTCCTGAGAATCAATACAACTCTGAATATTGGCTTGCCCTGCTGCTCTTCTTCAAGGACCTTATGTAGATGGTTAGATTTCTTATTGTCCGCTTTAGTTCCATAGGTGATATCATCCTGACTACACCCGTGATGCGCCACCTGAAAAATCAGGTGGAAGAAGCTCAAATCCATTTTCTTACCAAACCGGAATATGCTTCCATGCTGGAATCTAATCCCTATGTGGACAAGATTCATCTGTTCGAAGGCGCAATAAACGAATGTGTGCAAAAGCTTAAAGAGGAAGAGTTTGACTACATAGTTGATTTACAGAATAATGCCAGATCAGCCAGGTTGAAATTCGGGTTGAAACGAATGGACTTTACGGTCAACAAGCTTAACATTCGTAAATGGATCTTTGTGAACCTGAAGCTTGACCGAATGCCAGACCTGCATATGGTGGATCGCAATATGGCTACCATTCGGAACTTTATTTCTGAAACCGATCAGCTGGGATTGGATTATTTCATTCCCCAAAAAGATGAGGTTGAACTCTCCTCACTGCCTCCTGCATTCCGTAACGGTTATATTGGCCTGGCCATAGGCGCCCAGCATGAAACCAAAAAGCTTCCTTCAGAACTTTTGGTGAAGCTCTGTGGGCTACTCCGGCATCCTGTGATAATCCTGGGAGGGCCTTCAGACCGCAAAGTTGGAGAAGCCATTATAACTGCATTGCCGGATAAGCCAATCCTCAACAGCTGTGGACAATACAACCTGAATCAATCTGCTTCCCTGGTGAAACAGGCGAAAGTCATTATAACCCACGATACGGGTCTGATGCACATTGGAGCAGCCTTTCACAAAAAAATCATTTCCATCTGGGGCAATACTGTCCCCCGGTTCGGGATGTCCCCATACAGGGCTGATCCATCTTCTGTTCAATTTGAAGTGCCCGGACTGGGATGCCGGCCCTGCTCAAAGATTGGTCATCAGCAATGCCCTAAAAAACATTTTAAATGCATGAAGGACCAGGATCTGGAAGGGATGGCTGATGCTGCTCACTGTGCGATAAAAGTATAGGTGATGATTGCCCTGTGTTTCTCAGGGCCATTGATATCAATTCTGAATGTTGACGAACGTGCCGCCGCCAGTGCTGCATCGGCAAAACAAACCCTGTCTGCTCCCTGGATTGCTCCTCTGACTTCAGCATCACGCACACTGCCATCAGGAGCAACAATAACTTCGATCTGTACCATTCCCGATCCCTGGCACCTGTAAACCGGAATGGTAAGCAATACCTTGCCCCGGCTGATGGGCTCCTGAAGAAATTCATAGGTAATTGTGGAGGGACCTGTGTATTCTCCCTTGTCAGCTTCCTCAACCTCTTCTGCAGGTGGAACATAGTCGGCGGTGGCAAGGATGGCCTGAAGTTCTTCCAGCTTCTCCTGATCCTCCTGGTTCCTGGCCTGTTCAATCTGGTCCAGCAGATCCTGTACATAGTCATCCGTTGAGATGTCCTCGCTGAACTGATCCTCGGCATTCAGATTCACAGCCCTGTTGCTGGAGAGCTCACGCTGACTCATGATCTGCTCCAGCCATTCTGCGGGAACATCTTCCACTTCCTCAGCCAGAATCTCTTCAATGGTCTTCTCCTCAAATTCAACCTCCACACCCAGTTCCTGATCCTTCTTCAATCCGTCTACCTTCACGAATACAAGAATAATCAGGATCACCAGGTGAATAATAACGGTATAAAGAATCGCCACATGATTCTCCTTCAAGAATTTTTTGAACCCCGACCAGCCATATGAGAAAATATCATCCACTTCCTACAGAATTAGCACTGGCTACAAAATTAAGATGTTACTTCTATTCCTGCCATCAAAACAAAAATATTATTTTGCACTAAATTTAAAGACTATGAGAAAACTTTTCCTGTTTGCTTCTATCGCCCTGCTTTTAAGCGGATGTTCTATACTTTCCGAGCTTACCGCATTCACCAAATGCGAATTCAGACTTCACTCTCTTCAGGATCCGTTGTTATGCGGAATAAACGTTCAAAACCGCACCTCATTCTCAGACTTCAGTTTTATGGATGGGCAG
>PVMS01082103.1_pt1 | contig 13730 bp, 9 predicted proteins | sample 1853461 | NCBI WGS metagenome assembly PVMS01 (sample SAMN08582032, study PRJNA380276) | Marine sediment metagenome, whole genome shotgun sequencing project. | isolation source: ocean sediment barecode stripped | collected 2017 | reverse complement strand
TATAATCTCTCTCGACCACATGGTGCTTTTGGTGGTCGTGCACCCTATGAAATTCTCAGAGAAGGTTACAATAATTCGTGGCTGGAGTGTCCCAGAAGGACGTGTATATTACAGTCGTTGTTGATGAAGACAATTGGACCAAAGTTCAGACGGTCACTACCGGTGGAAATTCATCAACGACAACTTATAGCGGTACAGTGACAGGAAACACGGTTTCTGGGACTGCAAGTACGAATTACAACCCACCGCAGACAACGACGTATAACAAGCCAAGCTCTCTGAAGATAATTATGACATTTCATGAAAAGCCTGAGGGCTTGATCTCATACTCAGCTCGATTCGTTCGCAATTCAATCAGAAAGACACATAAGTTGGATGAGTAGCCAGACTCAAAAAGGGAAAGATGAGGTGGTCCAATAGATTGTACAACCTCAAGGCAACTTTTCATTCATACAGCACCCATTATGCTTTGTTTCAGTTCATCGCCAAATAGTCCGATTTTACTCTGTATACCCTTTGGGATAATTTTTCAAAATACTCATTTTTCCTTAAGTGATTTCAGGGCTAGGTAGGGAGTGTGTGATTTATATTTGGCGTACCAGAAAATTCAGTACTGCCAATTTAGTTTGATCAAGCGCGCGCTTCTCAAAGACGGCACTGATGAACCAAGTTAGTCAACGTTTAAGATAAATTTCTATAGAAGCTATCTGGTTAATTTATGTTACTTCAACATTACAACATACAGGACCGCCAAAAGAAAATCCTATATTGAACCTCATTCGATCTCCTTCTTGTAAGGCATCCCACAAGTTATCCTTCATATCCTTTCCAGAAAAAAAGATATCATTTCCTCGACCATCTACTGTAATAAATCCATATCCATCTATCTTTCTGTTTAGTGTACCAACAAATACATGTGGGGCTTCAGAGGACCCTATTTGATCTCTAATTTTTATTTTTGATTCAAAAGGAAGTTTGGCATTTCTTAATTCATCGAAGATTTCATCGGATCTTTGTCGACTAGAAGGATCATCTAATTCGTACGAAAACCTAGCATCCCAAAACTGGGCTTGGTAATGGTGATCCTTGGGTGTATATGCTCTACGATAATAATAGACAAGATCCTCAATTTTACTTTCGGAACCCTTTCGTAATAATTCGGCATAGTGGAAATTCAAGCGATGGTCTGACGACCGCCTTTCCAAAGCAAGCCTAACAATTCTAATAGCTTTCTCAGTATCCCCTGATGCTTTATATATGGTCGACAATCGGGTAGCAACAAATGGGTCACGACTAGGTGAAAAAGATTTCTCTAATGCCGCTATTACACGCCTCTCATCTTCAATTATCTCTGCAAACCGTGCCTCAATCCTAAAAACATGCTCATCTGACGGAAATTTTCTCTTGGTTGCAAGAAGCTCTCTTTCTGCTTCTCGCACAGCTAGATCAATACTTCTATCTGTAGCATTCTCATCACCAATTAAATCGCCTAAATCATCCAGGGCTAGATCTACTAACGTACATGACACATAACCATTATCGTCCCCCTTCCTTACCATTTGCCGTAACAAAGTTCTAGCTTCTCCCCTAAATTTTATTTTTGCAGCTGGCTCTTCTGTTGCACTTGCTCGGTCGCGCCACAAAACCGCAAGGGAGTGATTGATACTGTTGTCATAAGGAGCCAACTTTCTTGCAGCGTCCAATAATTCCATGGCACGGTTAAGGTTTCCGTTTGGTCTAATTCGTTCAAAGTTGGCAATCTGCTGGAACAAATAGGCATCATTACCAATAGTTTCCTTAGCAAACTCATAAATTTTTTGAACATCCTCATAATTTGGAAATAGCTCATGAAGTGACTTTGCTCTGATCATGGTCCTGAATGAACTCCTGTCAGACTCAAACGAAATGTTTAGTTTACTCAGAATCCTAATGTATTCGTCATACCTGTCTACGATGTCACTTAGCGCCCTTTTAAAAACTATTTCCGCAATTTCCGGATGACGAGCCTTATAATGAACATCAGATTGGTTATAACTTTCCGATAGTACAACCTTCTCTAAAGGCTTAAAGAAATGCTGTTGGAATTTTTCAAAACTTATCCCATATATTCTTGAAATAAGCCCGGCTCTAACAGGAACACGCATTCGATTTAGGGTACACACTGTTCGGTAGATATCTTTTGCCCCCTGTGGAGATATCTTCGAAAACTCATCAAATATAATGTCTTCAAATGGCTCACCCATTGTTGCCTCATACAGAGCGACCAAGAGCTGCCGACCATATTTTTCCTTAAACTGACGTTTCCTCTCCTCATCATTCTTTGGTGTGAGGTTAGGCCCCAAACAATCATACTTTTCTAGCTTGCCAATTAAATCAGTAATTTCAGTCTCACTTAAATAAGGAAGCTTGTATACACCTGTCACAAGGTCGTCAATTTCCGTGCAACGTGTGTTCCATTCACTGAAGCGTTCAGCGGTGAGAATTGTAACCGACAAGTCGTCTTTTCTTGCCTTAGAAAAACACCTCGATATTTCTTTTGAGTTTCTTGCAGCGTCGTCCCAGATCAGAAACACTCGTTCACTTGTTCTTTTAGTTATCTCGCCAATAACACTTAGATCAACCCAAGCCCCTGACTTAACCCATATGAAAATACCGATCCCTAAGTCTTTTGCATCCCATGCTATTTGTCTCAGCAGTATGGTCTTTCCAGAACCTGCTTCACCCTTTATTACAAATAATTCCGCCTTGGATTTACGATCCACTTCTGGCTTCTCTATTACATTCTTTCTTATGCGTATACCTAATGTGCGCATAATGCTCAGACCTTCAGCCATTGGAAACCAGCCTTGATCAGCCCCCTTGTAGAATTCCTTGGGTACACATTGAATAAAAGTTGAGTTATTAGAAATATATTCAACATTGTCCGTCAAAAACCGAAGAAGATCTTCACTGGGTTTTGACTTTGTAGTGAACCTCTCTTGTATTGGATGTGTTGTTACAGGCCTAACCAGAGAAAGTAATCGTTCAGGTCTACTAACCTCCTTATCAAGAAGCGTCATGAATTCCTCGAACGTACAATTTACCGAAGTTATTTTCTTCTCAGCCCAATAATCACTCTCCACTTGCTTAATATCAGGCTTAACAAAGTAATGCCTTTGGCCTTGAGGAGCCTCTTTATGCAACTTCAATAAAATAGATCTAAGGTTGGAATCTTGAAGTTTATGCCCTATAAAAATAATTGTGTTTTCATACGCTAACTCAAATAGATGATTAAAAAGCCGGCTTCGTGACTCCAAACTTTCATCGTATTGGTCCACAGTAAGAATGAGAGGCAATGATTCCTCATGTGTTCTCGTTATGCACCCATGTAATTTGATAAGTGGAACTTTGTCGTTTGTTGTCCTAGTTTCATCAAACCTATCGGAATTTGACAGTATGAGGATGAAGTCTTGCAGATTGTCGGCACTCTCTTCATAACAAATCTCAATCAATCGATCATAGTTTGTCGTGAATAGCGCCCGCCATTTAAATTCTGGGATTTTATAATGAAAACTCGCGGGCCTGAGGCCACAAAAATAATCACCAATGAAATCTTGAACATCAAACAGACTATTCTGAGATATGGCTAAAGCGGCAACATGTGCCAAGCTATCTGATGCGTATTCGCCGTCCAGGAACTGATCATTGAGTAAATCACGTAACCCATCTCCAAGCGGAATAGTTTTTCCAGGGATTTCAGCGCCTACCAACGCCCCAGAACCCAAAAATAGAATAGCTTTACCCCTTTTTACTTTCTCAACTAATGATGCTGGTAAATTCAATTCGGTCCCCTTAATCACTGAATTTTATTTTTCAATAATTCTGCGGAATGAAAAACAAACGTAAAAGCAGCTTACACAGCTCAGCTTTCTCAAACAATATGATACTAGCATAAACAAATCAGTCCAGATGCTCAGGGAAACTATTGCACATGATGTGAAAAATCCACCCAGGATGCGTAGACATAAAATCCGTGTGTCGATGATTTGAGAGAGTTAGGATTGGCTTTTAAGCTTGCTAATAGTAAATATTGATTGCCCGTGACTTTCAAAGAATCTCCGACCATGTGAGAAAGAAGCATGAAAAGTAAATTGACAACTCAGCAAATTGGAAAATGTGGTGAGTTATTGGTGCAATACCATCTTCTCCAGAACGGAGTCGAATCAGCGCCGATGACGACGGACTCAGGCATTGACTTGGTTGCATATTCCAAAAAGGGAAACAAAGCATTAACAATTCAAGTAAAAACCAACCTTAAACCCAAGCCTGGTGGTGGTAAAGGACGGCTTTCAATTGACTGGTGGGTGCCGCAACAATCAGATGCGGAGCTTTTCGCATTCGTTGAGCTAGAGCACGAACAAATTTGGATTGTTAAGAATGATGAAATGGAAAACTTGGCTCAACAGAGACCCAGTGAGAGATACCATTTTTTTATGGTTCTAGATCCAGAAGCTAAAGACCGCAAAGACAACAAGAAATTTCGAATATTTGAGTTTGAAAAATATAAATTAGGAAATAGGTTGCATAGCATATTTGGGTAATACCTAGATATTATTAAACGCTGAAAGGTGATCAATTGTGCCCAATTTGTGTCCCACTGGTTGTTATTTACCAGCGTTTACTGACGTTTACGGGCGCATTGTGAATGAACAAACACCGTAAGTGACTGATTAATAAAGACCTAATAAATCAGGCGCGAATCTTTTAATCCGATGGTCGATTGGCGAAACGATTACTAACAATCTGATAGACAAACTATCTTCAACGGTAGAAACTGAGCAACAATAACAGTAAGAACAAATGTTGTGGCATTTAGTGCCAGGGATTCAGCATATGGTAGGGGCCTTCTTTTTTCTGTTTGTCATTTTATTGCTCGTCACTCTGAGCAAATCTCCTCTTGTCAAAGGAAAACTCGGTGAGTTGAAGGTTTCAAGTTTGCTGCAAAAGCATCTGAAACCACCAACCTATCAGGTAATGGACAACATTACGGTTTCTTCAATTAGCGGCACTACCCAAGTTGATCATGTCGTGGTATCGCCCTACGGCGTTTTCGTCATTGAAACCAAAAACTACAAAGGCTGGATTTTTGGGAACAGTCGCGATAAGTACTGGACTCAAACCACCCCTAGCAACAAGTCTCGATTTCAGAACCCGATCAGACAAAACTACGCCCATGTTAAAGCACTCGAGGCAGTAACCGGCCTGGATGAGTCAATTTTTCATTCAATGGTAGTTTTTGTCGGCTCTGCCAAGTTCAAGACACCAATTCCAGATGGGGTTTGCAGTCTTGCTGATTTGGTAGACCGTATCAGGCTGAAAGGCAAACGTCTGCTTTCACCCGCAGAGGTTATTGCAGCAACAAACTCAATCAATGCTGGCCGGATAGAGCCTAGTTTTAAAACCGACTACGCACACGTTAAATCACTGGGTGAGCGATTTGAAGACACCGCACAACAGGGGTTGAAACAAGGGATTACTCAAGGTGTCAGGCAGTTGGTTTTTGTGGGTGGTGTCAAGATTATAGCGATTCTGGGAATTATTATTATCTGCATCGTTGCAATTACGCATGTCCAAAGCACCCTCAGTAATCTTGCAGTTCTTAAACCAAAAAACCAAGTTCAACAATCCAGGCCCCAAACTAAGCAGCCTAGACCTCAAGTAAAACAATCGAATCCAGCCACGACGACTGCCGCTGTCCAGCCAAAGAATAAACTTCCGTCATTGAACCACTTACAGCAACAGCAAGCTAGCAACGCTGCTTTGGAACAGTTGCAGTGGGAAATGTCACTCCGGTGCGGTTACTCAATAGATACCAATCGTTGTGCTTGTTACGACCGCAAAGGCGCAAAGGCGAGAGTGGAGTTCAATCGGTGCAAAGAGTTGGCTACCGGGGAGAGGAGATAGGGGCATGCCGGGCTAAAAACTCGCTAGACTTGCGAAGACAGGATCAAGAAATATGATATTTGAATTTTGGAATAAACTGCCCAATCACGAGTGCATTCATCCAGAAGATAAAGATGTTCTTAACCAGTATGCAGGCGTATTTGAGCTTGATATTCCTCCGGGTCATATAAACGGTCAGTTAAAAACTGCACCTGTAATCGCGCTCTTTCTAAATCCAGGTTTTGAAGAGGAAGATAAAGCGATTTTTCAAAATGAAGGAAGTAGAGCCTTATTATTTGACCAAATAAGTGGAAAAAACGATTTTCCATTATGGTTTAACCGTTGGAAGAAGTGGTTTCTTCCTCGTGTAAGAATTGGAAACATGACAGAAGAACAGATTGCAAATCAAGTTGCAATCTTAAATGTTTGTTCGTACGCCTCCAAAGACGCAAACCTGTTGAAACCCTCGATATTAGATAGTCTTCCCAGTACTCAGATGGCGATAAAATATCTACACGAAGTGTTAATTCCTCAAGCCAAAAGAGGAGATCGCTTCATAGTTGTCTGTCGAGCAGCTTGGGCCTGGAAGATTGACAGATCATTGGAATGTCAAAATATAAAGTTCGTTAACAACCCAAGAGGTGGACATTTCGGGCCTGAGATTCGAGAACAAATAGAACGTTGGCTGAAGTTGCGACAAGCTAGAGATATCTAATAATTCATTGCGTCAGACAAGAAGAAGTGAACAAACACAGACCGTCGGGATCATGCAAGCCATTGTGTCAAAATTGTGTACTATCACCTGTTATTTACTGGCGTATTAAAACGGACAAACACCGCTGGTGACTGATTAATATAATATTAAATTTGGTCATTCATTTTGAAAATCCCCGTGTCGGTGGTTCGAATCCTACTTTGAATAGCGGAAGCATAAAAATTAAGTTTTGTGGTTTAAACAGGCTTCTTCAGTTGATATTCAACATATTTAAAATGGCACACTGGTGGCACAGTTGGGGATAACTCTTACCAATTATTAGCAATCAACACCAACAACCAAATCTCGACATGCTATTGATATAGTTACTGTTATTGATTGTAGAGTGTTGTAAATAATAGATATTTTCAGATTCCTAATCTGGGGGCCACAGGTTCGAATCCTGTCGGGCGCGCCAATAAATTCAATACGTTACCTAATTATGAGAATCTCGAAAATGTCACCGGGGTGCATGAGGGGTGCAAAAAGAAAACTTTTCTCTACTCCCTGAAGCCACATTCAAAAACTAAGTCATGTGATCTGAATGCGGGTGACAGTTAATCACTAGGTCGTTAGTTCGACTCAACCACTTTGAATCCTGGCTTTTTATAAGGCGTTCGAGTTAGGTGAAAAAGCTTATGTTTCTGTATCCCTCAGCTCCACCCCAGCTTGGTACGCTCCTCGTTCAAGCTAGCTTTCCAACGCGCCGTAATTGGATCGCCACACGGCTCACCACGCGATGATACGCGGTTACTGAATGACAAACCTCATAATGGTACCTGCCGCGCTGTTACATCCTTCGATCAGGTTGGTACCGATATCTGAATAAATCAGTAGCTCGTTATAAAGAGGATCATAAGCGAACCCTTTGATAGTGTTTTCAGCGGTGGTAACAAGCATTATGGGATTCGTGCCGTCCGGATTCACACGCTCGACAAACGCACTCGGTGGTGAGCAGTTGAAATCACAAAAATCGTTCCAAGCCGTGTATATGTATCCCGATGCATCCCGGACCATAGCAACTGGCGTATAACCACCCCTTGAATGCAGTTCTTCGAAAGTGCCCCCTTGGGCAACAGTACCGAATTTACCACCCCCGGCGACGAAGAGGGTCTCGTCATCATCGGAAAAAATCATGGCGTTATTGTTTCCGACCCCGGTGCCATACTCGGTTAGATCCTCATCACCAACCTGATAGATGGCACCACCGCTTGAAGCCGCAATAAATACATTGTCACTACTGTCCACGGCAATAGAACTAGTGTAGAAGAACCCAACGTCCGCCCCCAGGGCCGTGAAGAAAGGTGGTGCGAGATTGGCACCGGTGGTTGGGTTCAGCTCAAAAATTTGGTGCTCAGCCTCTGGACTTGTCTGACGGCCAGCCACGAAAATCCGGTCTGAATCGGATCGTACGATAGTTCTTGCACCATCCGGAAGTCCTGTATTGACATCCTCGTTAACTGTGCCATCCCGCTCTGCGATATGGAGTGTGCCCGGATTGCTGCCTCCGCCGGGGAACTCCACGATGAATGCCTGCCCGTTTGCACCTGCAGCGGTGGCGCCGCCGTTAAAAAGTCCAGGACAGCTGACTGGGGGCAGGACGTAAAGTGGAATGGAGATGCAAGTCTCATCCACCACGCCGTCACAGGTGTTGTCTAGGCCATCACATAATTCCACAATGAGAGGCACGCAATCACAACCTCCGAAACTGTCAGCAAAGATACATTCGTCGTGCGCCTTCACCAAGCTAGCACCAAAAGTCAGAAGCAAGATGGCCAGAACGCAAGAAGTTGTTATTCGGTTCATGTCGAAGATTTCCGGTTCATTTAATCAGATTATAACAATGATTGGCTACTGTGCGGGGTGAATAACAATCAAGCCTCAAGAGTGCATTGAATAAAGAAGCGGGATTCGCTTATTACCATACTAAACAGGTCCGCTAATGGCCGGGTCCTGCTATAGGCACCCGCCCGGAGTGACGGACTGGTTCTAGCCAGTAAGCAGCTATACGCCAGGCGTGCAATTCAGAGATTCGACGGACTGGTGTCGGCCACAAGCCGACATTCACTCAGTCAATTCCAGTGTTACGTAAGGCATTATTTCCGGGCACTATCTTAGAAATTGACATAGATCAATAAATTAATTGATCTATGTCATGGCAACAGACGTATTTTCTATGCACTGTCCCACACTGCTTTACCCAAAACCCAAGTAATAAGAAATGGGGACTTGTTCGCAATGGACGAGTCTCGAGGAGAGAATAATGAATAAAAACACTCGATTCACGATGTCAATCTTTGCTGTTTCATTTTAATAACCCCGTCCGAGTGTCTTTATGTTTCAACAATACAGCTGTTTTTGACTATTAAATGAAGGAACACAAAAATGAGGAAAATAACGCAGTTAAAAATTAAACGAGGCTCAACGATTGTAAGAACACTATTATTCAGTATTGGAATAATGTTGTCTTTTAATATATTAGCAAAAGGTAAAGAGCCCAAAGAAGATCTTGCTACTGCCGTCAATAAAAACACTGCAGATATCGCTACAAACGCGAGTGATATAGGCACAAACGCTGCTGATATAGGCACAAACGCTGCTGATATAGGCACAAACGCTACTAATATAAGCACAAATGCTACTAATATAGGTACACACGCTACTAATATGAGTGCAAACGCTAGTGCTATCAATACAAACGCTAGTTCTATCCTGACAAACGTTGGTGCTATAGGTACAAATGCTACTAACATCGGTACAAACACTAGTGATATAGATACAAACGCTGATGCTATCGTGACAAACGCTGGTGCTATAGGTACAAACGCTGGTGCTATCGCTACAAATGCCACTAACATCGATATAAATACTATTGTCATCGATGAAAACACAATTGCCTCCGATACAAATGCTGCTGACATCGCAGCGCTCGGTAGTGGCGCGATTGGCTCTGATCCTGGTGATATGCAATATTGGGATGGAAGTGTATGGGTGCAGATTCCAGCGCCTGTCGTAGATGACGATAGATCTATACCAACACTCATTTTATGTCCTGAAGGTGTACCCAGATGGAGTTCGACGGGATGTGACGACTCCTACGCCATCGGTGACATAGGTCCTGGGGGCGGTATAGTGTTTTATATCACAGACTATGGCTTTCACGGTCTGGAAGTCGCACCTGCCGGACCCAATGATTTTCGTGTCTGGCGCGAATGGGGATGTGAGGGTACCGCGATCTATGGAGCCGATGGTTCAGACATTGGTACCGGCGAGCAAAATACTATTGATATATTGAACGGCTGTTCTGTTAACGACATAGCAGCTGATATCGCAAATAGTTTTGTATCATCTAATGGTACTTACGATTGGTACCTGCCATCAAAAGATGAGTTGAACGTGTTGTATACAAATCGCGTCGAAGCGGGTTATACATCTACTTCCAAACTGTGGAGTTCGACCGAAGACAATGCTCAAAATGCATGGTACCAGGATTTTTTCGATGGTGGACAGCATAACCTTATGAAGTCCGGTTGGACTGTTGACGGGAATACGTGGGGCGTCGTCTTGCGTCCTATTCGTACTTTTTAATAGCCTTTTCCACGAAATGTCCAATTTTTATGGTGTTGTAATATGACTTGCTGATTTACTGGATAAAAAATCATCTACACAGTTAATGATACCCCAGCCCGAGTCTATCAGTGATAAAGATGACAATAGATATCAACAGTAACGGAATCTTCGGATTCCGTTATTTTTGTTCGTTAAATCTACGAAGCGTGTCATTGGTGTTGGGTATAATCTGAATTGAGTCCATCTTGCATACTCTTGTAAAGGGGGAGTTGGTAATGTTTTCTGCCGCACAGTTTCGGCTCAAACTCTTCAAAAACTCAACGTCTGCTGTTGGCCGGGTGGAGTCATTAGCGGCGATGAAATATTTGCAAATTCTATGACTGCTCTCTGTCGATTAGCAGTCGTTCGTCAGGGGTAATTTTCAGCGACATTAAGGCCAGTACCCGGCTAGGAGCAGCCCCCCACTTTCATATAACTTCTTGTTTATTATTGAAATATAAATGATGGTTATTTGCGTTCATACGGACACGGGCGCATAGTCGGAGACGTTTTGGGGCTCAGCGTATGTCCGAGTGACCCTTCCTTAAGAGGAGACAGGAATGAAAAAAATCTCGACCTATATGTTGATCCTTCTTGTCATTGGGAGCATCACAGGCTGCACACATCGCTACACCGTTGTAGAACTCCCAACCAAATCACTTACTGACTATAGCGTTCTGGAGATTCCTGCATTTAAATCCAATCTGAATGATGCTAAATCCAGAGGACTTGCAAGCAGGATTTCCGGCAGATTGCGCTGGGCGGTAATGAAACATCGGGAGAAAAACCCGGAAGACATCGTTTATGAGGAAGTGACGTTGAATACCGTCAGAACTGAGGGTGTCCTCCTGATGCAAGGAACCCTTATTAGGTATGAAGAAGGAAGTCGCGCAAAGCGTTATTGGATTGGACTTGGAGCGGGAAAAGCATATTGCACGATTCAAGTCATTTTCATTAATAAAGAGACCGGTGAAGAGCTGAGCCGCACTAATTTTGAGGGCAAGCTCTACATGGGTGTGTTTGGTGGAGATTCGATTGAAGCTGTTGACGGTGTCGTAGACGCTTTCATCGATTACATGAAGCAATACATGAGCATCTAACTTTAACTGGTCACGAGCTGGAGTCAAGTAGCCGCAGCCGCTATACGCCATAACCTGAGCCGAGGGGCCGGTGCTGAGCTGTGAGCGGTTGCTCGCCTGGTGCAATTTTCAGTGATGCTTATAACCGGAGTCGGCCATGAGTAGCTATACGTCCGTTTTATAAACCCCGCCTATTTCTGACCAGGAAAGTGAAAACGTCATGAGTCCCGGGCTATACGAAAGCCGATATTGCCACCGCGGCTCGTCGGCAAGTGTGAGCCGCGGTGCGCCGAACGAAGGAACCATGAAGGGGCGAACGAGGAGCCATCGCGAGAAGCCCGACGACCACAATCCCCCGACAGCCACGCCGATCCATCCGTGGGTGCGCCGTTGTAGTTTTCGTTCCAGCAATCCGCAGTCAATTCCTCAACATTCCCGTGAACATCGAACAAGCCGAATGGGTTGGCGGAAAAGCTGCCTACCGGTGAAGTGTTCGGAAACGAATCTCCGCACTCGCTGCCGCAATTGGCCAGATTGGACCCAATACTATCGCCCCACCAATACTCAGTGCTCGTGCCTGCGCGTGTCGCATAATGACCTTCCGATTCACTCGGTAAGCGATAGGGCTTGCCGGAAGTAGCGCTAACCCAGGCTACATATTCCTGCATGTCATTCCAGTTCACGTTGATAACCGGACGTGTGCCTCGTCCCCATCCAAAGTCAGATGGATTTTGGGAACAACCACCCGCAATAAAGCACGCGTCCCACTCATTAAACGTCACTTCAAACATGCCTATGACAAATGCTGGCACTGCCACAGTGTGTACCGGTAGTTCTAAGGAAGAACCAGCTCCGCTGAGGTCACCCATCTGAAAGCTGCCAGCGGGAATATTGACCATCATGGGGCAGTCGTCACAGTCGCGGAAAGGGTTGTCGGATTCAAACCCGTCAATAAAAATTCCCCCAGTGTCAACAACACTGTCCAGGATTTCCTCGATGGTATTGCAGCCGCTCGCGTTGTCGTACATTTGAAACTGGGATTCAAGAAAATCTGGCGGAAGGCCATTGTTCTGGTCATTTGGACCGGGGACACCATCGTCGGCTTCATCCACAATTTTTTCCAAGGCGGAGCAATCTGAAAGGTTGGAATTATTAGTAACAACAAATTCCCCCCCCCAAACTTCCAGTGCGCCACTCAAGGGGTCCAGACTGGAAATCAGGGGATTGCTGCCAATATACAGGCCAACCAAAGTCGTGACCGGCGGAATTCCGGTCAAACTGGCCAAAAGTGGGTTGCCGTTAACAACAATACCCGGGGCACCGAAGGGGGGGGCGGATCCAAAACTGACATTGAAGCTACTCGCCGACAGCGCTTCAATATCCGCCAATAAAATATTTTCCGTGATTACCAAAGATCCCAGGGTGGCGATGGCGGGCAAATTGGTCAACGACTGCAATCCGTCATTATCCTCAATCACCAAAACATCGACCGAATCCAGGCTGGCAGGCAGCCCTGTCAAGTCAGATAATTGATCCATTCTGGAAATTTCTATCCCCCCTATCGACCCTGAGAGATTGTTAAGCCCGGTCAGGCTGGTCAGGGAGTCGGTGCCCGTCAGATATAATCCGCCCACGCTGGTCAGCCCTGACAGGTCAGACAAGGAGGTAAGCGTATTAATGTCGTCAATTCCCAGGATGCCGCCAACACCGGCCAAACCATTGAGGCCGGCAAGATTGCTAAAAGCATTTTCTTTAATAATAAGGTTTCCAACGACAAAATCGCAGCTGCCATAGACTGCCTTAAAGCTGTTAACCTGAGCCTGGCTGGTGAGGGTAATGTCGTCACTACTGCAATCTTCAGCGAGCAGCGGAAAGGAAAGTGAGACACAAATACTGCCCAGAAAAACCTTCCATGCAGTTGGATTGAGTATTGATTTTACCTCTGAACGAGCATAAGTCGGCTTCATTGATTTCCCCGGTTCTTATTCATTCACGGAGCAAGGGTATCATTTACCCATTGACTTTATTTAATAAGTTGTCTCAGAGCCTTTCGAATCAATAGACAGGTTTCATTTTTAATTACTGTATCCTGCCTATTTGTTGCACCCCCATTCGGAAATCACCGAATCTACGATCTCTTCAATGTTAAGTTGAGGAGCGTGTTGGACGAGTATAGGAAACGGTAAAGCTAAATTGCCATAAACCTGCATATATTAAATTACGCATTAGGTCAGAATCTCTCTCAATTCACCCCTAGTTGTCATGCAGATTGAGTGTTAAAACTGAATTCTGTGTAACTATCCGGGTAAAGAATGGCTAAGGGGTTTGAAGTTGATCCTCGCTACCCGGTTTTGCCTGAAAAAATC
>PVMS01124890.1_pt1 | contig 13732 bp, 12 predicted proteins | sample 1853461 | NCBI WGS metagenome assembly PVMS01 (sample SAMN08582032, study PRJNA380276) | Marine sediment metagenome, whole genome shotgun sequencing project. | isolation source: ocean sediment barecode stripped | collected 2017 | reverse complement strand
GTTTGAGTATCGACGGGAAAATGCTGGCGCATTTCCCGCGTCTCAGCTCCAGGGAACGTAACGCCCTTTAGTTTTCCAGTTTCACAATTATGATTTTTGTCAAAAGGGGTCAAGTTTACGTTTTACTCCTGTCAAAAATCATAATTGTGAAACTGGAAAACTAAAGGGCGTTACGTTCCCTGGAGCTGAGACGCGGGAAATGCGCCAGCATTTTCCCGTCGATACTCAAACGATTTGTTATATGCCGGTGATCATTTCAACCATACTGCATATGGCTCTTGAATATTTCCAACAGCAACTATCCCTCTGAAGCGAGATTTGATCTTTTCTGTATCTGGGAAACTACTTATGTCCTTTCTTAGGGCGCATAGTGTTGATCCGCCTTGCATTATTTTTAAGGGTTTCGAGGGCTCGAAAAAATCAGCATAGTCCCAAAGGTCCAAAGCTCCTTGTTTCAGTTGGAGGCGGTTAAATATCAAGGCGTATGCCCCGCTGTCTATTTTGCCGGTGACAGGTGAAAGTCCACTTGGCAATACTGACCACACCAGATTGTCGGTTGAAAACTTTTTCGCACTATCTGATGTCTTCGTGGGAGTAGAACCGGCAGGCGAAGAGGGCTGAATGAAGATGCACGGAACATTATGACCCTCTTTTTGTGATTGTTTACAGACTGCCTGCACCATAGTCGGTTTCGCCTTGTGAGATTTAATAAGCCAGAATGTTCTTCCAATAACTTCAATGTCTGACATTTTTCGTTTGAAAATTTCATTCTCGCCTTCGCCTGCGTGAGGCCCCATGACGCTTATTATGGCATATCTGCTATTTTGCATAGGTATTCAAATTCCCATGGAAACTTCTTGCATATAACGTCACGGGTGACCTGCCGGGCTTGATGTGATGCGTACCGGAAGTGCTTAACGCAAAGAGGCCCCGCTACCACCGGTCAGGTCCACCCGATGGTTATTTGGTATTATTTTGCAATACGCTTACTAATAACGGACATGCGCCAATTGCTAAAAGAACCACGCAAAACAAAGCTACCAGCCCTGAACTTATCGACTATTAGATCCCCGACATCGATAGAATCGTAGAACCCCTTATCCACAGGTAGCTCAAACTCTATTGCATTTATCTCGTCTCTTATGTGGCTCATAGGGTTAATCGAAAGTCTGGCTTGCTTCAATTCAAATTGTACGATGTATCTTTCAGCAAAGGCTGGCGTTGAAAAAAGAGAAAACACCAACAAGAATGCAATCAACAAATTTTTCATTTTAACCTCGACAAACAACATTGTTTATATGGTTCCGTATAATTCCCCCAACGCCTAAGGAAATAGGGGTTCAGGAGGCGGTGCGATTGGACTCAGAAGGAAGGGATGAATGAGTCTTATTTCACCGATTGAGGTTCCAGTCGTAATAGATATATTCAAACCTGACTGTTTCTGCATTCTTCTGGATAAATCTACGGGCGACTTCGTCGGCAAGGTAATCGTACAGGAAATCCACAACACCCCGCTTTCCCCCAAAATCCGCCTCGTACCAACGGAAAATCTCGGAGAGTAGCACCTTGCCCTCTTCAGGAAGTGCGATAACCTCAGAGGAATTCACAAAGCTCTTGGCGGCGGCCTCGAGCTGGTCATAGATTGTGGCACTATCATAGTAATCGATGGGAGCGCACGAACGGGAACCACAGACCAGGGCAAAGTGAATCCGGGAATCCGCTGGTTTCAGAATCCATGTCTTACGAGGGTCCCTTGGACCGAACTGCCGCAGCACGTGGAACCAGGGGCGGGCATTGCCTCGCAGGATGCCGTGTTCTATGTCGTCAGCGGAAAAAAGGTGTCCCCCGATGGCATACTTCAATCGGCTGAAGAAGTCCGGCGCTTCCTGGACTGATTGCTTAATACCGAGGGAAACAATGCCATCGATCACAATCGTGTTGTAAAGATTAACCCAAAAAGCAAGCTTATCCCGCCGTCCAACTAATTGGCACAGGTCAAAGTCCCGAAGGCCGTTGGTCAGCCGTCGATATTCTTTATACTCGGCAGACTCCCGGAGCTTATGGTAGTCCACCAGGCCTCGACCAGTGTCGTAAAAAGCATCCTTTAGAGTTCGTATACTTCGCAGTAAGGCCCCGGCAAGCTCTTCCGATGCCACCCCGCATACTTCATCACCGCCGTTCAGGACGACATCCGAAGATAAGATCGCCCTAGCTTTGGCCGCTATTCGACTCGACGCCCGCTCAGTCTCGTAGAACTCATGGACCAGGTCAATGAAGAGGGCGGCTGTCCAGCTGAAGCTGTCGGTCCCATAACCTGTGCCGTCGAAAGAATCGAAGTACTCGTGGAATCCAAAGCGTATGGGAAGCTGCAAGAGATCTTTCTGCAGGGAATCGGCCTTAAGAGTATAGCCATAGCGACGCAGACCCTGGGCGAGCATCCAGTTGATGTTGATCCATACTGGCCCGCGCCAGTAGTTTGCGCGGTCGAAACCTTCCTGCTGTGTATCGTAGTTTGGCACGGTGAAGCAGTTGCCCTGGTGCAGTGCGCAGAACGAGGTAGAATCAAGTCGTTTGTACAAGTCCTCAGCCTGTTCTTTGCTTGCTGCGCCGGCAAAAAGCGGCAGGAAACCCGCAGAAGTATCCACCTCAATAGGCATATCGGCTGCGAGGTCGTAGCAGTCAAAAATCTTATGCTCGGGATGCCAGAGCTTTTGGCGGATAGCCGATCCGGTCTGCTCGGCCCAGGAGAGGGCTTGATCCGGCGATTCACCAATCAGCCTTGCGATTTCGACCAGTGATTCATTAGCCCGACACAGCACCGAGTTGAAGAGGGGGTCTTGTATCAAAAACGGACAGGACTCGCGGATCCGGGCCTCGTCATAGTTACACTTGCGAAAAAGGTCCACCAGGTACACGTACCGGTCATAGTCCTCATCTGTAGGGCGGGTCTTAGGGTCCACGCCGTGCCCCAGGTCTTTACGCTCATATGAAGGCAAAGTAGCTCCGTCCACATGCATTCGCCCAAGTGGGATGTCCCAGGTTGGAGAGTTGTCTATCCCCGATTCCCAGGGATGGCGGATGTATACCAGCCCTTCGTCGTTAGGATCCCTCTCCCGGTAGAGATAGGCATGCAACGTCAGAAGTTTCGGGTAGATGCGCTCCAGAAACGGCAACACAGTACGCGGACGCCGGGCGTTTCGGTAGATCCTCTCAACGGCCATGGCAAGGACAGGTGGCATTGTGATGCCTGACGTGAGCTTGCCTGGAGGGGCGTTCGGGGATCTTTCGGTCTGCCAGAAATCCGGCTCCGGGAAGTAGTGGCCGAGAGCGTCATGGTTGAAAACGATCTGGGGGACCATGCCGTTTTGCCACTGTGCGTCAAAGAGGGTTTCGATCTCTATGATCGCCCTACGGGTGTCGTAGTGAGAGCGTCCAATGGCAATGAACCCTGAATCCCAGTTCCACTGATGGGGGTATAGGGCGGGAGCCGGCTTGGTCGAAGATCCCATCCAGTTCTGGTCCAGAATCCGCTTGGCCTTTTCTACATAGTTGGCGAAGATCCGGGCCATAATTTAATTAGACTTCACCACGATCTCGTCAAAGGTTTTTCTCCACTTGGGAGGAAACAGCTCCTTCTTCTCATCAAAATAGCCAACCGCCAATAGGAGAGGAATCCAGTAGTTATCAGAAATGTTGAAGGCTTTTCTTACACCGTCATGGTCAAAGCCGTCCATTGGGTGGGTGTCGAGTCCGAGGCTCTTTGCTGCAAACATCAGGGCCATGGCGAAAAAACCGGTATTCTTGCATGCAAAGGCCTGTTGCTTTTCTTGGCTCTCGCCATAAAGGCCCTGACAGGCATTCACAAACCACTCGTGCTGATCCTCCGGCATCATGCCCGCTCCAACCATCTCCCTGAAGTTCTTCTCCATAAATGGATGGCCCTCTTTCCATCCATCCCGATCCGCAAGCACGATCAAGACAACCGGAGCCTCGCTGACCTTTGGTTGGTCCCATGCCAGTTTTCTGAGACGCATTTTTTCTTCCTGATCACTGATGATCATTATGCTCCATGGCTGAAGATTAAAGCTGGAAGGCGCCTTTGCAGCCATTTCGACCATCTCTCTCAAGAGTTCATCGGAAACGGTTTTTTCAGGATCGAAAAAATTGACCGCCCGTCTCTTGTCGACGACATCCTTAAAGTCCATATGTCCCCCTTCCTCTCTCGAATGAAGATGTCCCTTGCCCGGTCCAATATCTCACCGTTCCATTTCAAACGCGCAATGGGCTGCCCCAAGCAGGGCCGCCTTGTCGTTGAGAATGACCCGAACCGGAATACTCTGTAGTAATCCCGTAAACCTGCCTTTATCTACAAAGGCTTTTATGAAAAGGTCCTCTCCAAGTTTCGGTAAGATCTTCGGGGCGATACCGCCTCCTATGTAGATGCCGCCCCTTGTGAGACCGGTTAATGCCAGGTTTCCGGCTGTGGCCCCCAATATTGAAACAAACAAGTCCAGCGTTTTCACGCACAGGGGCTCTTTTTCCACAAGGGCTGCCTCGGATATAACCTTTGATGGATCGTCCTCGTTCATTCTTTGGGCAAGCCATGTCGGCTCTGAACCCTGACCTGTAAATTTCAGCCAGCAGTAAGTAATGAAGAGACCTGGGCCTGACAGAACCCTCTCAACACTGACGTGACCCAAGCGAACATGAAGATAATGCCACAAGGCAACTTCGGTTTCATTCTGTGGAGCAAAATCACTGTGCCCTCCCTCAGATGGCATTGGGATATAATTGCCGTCTCTGTCTCTCCAAACCATCAGGGCCATTCCAAGCCCTGTACCGGGTGCGATGAGCCCTATGCTCCCACCTTTGGATTTCTTTCCGCGATTCAGAGAAAATAGCTCCCGACCGGTCAGGAAAGGAACAGCATATGATGTGGCGGTCAAGTCGTTAATCAGGCGGACCTTGTCCCAACCGAAGCGATTTTTCAGTTTTTTTTCAGAAACATCCCAGGGCAGATTAGTTGTCTTGCACCGACCATTCTTGACCGGGCCGGCAACTCCAAAGCAGGCGCTCGAAATGGATACCTGATGCATTCCCAGGAACTTCTCGACAATTGACGCCAGATTCGGTGCTTCCTTGCTGGGGTAAGTCTCAATTACCTCAGGCACAGGGCGCTTCTTACCCATCTGGAAGAGACCCAGGTTTGTTTTGGTCCCACCAATGTCACCAGCCAAGACTATGGCTTGACTTCCGGGGTGTGTCACGGGCCACCTCTTGCTAAACTACAAAACTAGATCTGAACTCAGGTCTGAACGGCCCCGGCTCAGGTGAAACCCGACCCTGCCGCACAGGTGTAGCAGTGGTCCCCAACGGCGACGGGTGTCCCTGGTTCGGGAGGACCCTCCATCTCGGAGATATGGCTTTTTATACCAGCCATGGGCAGTCTTGCGGCCAGATTAAAATCGCAATCATAGAGATATCCGTCCCAGGCCACTGACATCAGTGTCCGGCACATGAGCGCTTCAACCACGCAGGGGTTGAAACTTGAGTAAAGGCGCTCCAAGTAAGTCTCAAGGTTCCCTGACTGATGAAGCCATTGACGGAATCTCCCGAGAGGAACATTGGCGAAGGTAAAAAGGTTATTGAAGACAATATTCCATCTTTTCCTTAAGAGGACCCGGAATCTTTCTTCGGCCTGGGCTTGCGAAGGAGGAAGAAATGCCCCCGGCGGGTTGGACACGAGGTCTAGTTCGAGTCCTGTCTTTTTCTTGCCATACCCGGCGGCATTTAGCCGTTTCAATGCATTGATGCTCTTTTCAAAGACCCCCTTTCCTCGCTGTGATTCCGTCTGTACCGAGTCTACGGAAGGGAGGGATGCCACAACGATGACCCCATATCTCATAAAAACGTCAATCAATCGGTTCGGATTATCTTCTTCCAAAGCTGAGAGGTTGGAACGGACCATGAGCCTGTCACTGAGGGACGAGAGTGTTTCAATCATGCGGACAAGGTTAGGATGCAGTTCTGGAGCACCTCCGGTAATGTCTATGGTTTCAAATCGGCCCTTTTGGGCAAAAGCCACGACGTCGTTAAATGTTTCTTCGTCCATCACTTCGGTGCGCTTGGGACCGGCCTCAAGGTGGCAGTGCTTGCAAACCTGGTTGCACAATAGCCCCACATTGATCTGAAGCGTCGTGGTCGGGCTCGCCCCAATCTCAGACCGTGTCTGAAAAGGGTCCGACGAAAAGACTCGACGGCAAGCGATTCCTGTTCCATGCCCATATTGGCGCTTTCCGGTAATTGCCGAGCTTCCATTCTCCTTGGCTCCTCTGCCAACGTTTCCCTACATGGACAGTTTATCTACAATGTTACGCATTTGGATGCCATGTACAAGGGAGGCCCCTCCCCTTATAGCAGTCACAACATGCACAGCTTCTGTCATTTCGCCCGGCGTCGACCCCTTTTCCAAACAGGCTTGCGTAAAGGCATCAATGCAATAAGGACACTGGACGGTATGCGCCACGGCAAGGGCGATAAGGGCCTTTTCTCTTTCGGTCAGTTCACCCTCGGCAAATACGGCACTGTAATAATCAAAAAACTTCTTGGCTAGCTCAGGAGCTTCTTTGCCGATTTCTTCAAATTTGCCAAGGTCTTCAGGTTTGTAATAAGTATCCATAACTCGTCTCCTTCACGCCACCTAAGTATGCGCAGGGGAAAAACTAAACCTCTCCTTTGATCTTCTTGATGATTTTGGGAATGAAAAACGAGAATGCGAACAACCCCAGTGAAAAGAAAACCTTAAAAGAAAGCAACTCGCCCCAGTTGCCGGAAGCCCATACCTCTTTAAGCGTTCCAATGAAAAAAGTAAAGACAAAGGTCCCGACAATAATACCGAGGCCTGTGCCAAACAGATAGTCCCAAAAATGTACCTTAGTCAGTCCCATGCCAAAGTTCATCGGGGTAAACGGGAAATAGACCAGACGCAGGTACAGGACTGTAGCAAACCCATTTCGCTCAATGGCGTCGTCATACCTTTTCAGTTTATCCCCGATCAGGGAAGCAGCAAACTCCCTTCCCAGGGTTCGACCAATCCAGAAGGCTCCGCTGGCGCCGAACATAGCCCCGACCCACACATAGAGAAAACCCCAATAGGCCCCGAAAATGGCGGCGCCCAATCCGGTCAGCAATGTTCCGGGGATGAACAAACATACGCCAACGGCATAGACCAACATAAAGAGCAAAGGCGCCCATAAACCGGCTGCGTCAAGGAAACGACCTAATGCATCGGCTGTCAGATAACCCTTGATCGGTGTGAATCGAACTAAGGCAATGGCTCCAATAATAAAGGCTATGAAGATAAGGGCCTTTATCATCGCCTTCTTCCGGTTTGCCGCTGGTCGCTGAACGACTTCTTCCATGTTCTAATTCCTCAGAAAGCCGAATACTTTCCTCTGTGTGTGCGGAATCATAGAAAGCAAGCCTTGGAATTCTTCATCGGTCCCTTCCCTATGTGCCATTAAGGGACCAGTCGTAATCGAGATACTTGACTTTGATCTTGTCCTTATCCGCTGTCAGCTTTGCTTTGATCTCAGCGTCAGCAAATCTCAAGAAGAAACCAACAACATCGTCGTTGAAATCCTCCGCGAACCACTTGAAGATTTTGCTCACGTAAAGCCTTTTTCCCTCAAGACGGTTTTGCTCGGCATCATTCAAAAACGCACGAGTTGAATCATCAAGTTGTTGATCCAGAATTCTTGCCTGATACGGCTCTGGAATGAGAGGGGGACAACTTTTTGAGGCACAATTCACGGCAAAATGAACTCTCGGTTCCTTAAAACGAGGACGAATGATGCCATGCTCAAGGTCATCGAGACTAATCGTTTTACCTTCAATACGAACGATTTTCTTGCTGAAGGCACGGTCAAAAATACGGCCGCCTAGGTCCCTGATCGATTTTACACCGGGGTAGGCACTTAGGATAAACTTAACGGTCGTTGCATTGTATGCATTTATATAGAACGCAAGCTGTTCGTTGCGAGGTAATTTGCCGGTGTCGGTGCCTTCCAACACCTTCAAGTATTCGTCGAGCCTCTTCTCCTCATTCTTGAAACCCCGATAATTCACAACCCCGTCTTTTACATACTTGTTAAGCAAATCCGCATACAGGCTGTGATCCACGGCGTCAGCGGGCCAGGAAGTTCCAGACAGGTTGAAGAACAGAAAACAAAACAGGAAACAAAATCCCCAAAAATGCAGTGGTCTTTTCATAATGACCTCCTTATAACCGATCTCAAAAATGCGCCTGAGGCCCCATGGCGGCGTTGCGTGTCGGCTCAAAATGCTCACATACTGCCGTGTATGCTGCGCTTTTTCGCTTGTCCGCCATAGCTTCTTGAGCGACGGCGGACCGCCCCGCGTTTGCTGAGAACCTTTATCTTATAAATAGGTCCGAAGTCCCGCCGTCAGGCGGGGCCCTGAACCCTGATCCACATCTTTGAGATAGGTTATAGTCTTCTTTCTTCTTTAACTGATCCCAGGTACAAGGAGAGAGCTATCCTTGATAACCGAAGATGAATTTCAAGATATTCCTGACTTTAGGACTGAAGATTTTTTGAGCATAGTATTTACCGGCGCTCTTCTTGTGGATTTCCGAAAGCGTCGGATAGGCAAAAATCGGTGTCGCCAGGTCGGAAAGCTTCATGCGCTTGTTCAGTGCCAGGACGGACGAACCAATGAGTTCCCCGGCATGAAGTCCCACGATTTGAACGCCAATGATTTTATCAGACCCGGCCTCTGTAAGGATCTTTATCTTTCCCTGATACTCGCTTTCCGCCAACGCCCGGTCCACTTCCTCATAGGCCTCCATATGAACGTCATATTCGATCTCTCCCTGTTTCGCGCGCGTCTCATTGTAGCCAATCGAAGCGATCTCCGGGTCCGTGAAGGTCACCCAGGGTGTCATGTTGTAATTGATCTTGCCCGGAATATGCATGATGGCGTTTCTCACGATGATGGATCCTTCGGCTCCTGCTATGTGAGTAAAAGGAAACTTACCGTTCACGTCTCCCGCAGCATAGATGTGCTTTGTGCTGGTTTGCATATGGTCATCGGTCTCAATCCCCGTTTTCGTATGCTTGACACCTGCCTTCTCCAGACTCAGCCCTTCAACATTGGGCCTTCGGCCCGTGGCAACCAGGATTTCATCACATTGAACAGCTTCCTCTTTTCCGTCTTTGCTTTCAATGACCATTACTTTGTGATGTCCATCCTGATAGGTCTTCTTGGCTTTTGAACCCATCCGAAGGGATATGCCATCGCAAACCATCTGTTTGATGACCACGTCGGCCATGTCGTGGTCCTCAAGGCTCAGCGGATTTTCAAGTATGTCAACCAATGTCACTTTGCTTCCCAATCTGACAAAGGCATGGGACAGTTCTGCGCCGATAGGTCCCGCGCCGAGGACAACGAGCCGACCGGGAAGATCTTCCATGGAAAAGACTTCAACGTTCGTAATGAAGCCGGTCTGGTGCAAGCCTTCAATAGGGAAAACCATCGGCCTGCTTCCCGTGGCGATGGTAAAACGGCTGCCCGACAAGGTTTTCCCATCGATGCTGACTTCGTGGTCCGACACAAACTCCGGGCTTCCGAAGATTACGTCGACTCCCATTCCTTGAAACCGCTCCACCGAATCGTGTACAGCCACCTTATCGATGACCCTCCTTACGTGATCCATGACCGATTTCAGGTTGCAGGGAGGCACGTCCACCTCGGGCAGGCCAAATTTTTTCATGTTTCTGGCGTAATGATATACTTTTGCCGTCTTTATTAGGGTCTTACTAGGGACACAGCCATAGAACAGGCAATCTCCTCCCAATCTCTCTCTTTCGATCAAGGCAGTCTTGGCCCCAAGCTGCGCTGCCCCAGCTGCCACAGTCAAGCCAGCCGCTCCGCCGCCGATAATGATCATGTCATAATCGTATTTGGACATTCGCAACCCTCCTCCATGCCACGGTTAGACAACTCGCCAGGCACATCCAGCATCCCTCATCAGATCGTCTGCCTCTCGGGGCCCCCAAGTTCCTGCTTCATAGAAATGTAAGGACTGTTCACGATCCCTGCATGTTTCGCAGGCATCCAGAATGGGGGAAAGAAAGGCCCAACACTCTTCCACCCCGTCCTGACGAACGAACAACATATGATCTCCCAGCAAACAATCCAGAATAACCTTTTCGTAAGCATCCAAGAGAATCCCCTCCTGAACAGAACTGTAATGAAAGTCCATGGTGACGGGTTGCAGGCAAACCCTTGCGCCAGGAAGCTTGGTCTGAAACGTTAAGGTAATCCTTTCATCCGGTTGAATCCTCAAGACCAGTACATTTGGATGAATGCTTTCAGACAATACATTGCGAAACAACAGGTTTGGAACCCCCTTAAATTCAATTGCTATTTCCGTGAGCTTCGTTGCCATCCTTTTACCCGAGCGTAGGTAGAATGGCACCCCTTGCCAACGCCAGTTGTCCACGAATACCTTGGCCATAGCAAACGTTGGAACCAGTGAGTGTTCATCAACGCCGGTTTCCTCCCTGTATCCGGGGACAGTTTGTCCATCAACTGTCCCCTCCACATACTGGCCCAAAACGAGGTGATCATCAATCTGCCCCACTGGAAAAGGCCGTAGAGACCGGAAGACCTTTATCTTTTCATCCCGAACCCTGTCGGCCTCAAACACGGAGGGCGGCTCCATGGCAGTCATGGCAAGGAGCTGAAGCATATGGTTTTGAAACATATCCCGAAGCACACCTGCTTGTTCATAATAAACCGCTCGGTGTTCAACCCCCAGGGTTTCAGCTGCCGTAATTTGCACGTGATTGATGTATCGACGATTCCATATGGGCTCAAAGATCGCGTTGGCAAACCGAAACATTAATAAGTTTTGAACGGTCTCCTTGGCCAAGTAGTGATCGATGCGATAGATTTGGTCCTCTTGGAAGTACTCTTGGATGTGGCGATTAAGTTCCAGAGCGCTTTGCAGGTCCCGCCCGAAAGGTTTTTCGATGATTACACGGGACCACCCACCCCAGTCTTCGTCCTGGCTAGCCAAACCTGCTTTGCCCAAATTCTGGATAATGTTGACGTACTGGGAGGGCGGAACCGCAAGGTATAGGAGCCGATTTCCTGGAAGATGGGAGCCACGAGCCTCTCTTTTTAAGAAATCTGCAACTTCGTCATAAGGTGAATCGGCTTCAGGACTAATGACTACATAATGCAGCCGTAACACAAAAGGACCCCAGTCTTTCTGTTTAGGGCCTTCACCGGTCATGGTCTGTATAGATTCTTCAATGAAATCCCGATATGCCTCAGTGGTCATATCATTTAGATCTGCTCCGACAATAAGAAAAGGGTCCGGCAACCCACCACTCTTGAAGAGCCTGAAAAGGGCCAGAATGATCTTTCGTCTTGTCAGATCGCCACAAGCGCCGATGATAACAATCGCACATGGATCAAGGGGCTCTTCAATTAAGCATGATCCACCCTCTTGGAGAGGTACCCCTCCGATATTGATCACTGTTTCCGGGGTTTCGTTGGTCCTGTTGCTGTCTTCATTCACTTTTTCACCTCTGACTTTTAGAAACAATTGGGCCAACGGCATTCCGAACATTGAAGCTTCGTGTCCATGAAACAGAATCACTATTATTGAACGCGTGTCTCCTCAGCTGTCTTTTCTATTGTGAGTAAGAGGGATTCAAATGATTTAGTAAAAGCGGCAGCACCATCTATAAGTAATTTGGCACAAATGCTTTCTATATCAATGCCAAACCTTTTCAGGCTGTGGATGGTATTTCGGGATTCTTCAGCGGCAGCGGTCAGACCTTCCTTGATGACACCATGGTCCAGAAACGCTTCAAGTGTTTGGTCAGGGAGAGTGTTTACGGTGTTCCTGGCGATTAATTCAACCACATATTTGACGTCACTATAGGAAGGATTTTTAGTTCCAGTGGATCCCCACAGCACCCTTTGAACTCGGGCACCCTTCTCTTTCAGTAACTCGAATTCCTTTCCCGAAAAAACTTCAACATGCTTACTGTATATTAAGTGCGAATTGGCCACAGCAGCTCTTCCCTTCAGGGATCGCAGTTCACTCTTTGCCGCCTCGCCGGTTTCCTGCTCCGTGGCGTCATCAATCATCTTGTCTGCCACCGTGTCAACCCGACTGACAAATACGCTGGCGACTGAAGAAATCCTGCTAACGTCGCCTTGCTTGTCTATCAACTTGTTCATGCCTCTAAGATAAGCCTGCGCCGTCCTCACATATTGGTCTAAAGAGAATATCAAAGTTATGTTAACGTTTATTCCTTCGCCCAATAAGGCTACTATGGCACCAAAACCCTCATCAGTTGCCGGCACCTTAAGCATGAGATTGGGCCTGTCGACCTTCTCATGCAGCCTCTTTCCTTCCTCGATAGTCTCTTCTGTCTTGTACGCCAGCTCAGGGTTAATCTCCAGACTCACATACCCGTCCTGTCCGTTGGTTTTTTCATATACCGGCTTGAACATATCCGCCGCATCTTGAATGTCGCGAATCGTCAAGTCGTCATAGATCTCAAAAGTGGACCTGCCTGCTTTGTGTAATTGTTTTATCTTTTCATTGTAGTCAGAGCTCGCGGAGATAGCCTTTTCAAATATAGTGGGATTGGAAGTCATCCCCCGCAAACCTAGTTCTATCAACTCCTGAAGTCGGCCACTTTCAATGATAGATCGGCCAATATTGTCTAACCAAACACTCTGTCCAAATTCTGCAAGCTGCTCAATGGTTGAGTTTGACATATCGCTCTCCTATTCCCTGTTAGGTTACTCGGGTTAAACTAACCCTTTAGTTGCATAAACAACATGGCAAAAGGTTCTAAAAAGCAACAATAGCCTTTCTCCGCAAGATTTTTGAACGATTTTGCGGAATTCACTGCGGGTGATATCCAGAAAACTAGAAAAAGAGCCATGTTGTTTACCCTTCGGGAAAGCCGATGATACTGCATCTCCTGCGTTGCCAAGGGTTCGGCGTAGCCTATTTACAGCCTCACCCTTGGACGCCTTGGATCTACAGCACCCTCGGCTTTTGCAACGTTAGGGGTAAGTTTGCCAACTCCTTATTGCTCAATTCATTGTGCCTTTTTATCTATCTCTTCTTGACGCCATGGCCGCCAAACTCATTCCGCAGGGCAGCGATCACTTTGGCGCTAAACGAATCTTCCTGGCGAGAGCGAAAGCGTTCCAACAGTGATAGCGTGATAAGCGGTGCCGGAACATCGTTGTCGATCGCCTCGGCCACAGTCCAGCGGCCTTCCCCTGAGTCCTCCACATATCCCCGTATGGACAGGAGATGAGGGTCTTTCTTAAACGCATCCCCAGCTAGCTCCAAGAGCCACGACCTTATAACACTCCCTTGATTCCACAGGTTTGCGATTTTCTCGAGGTCCAACTTGAACTCTTTCTTGACATTCAAGATTTCAAATCCCTCGGCATAGCCTTGAAGTAAGACGTACTCGATTCCGTTATGCACCATTTTTACAAAATGCCCCGCGCCACTCGGTCCCATATAAGCATACCCGTCCTTCGGTGCCAGTGTCTCAAATACAGGTTCTACTTTCTCAAAGGCTGCCTCTTCCCCACCGATCATCAGACAGTAGCCAAGCTCTAATCCCCAAACACCGCCACTGGTCCCTGCATCAAGGAG
>PVMS01034320.1_pt1 | contig 13732 bp, 10 predicted proteins | sample 1853461 | NCBI WGS metagenome assembly PVMS01 (sample SAMN08582032, study PRJNA380276) | Marine sediment metagenome, whole genome shotgun sequencing project. | isolation source: ocean sediment barecode stripped | collected 2017 | reverse complement strand
TAAGGTACAACTCGGTCCCAAGCTGACTAAAGGGCTTGGTACCGAGTTGTACATTAAGTGGTGCCAGATTGACCCGTAGAGCCTGGGCGTCAGTGTTGGCCACCATGAACTCCACGCCCTCGATTTGAGCAGCAATCATCGTATTGACCGCATTATTTCCACCACCACCAACACCAACAACCTTGATTTTTGCGACCTGATCTTTCTCTTCAAATTCAAACATCTGATTTTTCTTTTTTAATTCAGGCATAATGACTCCCTCCGTCATTGTTGTGACCGGTCTTCTCCGTTGCCCCGGTCGGTTTAAAGTTACAAACCTGTTTCTTATTTACTAGAAAAATTCTCCGAACCACTCTTTCATACGCCGCGACACACGATCAAACAGGTTCTCCTGGCCAATCACAAAGTTGCGGGTCTCCATGTTGCGGCTACCGTACTTCACCAGGCCGACGCCGGTGGCGTAGATTGGTGAATTGACGACATCGGTAAGACCGCCGATATTGGTCGGTCTCCCACGTCTCACCGGCAAGTCAAAAATTTGCTCAGCCAATTCCGGCATTCCCGGCAAAATTGCCGAACCACCTGTCAGCACCACCCCGGATGCGATCAGATCTTCAAAACCACTCTTGACGATCTCGCGATTAACCAGAGTAAAGATCTCCTCAACCCTGGGTTCAAGTATCTCTGCAAGCAGCTGACGTGACAGAATGCGTGGCTCGCGACCACCAACGGATGGCACTTCGATTGTTTCGTCCTTACCGACCATCGAGGAGAGACAGCATCCCGAGGTTTGCTTGATTTTTTCTGCTTCAGCAGTCGGCGTGCGCAAACCGACGGCAATGTCGTTGGTCAGATGATTGCCACCGAGCGAGAGGACTGAAGTGTGCTTGATCGCCCCATCGACAAAGATGGCAACGTCTGTTGTGCCGCCACCAATATCAACAATAGCAACACCGAGGTCTTTTTCATCCGGGGTCAATACGGCTTCAGACGAAGCTAGCTGCTCCAGAACAATATCCCCGACATCGACACCGGCCTTGTTGCAGCTTTTTATAATATTCTGTGCGCTGGCTACCGCTCCGGTAACAATATGCACACGAGCTTCCAGACGCACACCGCTCATACCAAGTGGCTCCTTGATGCCGTCCTGGTCATCGATGATGAATTCCTGAGGCAGGATATGAATCACTTCGCGATCCATCGGAATCGCCAATGCTTTGGCGGCATCAATGACGCGGCGCACATCGTCGTTGGTGACTTCACGATTTTTGATGGCTATCACGCCCTGGGAGTTGATCCCTTTGATGTGACCACCGGCAATCCCGGCAAAAACTGTTTTAATTTCACAACCAGCCATCAACTCCGCTTCCTGGAGTGCCTTGCGGATTGCGCTGACTGTACTTTCAATATTGATGACAACGCCCTTGCGCAGACCGCGCGATGGGCTGGTGCCGATGCCAACAATATCCAAGCCCTCATCTGTCATCGCCCCGACAATCGCACAAATTTTGGTTGTGCCGATATCCAGCCCGACCACCAGGTTTTCCCGTTTATTGTTCATTTCTCTCCCCTTCTTCCAGGCTAACTTCTGCCAACCGTACGCTTCACATCCACCTTCACGATAACGCGGTCGGTCACGTTTAAATCAATATATTTAAGAGCCATTAAACGTGGCTCAAGATCGCTGTAAATTCTTTCCAGGCGGTCCAATTTACCGGCAAAACCCATCTTGCCCAAACGCACTGGAACTCCGCCGATCCGAGTATGCAGGATCAGTCCCTCCTGTTGGTCGTAATGGATTTCCGAGATATCATCCAGGTTAAAGATAGTCCGACTGTCTAACTCATCTATAAGCTGTAAAGCCAGGTTCAAGGAATCCTGAGTCTGATCCGGGTTGTCAAGCAGGTACTGACGGTCAATTCCGGTAATCACCGGATAATTGAGCTGATCAGCCGCATCAAGCATCTTGAAAACATCGCCCGCCTTATCAACGTAGTAGAGATAATCCAGGTCAATAATGGCCCTGGCTTCACGTTCCACAACTCGTATCACCACCTGGTCCGGGAATGATCTCTCCACATCGGCTCTGGCAATCCATGGATGTTCTTCGATCTTGCGGCCAATCATATACAGCTCCAGATCGAACAGGCTGTCGCCCAGTTTGATATCGGAAGCATCGAGGATATCGCCTTCACTGACCCTCACCTGCTGTTCAATACGAATCTGTCGCACACCGAAATAGCCTGAATCCAGAAGCATCTGGGCTGTTAACAGGGCACCACTGGCAAGCAGAAAGCCACTTCCCGATGCAATGCTGACACGCAACAGACGATGGAAGAGTTTCTTCCAATCACGCTGCTGCTTTTCCTGCTTGCGGCGGTTGGTTTTTACCTTCTTCTGCTTGTTGGATTTCAGATCACGCATCATTTAATCCAGTGGTGTCACTATTTGTTTAACCCAGCGTCTGCAAGGATCTGCATCACCAACTCATTGAATGAAATACCAGCCTCAGCGGCAGCTTTAGGCAACAGACTGGTTTCGGTCATGCCAGGTATGGTGTTAATCTCAAGACAGAAGAATTCTTTCTCCCGCACCATGAAATCAACCCTGGCAGCCCCCCGACAGGAGAGTGCTTTGCATGCAGCCACAGCAACATCCTGAAGACGGTTATAGAGAACCACTTCGAGCGGCGCTGGTAGCAGGTACTCGGTCTGCCCTGGCGTATACTTAGACTCATAGTCGTAAAAACCACTTTTCGGGACAATCTTGATAATCGGCAAAGGTTCGTTATTCAGCATGCTGACAGTTACTTCATCACCCTGAATAAAATCTTCGATAAGGATCAGGTCATCGTGCTTCATTGCTTCGGTAAGGCCCGCTTCGAGTTCTACCCTGTCATGAACAATGCTGATACCGATTGTTGATCCTTCCCGGGCAGGCTTGACGACCAAAGGAAAGTGTCGACAACGCTTCAGTATTTCATCCTGATCATCTCCAGTACGGTAGACCACGAATCCAGGTGTCGATATTTCGTGATAAAGCAGGAGCTGCTTGGTAACCACCTTGTCCATGACCATACTTGAGGACATAACGCCGCTACCGGTGTAAGGGATATGCATCATCTCAAGCATTCCCTGCACGGTCCCATCTTCACCGTAACGACCATGCAGACAGATGAAAGCCACCTCTGTTTCAGCTGCTCGCAATTGCCCGGGTAAATCGTGACCGACATCGAGACCAACAGCGTTGCAACCATTCTCAAGCAATGCTTTTAAAACAGCTCGCCCGGTTTTAAGCGAGATTTCCCTTTCAGCGGAGAGACCCCCCATCAATACTGCAATTTTTTTATTTTTCAGATCTTCAAGTTTCGCCATAACTCTCATCACAATCTAAGCTTTATCGCTTAGCTATCTTTTTCCAGAAGCGTCAACAATTCTGTACCTACCTGCCAGACATTACCGGCACCAAGCGTAATAACAATGTCGCCAGGTTGCAGAACCGCCTGCAAATGCTCAACTGTTGATTCGATGTCACCTGAATAACAGCAGGATTTGTGTCCATGTTCGCTAATACCATCGGCAAGCTTTTCAGCAGTAACCTCAGGTCGGACATCTTCACCAGCGGCATAAACGTCCAGAACTGCAATATGGTCAGCCTGATAAAAGGCAGTTAGAAAATCATCAAACAAAGCCTCGGTACGACTGTAACGGTGCGGCTGAAAAACAGCGACGACCCGACGATTCCAGCCGGAACGGGCAGCGCCCAGAGTGGCCTTTATTTCCACAGGATGATGAGCGTAATCATCAACGACCATAATTCCTTGAGCTTCACCCTTTATCTGAAATCTGCGTTCTACGCCGCCAAAGTCCTGGAATCCTTCGGCGATCGCAGCAAATGGCATATCGAGCTCCATGCCGACAGCTACGGCAGCCAATGCGTTGAGGACGTTGTGTCGCCCCGGCATGCGGATATTTAAATGACCAAGCTTTTCACCACGGTACTGAACCAGAAAACTTGTGCGGTCTGTGTTGTGCTCAATTTCAGACGCCATGAAATCCGCCTGACTGGTCAAACCGTAAGTCACCAGACGTTTCTTGACTTCAGGAATCATTCCTTGCAGATTTTCGTCGTCAAGGCAGAGAATAACCAATCCGTAGAATGGCACCTTATTGATGAAATCAATAAACGTTGCACGGATTTCATCCAGATCTTTATAGTAATCAAGATGGTCCTCATCAACGTTAGTAACAACAGCAATGGTCGGTGATAATTTGAGGAACGATCCATCCGACTCATCGGCTTCGGCCACCAGGTACTCGCCCTGCCCCAGTTTGGCATTGGAACCAATCGAATCGAGACGACCACCAATCACAACAGTTGGATCGATATCACCGTGGGAAAGGACAGTTGCCACCATGCTGGTTGTTGTCGTTTTGCCGTGAGTTCCGGCGATAGCGATGCCATGCTTCATGCGCATCAGTTCGGCCAGCATTTCTGCCCGAGGAATGACCGGGATCTTACGTCGGTTAGCTTCCTGAACTTCAGGGTTATCAAGATTGACTGCCGTGGACGTCACCACAACATCAACTTCAGTTAGATTTTCAGCACGGTGTCCATAAGAAATCGTGCCACCCAGGCTGATGAGACGTCTGGTGATTTCACTCTCTTTGAGATCGGATCCAGACACCTGATAATCGAGATTAATAAGGACTTCAGCTATCCCGCTCATACCGATGCCACCGATGCCAACAAAATGGATTTTTTGAATCTTGCCGTACATAATTTTCCCCTTAAGTTCTTTCCAAGAGAACGGTTCGGCATTCTTGCAGCAACCGAGCAGCAGCGCCACGACGCGCTAATTTTTTAGCCGTAGCAGCCATTGTCATGAGGCTGGTCCGGTCATGAAGCAGACCGCTGATCAATTTGCCCAGTCGCTCTGGCGTCAGGTTAGATTCTTCCATCATCAGAGCTGCCCCCTTGGCCGCCATGGCCTGGGCATTGACCGACTGATGACCGGCAGCAGCATGCGGATATGGCACCAGAACAGCAGGTCTTCCGCAAGCAGTCAGCTCAGCCAGGGTGGTCGCTCCAGCTCTACAAACGATCAGGGTCGCCTTTGCATAAGCCTCTGCCATATCTACAATGAACGGCTGGACATCAACCTTTGGCCAGCCATTTTCTTGGTAACCTTGCACAACTTCCTCGTAATCCAACTGTCCGGACTGATGTATGATTTCCAGGTTCTCCCGCCACTCGGTCAAGCTCGGTAGAGCAGCGACTACAGCTCGATTAATCGCTCGCGCACCTTGGCTACCACCGAACACCAGCAGGCAAAGCTTCTTTTCCGGAATGATCGGGCAATTCTCCATAGCCACACGGACCGGGTTGCCGGTCAGTACCGTTGCGCTGCTGTGAAAGGCCCGGTCTGCCTCGTCAAATGAGAGACAGACTCTTTTCGCCCAATGACCAAGCAGACGGTTGGCTAAGCCAGGCCAGGCATTCTGCTCATGGACCAGATAAGGAATTCCTAAAGTTTTTGCTGCCAGCAACACAGGAACTGAAGCATAACCACCGACACCAACCACAACATCTGGTGCGAACTCACGCAAAATCGTTCTCGACTGAGCAAAACTCTTCATCAGCTTACCGAGAACTTTTAAACGGGGCACAAAGCCAATCCCTGCCCAGCCACTCATCTCAATCGTTTTTAAAGACCAGCCAAGTTCAGGCAGCATCCGTGCTTCCAGCCCTCTTTCGGTACCGACAAAGAGAATCTCACTCTGCGGCTCCTCATGCTTGAGCTGTTCGGCCAGTGAAATCGCCGGGAAAAGATGTCCGCCTGTGCCACCACCGGCCAGCAACAGTTTCATCGCAGCTCTCCCGGTAGATGACGTGAAACGTTCAGTAAGATGCCGATTGCTGCCAGTGTAGTCACCAGGCTGGTTCCACCGTACGATATGAACGGCAGTGCCAGACCTTTAGTAGGCACCATGCCCAAGACAACAGCCATATTGACAAAAGCTTGCATGCCGACCAGCAAAGTGGCACCGAAGGCCAGAAAGCAGTAGAATTCATTCGGTGCGTTGAGTGATGTCCGCAGCCCTCTCAAGATCAGCAACATGAACATCGCGGCAATTACAATCACACCAATAAAACCAAGTTCTTCACCAATCACGGAAAAGATAAAATCAGTATGCGCCTCTGGCAGAAAAAAAAGCTTCTGTTTACTCTCACCGAGACCTTGGCCGAAAGCACCACCGGAGCCGAATGCAATCCAACTCTGAATTATCTGGAATCCGGTATTGCTTGGGTCTTCCCACGGATTCAGAAATGCCAGAATACGCCGCCGCCGATAATCGACATTCATGATCATAAAGTAGAGAAACGGTAGCGCGATTAGTCCCATACCTGCCAGATAACTCAGGCGGGTACCAGCCACCATCATCATAGTAATGGCCACGATTGCAATAGTCAGGGCACTGCCAAGATCCGGCTGAGCCAACAGTAGTGCGATAAGCACGGCCAGGATCAACATATAAGACAGGAAACCAGAGCGGAACCTTTTAACCTTATCCTGCTTACGAGCCAACGAATGTGCCATAAAGAGCACCAGGCCAATTTTGACTAATTCTGCGGGTTGGAATGTGAACCCTGCGATATTGAGCCAACGAGTTGCACCACCAATCTTTTTACCAACACCAGGTATCAGCACTGCCACCAGCAGTAAGATGCACAGCCCCAGTACCGGCCAGGCTGCCTTGCGTAGGAGTTCAAGATCAATACGCATTAACAGGGCCATAACAGCAAAGCCAAGCACGGCATAGACACCTTGACGTTTGAGAAAGTACAAACTGTCACCATAATCTCGCACTGCCATAATTGACGAAGAAGAAAAGACCATAACCACGCCGAGACAGGTCAAGCAGACTGCCAGCACCAAGATGGAATGATCGGTCCCCTGCCTAATTTCCATTGACACATTCCCCATGACGACTTAGAGCACGAAACTCCCGGGTAAAAATTTTGCCTCGCTCTTCAAAACTTTTGAACATATCGAAACTGGAACATCCTGGCGACAGCAGCACCGTCTCACCGGGATTACTTAACCGGTCAGCAAGCTCAACCGCTTCATGCATACTGTCGGCGCGATGAATTTCGGCAAGTCCGGCAAAGGCTTTTGCCATACGCTCTGCTGCGTCGCCAATCAGTATCAGATGAGCGGCTTTTTCTTTAATCGGCGCAACTAAGGCAGATAGGTCACCGTATTTATCTTTGCCACCTGCGATCAGAACCACTGGTGTTGTCAAACCTGACAAGCTTTTCACCACACTGCCAATATTTGTCCCTTTGGAATCGTTGTACCAACAGGTACCACAAAGTTCGCCAAGCAACTCCATACGATGCGGCAGACCGGTAAACCTTTTGGCAGCACTCCAGGCGACTTCAGCAGGGCAGCCTTCCAGAAGTAATGGAATCAGGGCGGCCATAACATTTTCCTGGTTGTGCTGACCACGGATTTGTAATTCATCGACCGGAAAGAAAACTTCACGACTCTGCCAGCGCCAGATGATCTTGTCGTCAACCAGACTCATACCATTTTCCAGTACAGATTCACTGCTGAAGCAGACCTTAATTGCCTGGGTCTCTGCTGCAGCCTTCATGACTAATGGATCATCGAGGTTGAGAATTGCGACATCATCATCTTGCAGATTTTCAAAAATTCGGGCTTTGGCCGCTTGATAACTTGCCATGTCCGGATAACGATCCAGATGGTCTTCAGATACGTTGAGAAGCATAGCGTAACGTGGTCGAAGAACTTCTATCGTTTCCAGCTGGAACGACGACAGTTCAACCACATACCAGTTGAAATCGTGATTGACGGCGTCAACCAGCGGTGTGCCAAGATTACCGCCGACAAAGACCTTTTCCCCCCAGCTCTTGAGCATCTCGCCAACCAGCGTGGTGACTGTCGACTTACCATTAGTCCCTGTGATGGCAATCATGGTCCCAGCCAGTTCTCGGCAGGCAATTTCTATTTCACCAAGCACTGGCACTGCATACTTACGACAGACATCCAGAATTGGAATTTCAAGCGGCACACCGGGGCTGATCACGACCAGATCCGCGGCCACAAAAAGAGCCTGTGTGTGACCACCGAGATCCAGTTCAACTCCGGCCTCCATCAGTTCATCCAGATTATTGAGAAGATCAGCAGAACGACAGTCGGACAAAGTAACCTGAGCGTCCCGTTCACGAAAAAAACGCGCCAGGCTGCACCCGGTAGAGCCAGCTCCGACAACAACGATTTTCTTGTTCTGATAATCTCTTTGCATCTAACCCAAGTCCCTATCTCAACTTCAGGGTGGAGAGACCAATCAATGCCAGGATGATACTGATAATCCAGAACCGTACGATAATTTTCGGCTCTGGCCAGCCTTTCAGTTCAAAATGATGGTGAATCGGTGCCATGCGAAAAATTCGTTTGCCGTAGAGACGGAACGAGGCGACCTGCACAATCACCGAGAGCGCTTCCATTACAAAGATTCCACCGACAATCACCAACACGATCTCCTGCTTGGTAATCACAGCAATCGTGCCGATGGCTCCGCCTAGTGACAGGCTACCGACATCACCCATAAATACCTGTGCCGGATAAGTATTAAACCAGAGGAAACCAAGTCCAGCGCCGATCATGGAACCGCACACGATCGAAAGTTCACCGGCCCCTTTAACACCATCGATCTGCAGATAACTGGCCAGGGTTGCATGCCCGGCTACGTATGCGAAAAGCAGGTAGGCACCCGCCGCAATAATCACCGGACCAATCGCCAGGCCATCGAGTCCGTCAGTAAGATTGACGGCGTTGCTGGCACCGATAATTACCAACATAGCAAACGGCACATAGAACCAACCAAGGTCGGGATTCAAACTTTTGAAAAAGGGGAAAGCCAGTGTCGTTTGGAACCCTGGATAAGTCATCAGAATCATACCGACACCAAACGCAATCAACATTTGCCAGAACATTTTCTTACGCGGCGACAGTCCGTCACTGTTTTTCTTGCGAATCTTCAGCAGGTCATCAACGAAACCAATGACACCGTAGCCAACAGTGACAAAGAGCACTAACCAGACGTACATGTTGGTCAGGTCAGCCCAGAGCAGAGTCGGCAGGACAATAGCAAAAAGGATCAAAGAGCCACCCATGGTCGGCGTCCCCTCTTTCTTGAAATGGGACTCAGGCCCCAGCCGCCGAATCGTTTGTTCCAACTGCAACGACGAAAGTTTTTCAATCAACCATGGACCCAGTAAAAAGCTTATAACAAGAGCCGTAATCGCCGCATAGATCGTCCGGAAGGTAATAAACCGAAAAACATATAAGACTGAAAATTCTGTGTGTAATGGATAAAGCAGATGATAGAGCACTTTAAATCTCCGTCAGTCGCCGTTTACGGCACTCTTCTGTTTTGATATACGCAATGCTGCAGTTATCTTTTCCATGCGCATACCTCGTGAACCCTTGATCAGAACCCGGTCACCGGCTTGAAGCACTTCAAGCAGTCGTGCAGCCAACTCATCATGACTGTCAGCAACAAAAACCTTGTCAGCGGGCAATCCCGCGTCCATAGCGCCGCGAACAATCTCTTCGGCCAGAGCCCCATAAGTAAATAGCCAATCAGTTCTTTCTGCGGCAATGGTACCGATCTGATAATGCAATTCCGGAGCAGTAGGCCCCAGTTCGAGCATATCCGCCAGAATTGCGAAACGCCGGCCAGGCGAGCCGAGGTCATGAAGAGCATCGAGTGCGGCGTGTACCGACAAGGGGTTAGCGTTGTAGCTATCCTCGAGTACAACAATATCTCCCGGCAATTCCAGTAGTTCCATGCGCCCCGGGCAGGGTTTAAAAGCTTCCAGGCCAGTTGCAATTTCCTGCAACCCAATATCGAGAACCGTAGCCGCTGCTGCAGCTCCAAGAGCATTCGAAACATTATGACGGCCTGGCAAAGGCAGTACGACTCGTTGCACAGATCCATCGATTATCAAGTCAAAGCCGACCGACCCATTTTGCGCCATAATCTTGTCCGCCCGGATCGCAGCGTCGCTGCTAGTGCCGAAAAGAACCTTACGAACACCATTGGCCACAGGCAACAGACATACTTCCGGATCGTCTGAGTTGATCAGAGCGACACCGTCTGTTGGCAAACTAATAAATAGCTCTCCTTTGGCCCTTGCCACACCGGAAATCTCTTTAAAGTTTTCCAGATGCCCGGCACCAACATTAGTAATCAGACCGATATTTGGAGTCGCTATTTCAGCCAAACGAGCAATTTCACCACGAGCGCTCATACCCATCTCAACAACCGCCCAACGATGCTCAATCTGCAATTCAAAGAGGGTCAACGGCACACCAATCAAATTATTAAAATTACCAGCCGATTTCAACCCCGGCCCGCTATGCTCAAGAATGGCCGCCAGCATCTCCTTACAAGTGGTCTTACCCGACGTTCCGGTAATGCCGACCACCGGACCGGCAAACTTGCGCCGCACAGCGGCGGCCAGATCTCCAAGAGCCTTCAGTGTATCAGTGACCTTGACAACTGGCACCCGTAAGCCACCGATCATTTCTTCACTAAGACAGCCCGCTGCACCACGCTGAATAGCCAAGGGCAGGTAATCATGCCCATCGAAATTATCACCTCGCAGCGGGATAAAAAGATCCCCCGGTTGCAAAGTGCGACTATCTGTAGAAATCCCCTCAAATTGGACAGACGCGCCATTCTGCATCAGGTGCCCGCCGGTAATCTCCGCGACTTCACGCATATCCATGCGAATCATTGCTGACCTCCTGCCTGCAGAGCCTTGCGCAACTCTTCACGATCATCGAAATGGATTCGCCCACTATTAAGGATCTGGTAATCCTCATGCCCCTTGCCAGCAACCAGCAAGAGGTCGCCAGGCCGCAGTATTTTGATGGCAAACTGAATGGCTTCACTGCGGTCAGGAATGACGACATAGCCCTTGCCTTCGGCTCTTTCTGCTTCAATCTTACTCCACTCACACTCATGAACCTTGACAAGGCCGCTACGGACATCGTTAAGAATCTGCTCGGGATCTTCTGAGCGCGGGTTGTCCGATGTTGCAATTGCGATATCAGAACCACGAGCAGCGACTTCAGCCATAACCGGCCGTTTACTGCGATCTCGATCACCACCACAGCCGAAGATGGTCAAAATCCGTTGTGGAGCAAGCCCCTGCATCGCTTCGATAGCCCGGCGTAAGGCATCACCAGTGTGGGCGTAATCAACAAGAATAACAGCATCACGGTCGTTTTCTATTAGCTCAAGGCGTCCTGGAACACCGGCACACTCTGCAAGGCCATCAGAAATTATTTGCGGCGACAGGTTAAGAGCAACAGCGGCACCGATAGTGCAAAGCAGATTCTCAACATTAAAATCACCGAGCAAAGGACTCTCTATTTCGACGATTCCAAGAGGCGTTGCCACCTGACCATTAATTCCGTTCAATGAAACATTGAGGTTTTCCGGGTAGACATCTGCCTCCCGGCTGCGGCCACAGGTCAAAGCGTCAGGTAACATTGCCGCCAGGCGCTGACCGTAGGCATCATCAATGTTGATCACTGCGCGACCATTGTCACGAGGGAGCAGTTCTTTGAACAAGTGATATTTACTCGTAAAGTACCGCTCCATATCTTGATGGTAATCAAGATGCTCAGGAGTCAAGTTCGTGAAGACACCGACCTGAAAATGTACGCCATCGGCCCGATACTGATCCAGGGCATGCGATGAGACTTCCATGACCAGAGAGCGTGCACCGCTCTCCCGAAAATCATTAACCTGTTTCATAAGGTCATGAGACTCCGGGGTGGTACGCGGAGCTTGGCGCTGGTCGGTACCGTATCGGTAGTTGATTGTTCCGACCACAGCTGGCGACAAATCAGCCTTTATCAGGATCGCTTCCAAGAGGTAAGTAATGGTTGTCTTGCCATTAGTACCGGTCACACCGACGACTTGCATGTTTATAGTCGGGTTGCCGTAAAACTCAGCAGCAGCCATCGCCATCGCCTGCCGCGTATTTTCAACCAAAACCGTAGTCACCGACTCAAGATCGCCAGTTGCCTCTTCAGAGAACACCACCATGGCGCCATTGGCTATCGCACTGGATATAAATTTGTGCCCATCGCTGACAACCCCACGCAAAGCAAAGAAAACGTCGCCGTGGTTTATCTGACGGGAATCGTAGTGCAGTCCGGTCACTTCAAGGTCCACGTTTCCATGCACCTGTTGCACCGAGCAGTTTTTTAGGAGTTGCGATAGCTTCATAATAAACCGTCAATCAATAAGTCCTGTCAGGACGGTGGCTCCATGCGTACCCATATCGGGGAGCCGTAAGGAATCGCCCTGCCTGGGACTGGCGACTGTTCAACAACCCGACCACGTCCTCGGAAACTAACATTCAGATGTCCTTCTTGCATCAGGGTAAGAACCTGACGATAACTCAAGCCTACAAAGTCCGGCATTTGCGGACCACCTGAGGCCTCAGGAATCGTTACCTCCTTAGCTGTGGATCTTTTTGGCGCCATTGCGTCGACAATTATTTGATCCAGCGACGGAAGTTTCTCCCCGGCGTGCATCTCTTCATTCGGCGCTATCTTCATTGACTGCATCGCCTGAGCGGCAATTCTGGAGAAAATCGGGGCTGCCGTCAGGCCACCATAGACACCAATTTTCGGCTCGTCGATGGAAACAAGCATAACCAGTTGTGGATCTTCGGCTGGGATGAACCCGACAAATGACGCGACCCGCTTATCTGCCGAGTAGCCACCGGTCACTGCATCCACCTTCTGTGCTGTGCCGGTCTTGCCCGCCACCCTGAAGCCCGGCACCCTGGCGTTGATCGCTGTGCCGCCCTCTTCTGTGGTCATTTCCATCATCCTGGAAACGGTTTGAGCCACATCCGTGGCAATCACCTTGCGCACTACGCGTGGCTTATTTTGTTGGGTCACTTGCCCCTGGCTGTCAACGACTCGATCGACGACGTAAGGCTCCATCAGATAACCACCATTGGCGATTGCTGCTACTGCGGTTGTCAGCTGAATCGGTGTGACACTGATCCCCTGGCCGAAAGAGATAGCGGCAAGGTCGACCTCAAACCATTTGTCTGGTGAGCTCAACAGCCCAACGACTTCACCAGGTAGATCAATACCGCTCCGTTGCCCGAATCCGAAAGCCTTGATATAACGATGGTAATTTTTTCTTTCTAACAATTTGCCTATTTTTGCCGAGCCAATATTTGAGCTATATTTGATGATCTCGGCCGGTGTCAACTTCTGGTACTTTTTGTGGTCGTGGATGTCTTTACCACCGACTCGATACTTACCGTTCTCACAATCAATTTTTTGATTTGTACTGACGACTGCCTCGTTGAGTGCAGCCGCCATCAGAATAACTTTGAAAGTTGATCCAGGCTCATAGCTGTCGCAGATGGCACGGTTGCGCCACTGATACGGCTTATAGCGAAAGAAAGCATTTGGGTTATATTCCGGGTAGCTGGCCATGGCTAAGACCTTGCCGGTCGATGGCTCAAGAATGACGACAGTTCCTGCCTTGGCTTCTGTCCTGCGCAAACCGTCCGCCAATTCCCGCTCGGCAATATATTGCAGGTTTTTATCAATAGTCAGGTAGAGATCATGACCATGAGTCGCACCTTGGACCTG
>PVMS01129571.1_pt1 | contig 13734 bp, 11 predicted proteins | sample 1853461 | NCBI WGS metagenome assembly PVMS01 (sample SAMN08582032, study PRJNA380276) | Marine sediment metagenome, whole genome shotgun sequencing project. | isolation source: ocean sediment barecode stripped | collected 2017 | reverse complement strand
GCTGAGATCAACCCACAGCTTCTTGCTCCCGGAGAGCATACCATTGAGTATGAATATGTGGATCAGGTGACCCAATACCTGAGGCGTACATTTGTGGTTGAATCGGTTTCACCACCTGCTATCTTGAATCTGGATGACTCCTACTGTCAGATTGTGGTTCCCTTTATCCTTGAATCAGATATGGCCACAGCTATATTTGAAGGGCCGGGTATTACAGAGACAGCAGATGGATTTCTATTCGATCCTGGTGCAGTCACCGCCGGTGTTGTTTCCATTGAATGCAAGGTTTCATCCGAAAATGGATGCGTTGCATCCACAATGAAAACTGTTGAAGTATTATTTACACCTGCGGTAGACTTCTCATTAAGTGCAACCTGTATTGCTGATACCGGAGGTACAGTTGCCTTTGATAACCTTACCAGCGGAAAGCTGGAGGTTGAAGTCTGGAGTTGGAACTTCGGAGATCCATCCAGCGGGGATAAAAACCTGAGTGATGAAATTGCCCCTGAGCATTTCTATGCAACACCCGGTGAAAGAACCATCAGTTTAACCGCTACTGCGTTCAACGGATGTGTTGCAGATAGATCAATGACCGTTGTAATCGGGAACTCGATAGTTGCCGATTTCACATGGATCAGTGACTGTTATGCTGAAGGAGTTGAAACAAAGTTCCGGGACAAATCTTTCTCAGGATCCTCAGAGATTGACACCTTAATCTGGAGATTTAAAACCTCCGGGGGGACACTTATGAATGAATTGGGAACAGACGCTGGTAGTGGTCTTGTGACCTATAAGTTTGACTCGGATGGGGATTATATGGTGGAGTTATTGGTCAGAAATGCATTGGGATGTTCCGATAGCCTTACCTCAGAAATTCACCTCAGACCTACCATTCAACTGAGCTCGGCTGGTTATTTGGAGGCTTTTGATCTGAACAACGGGGGTTGGACCATTGAGTCCCCTGATCAGGTGGAGAGCTGGATATGGGATTCTCCGGACTTCGATGGATATGAGCAAGTCTCCGGCGACAGGGCCTGGTTTACACAGCTGCCCGAAGGGGAGAACTACCTGGAGAATTCCTGGATTCAGAGCCCCTGCTTCGATTTCCGGGGTATAAAGAAACCAATGATCACACTGGACATTATGCGAAGTTTTGTGCCAGGTAAGGATGGAGCCGTATTGCAGTACCAGGAAAGTAAAGAGGCTGGATGGAAGACGATAGGTGGAATAGCTTCAGGAATGGAGTGGTACAACAATTCAAACCTTACCAATGAACCAGGCGGTGGCCCAATTGGCTGGGGACTTGATGTATTCAACCCGGATAGTGTATGGGTTTCTGCCGTGAATGATCTGAATACACTGTCGGGTAAAGCCAATATCACCCTAAGGCTGGCCATCGGAACCGAGGAAAAACGCGGAAGCGGGAACCAGGGATTTGCCTTTGATAATGTTTCTATTTCACAACGTACAAAAATGGTGGTGCTGGAACATTTTACCAATTCTGCAGATGCTGCTTCCAGATTGGCAGATGAGGTGATCGGTACTTTTGGCAAAAGCAACCAGAGTGATGTGGTGGATATTCAATATCACATGAATTACCCGGGCTCAGATCCAATGAATGAGAACAATCCGGCTCCATCCACAAACCGTTCCTTTTATTACGAAGTACCCATGGTTCCATATTCAGTTATGGATGGAGGAACGAGCGAAGAATTCAGGTATGACTTCTCAGATCTTAACTCCATACCCACCAGGGAGAACCTGGCTCAGTTGATACTTCCGGCCCCTGCCTTCGATGTTGATCTGTATGTGGATTGGATGGAAGGATCGCTTGAATCTACCACCATCGTTACCTGCAATGTGGATCGGTATTCTGAGAATATCCAACTCTATGTAGTTGTATTTGAGACTTCAGTAACTGCATACACCGGGACCAATGGTGAGACGGAGTTCAGGAATGTGGTACTGGATATGCTTCCTACACCAGCAGGAAAACTTCTTGGTGATAACTGGACGGCAGGTAAAAATGAGATCAAGATTGATACATGGAATTATGCCACCTATGTGGAGCATGTTGAAGACCTGGCTGTAGTGGCTTTTGTCCAGGACAGAAATTCAAACCAGATCCTTCAGGCTTCCGTTGAATATAAAACTCCTCTGGTCGGAATCGGTAAGGTTCCGGTTAAGACAGAATCACTGTTCATATATCCGAATCCGGCCAAATCATATGTGAATGTGAATTTGGGACAACCATCTGAAGCTGACGGAAGATTTGAGATTGTGGATATGAATGGCCGGGTAGTACTCAATGAGAATGTCCCGGCAGGCTTCCAGATTTATCAGCTGCAGGTTGAATCCCTGAACCGCGGATTCTATATGATACAGTGGTATGAAGGAGGGATACTGAAGGGAAGAAACAAACTGGTAACAGTTGACTAAGAGTTTTCTCTTTTAAACAGGGTGAAATTCACACTCCCATACTTTCGATGCTGAAAGAATTGGGGGTGTGCTGTAAATGAGAAGTTTGCCGGATGCTCCAGGATAAAAAGGCCCTCTGTATTGAGGATATTCGTTGACATTACTGCGTCTGGTAGTTCAACCAGTCCGGGATGATCATATGGGGGATCTGCAAAGATCATATCAAAGGACTGGTAAGGCTTTTTAAGGTAACGGAACGCATCTCCCCGGATCACAGTGATCTGATCAAATTCAAGCTCCCTGCATGTATCCTGGATGAATTTGAAGTGGGGTTGGGCCATTTCAATGGCCACCACGCTGCGCACTCCCCTGGATGCAAACTCGTAAGCAATACTGCCGGTTCCTGAGAAAAGATCCAAAACATCCATTCCATCAAGATCATACTTGTGTATCAGGATGTTAAAAAGGCTCTCCTTTGCAAAATCGGTAGTGGGCCTGGCTTTGAAGTTTTTAGGAGGGCGTATCCGTTTGCCCCTGAATAGGCCGCTGATTATGCGCATTTGCTTCCTTCAGATATGATCATATAACAAAGCATCTCTACCCTGGAGAGCTTTTCCAGGTAGTAAGGTATCATTTTAACATGCCTCACATACTTTCCAAGGAGCCCGTATAACTCGTGCTCCTCGTGAATAATCCCGGAAAGGTAGATGGGAATGGATTCCCTGTCAAGCTGGAGTTGATTCAGGGTATTCAGTGTATGGTAGATAAACTCTGAAGGGTCTTTCAGAGAATAGCGGTTCAATAAGAGCACGTGATCTTCCCGGATCACCAGGATGTCCAGTGAAAAGGGTTGCACATCAGCGATCACTACCCCACGCTGGTGGTCGCTGGACTTTACCTGGTCAGATAATGAAACAAGACACTCCGACGAGTGCAACACAATTACATTTCCCGAAAAGCTATTTTTGAGCGTTTCAATCTCATCTGAAACAGAATAGACCACATTGAAGCTTCGGTTTTTAATAAACCGGTGATGTACCTGGTCTGATTCCTTCAGGGTTGCGGCTTTTTCAAGTATGGAACGGTTAAGCCTGGCATCAAAGAAAGGTTCTGGCACAATGGTAAATGCCCTGGAATCCAGAATAAGAACAGTCTCCCCCTCAAAAGAGAGCAATCCGGATTCCTGAAGAATTCGCGTACACGCTGAAGGATGCTGATCCGGGGTTACCGAAGGATCAAAGGAATATTTTTTAAGATAGACTGGACTGTAACTGGCATCTGATACAAGAACAGAAAATCCATCCAGTGCAAACCGGATGGATTGATGACCTTTCAGTCGGATATCTTGTGAAATAGTATTCGATATAATACTATCTACCTGCATCATTTAGCGGGAGGTTATTCCCAGTTACCTGTGAGTGTACCTTCTTCCATGGATCCGAATTTCACTCCTTCAAATCCGACTATTTTCATTCGCTCATCTTTGTAATTCACGATGAGCTGACGATCCATGTCAACCAGCAGATCATCATACATGGTTGATACTTCAACAACCTGTACAGTCAGATTTGAGGTTGTGAGAATTTCACTAGCCTCCATGGAAAATGCAACATCGATGGTAAATGGAACATACCTGAGTGAATCAATGGCATACGATGCACCGAAAAGGGAATCGAGTACAGGTACTTTTGTGGCTTCACGAATAATAACACCCTCCTTGAGTGCTTTTTCCCTGGCCTTTTCAAAACCCATTTGATCCAACCACTCTTCAGGGATATCACCAATCGCCTTTACAATGGCAAATGAACCAGTATCCACAAAAGAGATTAGTGTATCAAAGCTAGCGGTATACTTTTTATAAATATCTTTGTATGCCTTCTGAGCGCTCCTGATATCGATCAGCCTGCTAATGGTGGCTTGTTCTCTCACTTCAACCTCCGTATTAAAGCGGATAGGTTCCATGATACTTTCAACAATCAGAAACCCTAGTACAATGATTATTAAAACGAACAAAATCTGTATTACTTTTCTCATGGGGTATTCTTTTTACGTTTGCGCACAAATTTAGTAAAAAAAACAAATTATATATTTTTAATCGTGCATTAATTCAACAGGATGCTAAGAAATTTTATAAGTACCAAATTACTTGAAAATCTTGAGTTTCAGCCCACTTCAGGTCAAAAAAATATGATTGAGGAGCTGGGGGAGTTTATTGCTACTGCTGATTCCTCTGAAATTATGCTGATCCGGGGATATGCAGGAACAGGTAAAACCACACTTTTGAACAGCATGGTGAAAACACTTGGAGGCTTGAAGCAAAGAAGCGTATTACTTGCCCCCACAGGCAGAGCTGCCAAGGTTTTAAGTGCATATACCGGCCAATCGGCATGGACCATCCACAAGAAAATATACAGGCAAAAATCGGGGAAGGACGGACTGGGGGAGTTTGTCATGGATCGAAATCTTCATAAAAACACCTATTTTATCGTGGATGAGGCTTCAATGATCGGGGACCGCTCTCCGGATTCTTTCTTTGGATCGGGAGATCTTCTGCGTGACTTGCTCGATTATGTGGAGATGGGTTCCCAATGCAGGTTGGTTCTGGTTGGGGATACTGCTCAGCTTCCCCCGGTGGGACTCGACATCAGTCCGGCTTTAGACCGAACCCGACTGGAGGGTTTCGGATACCAGGTCAGGGAGATCGAGATGACTGATGTGGTGAGGCAGACTGAAAATTCCGGGATTCTCTACAATGCCACCTCCATCCGGAACCTGATAAGCGACGGCATTGAGGACTATCCCGATTTTAATTTTGATTCGTTTGAAGATATCACCATGTTGAGCGGAGCTGAACTGCTGGAGACCATCAGTGGAAGCTATGATCGGTTTGGTATTGGTGAAACCATTGTAGTTACACGTTCAAACAAAAGGGCTAACCGTTTTAATGCCGGTATCAGGAGCCAGATCCTCTGGCGCGAAGAGCAGGTTTCGCCGGGAGACCTCCTGATGGTTGTGAAAAATAACTACTACTGGAAGGATGAAGAGAAGCGCGTGGATTTCATCGCCAATGGTGATATTGTCAGGGTAGAAAAGGTCCTTCAGACCGAAGAGGTTCACGGCCATAGATTTGCAGATGTGAGAATTACCCTTCCCGATAATAAAGACCTGGAGATGGATGTAAAGGTATTGCTGGATGTGATTGACCTGGAAGCACCCTCCCTGAGTTATGATCAGCAGAGAACACTCTATAAATCAGTTGCCGAGGATTATCCCAATGCAGTGAGTAGAAAGCAGAAATCCGATAAAATTTCCACAGATCCTTACTACAATGCCCTGCAGGTAAAATTTGCCTATGCGGTTACGTGCCATAAATCACAGGGAGGACAATGGAAATCAGTATTCCTTGATCAGGGATTCTTCACCGAGGAGATGCTTTCCCTTGATTACCTGAGGTGGCTCTACACAGCTTTTACCAGGGCATCGGAGCACCTCTACCTGGTCAATATGGCCAAACAGTTTATTCCAAAGTAAAAATCACCGTCGTTTCCTCCCATTTGCTGAATCCCGCTTTTGCATTGCCTGCATTGAGCTCTTGGGGCCTGGTTCCCCGTTGCCTGGCTCAGCGTTAATAGCGATAAGTTAAATTAGTTGTAAAATATTGACATTCAGGTATTTTTGAATTAAATTAGAGTAATGAGAAATGCCACATTTACCCGGCAATACATTTTGTTGAACCACTTAAAAAAGATGTTATGTCAAATTCAGTTGAAAGCTTAGATGCAACCATTATTGAAGAATTAGCTGCTCAGATCAGGGGCGAAATTGTACTTCCGCATGACTCGGGTTATGATGATACCCGTAAAGTGTATAACGCTATGATTGACAAATATCCAGGTATGATTGTAAAATGCGTGGATGTTGCCGATGTAATCTACGCAGTAAATTTTGGCAGGGAAAATAATTTACTGGTGGCCGTCAGGGGAGGAGGCCACAATGGTGGAGGTTTAGGCCTTTGTGATGGTGGATTAGTCATCGATTTGTCGGGGATTAAATTTATTCACGTTGATACCGCCGCAAAAACAGTCAGGGTAGGAGGCGGAAATGTCTGGGGTGAAGTTGATCATGCCACACATCCGCTGGGTCTGGCAGTTCCTGCCGGAATCATCTCAACCACCGGCGTGGGTGGTTTAACCCTTGGAGGAGGAGTGGGCCATCTGTCAAGGAAATACGGTTTGACCATCGATAATTTACTGGAGGCAGATATGGTATTGGCCGATGGTTCATTTGTAACCGTAAGTGCCAGTCAAAACACTGATCTCTTCTGGGCCATACGCGGAGGTGGTGGGAATTTCGGAATAGTCACGTCATTTAAGTTCCAGGCCCATGAGGTAAAAACTGTCTTTGGTGGTCCCACCTTATGGCCCATTGAAAGAGTTGAAGAGGTCATGGAGTGGTATCATGGATTTATTCACAACGCTACCGAGGATTTGAATGGCTTTATTACCACAATGATCATACCCGGTGCGCCCTTTCCGGAACATCTTCACAACAAACAGTTCTGTGGGATTGTATGGTGTTATGTGGGTGACTTAGACAAAGCAGAGGAGGTATTCAAACCAATACGTGCCATGGATCCCCTGTTCGAGCACGTGGGTGAGATGCCTTATCCCTCCATTCAAACCTTATTTGATGGCATGATGCCTCCGGGCCTTCAGTGGTACTGGAGAGCTGACTTCTTTAATGAACTGGGACCGGAAGTGAGGGCTCAACATTTGGAATTTGGTTCAAAGATTCCCACACCTCTTTCTCAGATGCATATGTACCCCATCAGTGGTGCTGCTGCCCGACCGGGCAAAGAGGATACACCATGGGCCTACAGAGATGCTAAATATGCCGGAGTGATTGTGGGAGTTGATCCCGATCCTGCCAATGCAGATAAGATCACTGCATGGTGCAAAGATTACTGGGCAGGGTTACATCCATATGCAGCTGGAGGTGCCTATTCCAACTTTATGATGGACGAGGGACAGGAACGTGTGAAAGCCAGTTACAGGGAGAACTATGACAGGTTGGTTCAGATCAAGGGCACGTATGATCCGGCAAATTTCTTCAGCGTCAATCAGAATATTCAACCGGGCTCATAACAGTAATCTTACTATATTTACTTCTCATACATTCTTATGAAGTAAATGACAACAGTATCTGTAGCTAATTTGTACAAATCATATGGGGCTAAAACTGCGGTAAAGGACTTGTCCTTTTCCGTGGACCCCGGTGAGATTCTGGGACTTATCGGACCCAATGGCGCTGGTAAAAGCAGCACAATCAAAATAATTCTGGATTTTTTAAAACCTGATTCGGGGGAGGTGAAGGTTTTCGGATTTCCCATGAATGAAGCCATAAAGAATCAGATTGGTTATTTACCTGAAGAGCGTGGATTGTACAAAAAATTATCAGCCATTGACCTTATCATTTACCTTGCTACGCTGAAAGGAATGGATAAAAGGGCGGCAGAGAAAAAAGCCCTGATCTTACTTGAGCAAACTGGAATGCTCGGGAATAGAATGACGAAAAACAAGGATATGAGTAAGGGGATGGGCCAGATCATTCAGTTTATTGTGACCATCATTCATAATCCGGGGTTGGTAATTCTGGATGAACCCTTTTCTGGCCTGGATCCTCTAAACACCGAGATCATTAAGAACATGATCGGTGCGCTTCGCGACGAAGGAAAAACAATTATCCTGAGTACCCACCAGATGAATAAAGTAGAGGAGCTTTGTGACCGGGTACTCATGATCAATCAGGGTGAGTCGGTTCTTTATGGTGATCTGAATGAGGCCAGGTCTGGATTCAAGAAGAATTCGGTTCAGGTTGCAGTTGAAGGGGAATTGGGTGACCTGACGGGTGTGATTCATACGGAAGTCAGAAATGGTTTTATTGAATTGGAGTTGGAATCTCAACTACTCCCCAGCTCATTTTGGATCAGCTGCGCAACCGGGGATTAACTATTAACCGCTTTGAGGTTACAACTCCATCTTTGAACGACATATTCCTGAATTTAGCCGGCAGTAATCATGAATAAGACCTATTTGATATTCAAACATGAATTTGTAAGTACCATCAGGAGGGTGGGCTGGATTATAATGACCCTTGCAGTTCCGGTTCTGGCCTTTCTTGGAATTGGAGTTTATGCGCTGGTATCCTCATCTGCTTCACATTCGGAACAGGTTACAATGGCAATTGGCTATGTGGATGAAGTGGGAATTTTCAACGATCATTCGAACCGGTCTGAAGCCCGGCTTGTACCTTTTGGTTCAAAGGCGGAGGCCGAACAGGCACTGATAAGCAATGATATATCAGAGTATTTTATCATTCCCAGGGATTATACAACCATGGGGGCAATTCAGCGTTATACCATGGAAAAGGAGCTATTTACTCCCTGGGGTACGGTAGTTGTTATTAAAAGCTTCCTTTCAGCCAACCTGCTGAAGGAGAAAGTGCCCCCGGACATTGTAGACCTGGTTGTTGCCCCTTTGAACCTGGAAGTCCACCGGGTCACAGAGCTAGGAGACCTGGCCCTTGAACAGAGAAACATGGGTAACCTGCTCATTCCCGGTATTTTCTCTCTTTTGCTGGGCCTTGCTCTGATGTTTGGATCTACTTCACTGGTAAGTGGTCTGGGGGAAGAAAAGGAAAGCAGGCTTATCGAAGTGTTATTCTCTTCTGTTTCTATTCGACAACTTCTTATGGGAAAAGTGCTTGCACTGGGTATTGCCGGATTGTTTCAGGTGATATTATGGTTAGTTTCAGCAGCATTAATCCTTTACCTTGGTACAATGTCTTTTGGCGGTCTCCTGAGTAACATCCAATTGCCTGTCAATTTTCTGATCCTGGGAATTGTATATTTTGTACTCGGCTATCTCCTTTTTGCCGTACTCTCCATCAGTGTGGGCGCCATCAGCTCAAATGCCCGGGAGGGAGGGCAGCTCTCCATGTTCTATACCATGATGAGTTTTATTCCGCTCTGGTTTTCCTCACTATTCATTGCCTTCCCAAACAGCCCAATCTGGGTTGCACTGACCATTTTTCCGGTCACAGCCCCTGTTCAAACCATGTTAAGGCTTGGAGGGACAGAAGTTCCTGCATGGCAGATACTTACCAGTATAGGGGTGTTGGTGCTTTCGATTATTGGTGGGCTGCACCTCTCCATCAAAATATTCAGAATGAATATGTTAATGCATGGCAAAAGACCTGGATTTGCTGAAATCAGGCGTAGTTTAAAAAATGCCTGAATCTTTCTACTCCCCGAAATGCTATTATTTCTTTCCTGCCGGGCTTCAATTTTAGAAAATCCAGGGGCAGTTTTTCCAGCAACATCTAGATAACAAACATTGTTTGTACTGATTGTTGACAGGATTGAAACGTTAATTCTGCCATTCCACTAACTCAAGATTGGTCGCGTCTTGGAATCCCTTCAGCATTTTTGCCCCCAGGGACTTAAACGTGATAGTTTTTCCCATACATAGTTCACGTACTACCCTGGAAGTTATGATTTGGTTCGGTTCTCCGAAGCTGCAAATGCGAGATGTGAGGTTTATCGTGGAGCCAAAAAGTGCGTCACCATCCTGAACGGGTTCACCGGCTCCGATACCAATCCTGTCTTGAACTGGCACACTATCGTCGCGACTTGAATTGTCTTTGAGTAATTCTCGCTGGATAGCGATTGCGCAAGAGACAGCGGAATAGGCTGATACAAAACTTGTAAGGAATCCGTCTCCGGCGCGATCTACCTCACGTCCGTCATAGTCTGTGAGTGCTTTGCGAACGATATCACGATACCTGTGGACGAGGTCAAGTGCAGCAGAGTCCCCCAGAGCTTTTGTAATGTCAGTGGAACTCACCATATCGACAAACAGAATTGCCCGAAAAGCACTATTCTGCTCTGGTTGCCCATCAGCCGCTTCAGGATCGGTTACCCTCCCCAGAAACTGAGTCACAGTTGAATTGTCAACCTCAATAACCTGATTCGGAATGAGTCCATGGGCTTCTTTATGCATCTGGCGAACAGCTGACGAGGATGGAGCTTCGACGAGACAGAATGCTACCCCTCGAGACACATCGTGCCAATAGGTTAAAACTTTGCAGAAGTGGCGCGCCTGGATTTCAAGATCTTGTTGGTGAGCCTGTGCTACCTGTTCTAATGTTGCGTGACGAACGTCATGCCGATCCATATATAGTGGCATTTTCCCTCCTTTCTATCTGGTAATAGTTAAGCCAATTTTCATCACAGCCGAGTGGCTCTGATGCTTCATATACAATCTAATGTAAATAGGCGAATATCCCTATACTACAAGGCATTATAGTGGAAAACTAAAATAAAGAACATTGCTTTAGGTTATAACAATGAGCGGCATCAATTGTTTAGGCTGGAAGCAGATGAGTAAATAACTATCCCTGAACTTTGCCGGTACTTCACACACTCTGGATTACTTTCTTAGATCGGTTATCTTACTCCCCGATAATCTTCACAAGTACCCGCTTGCTGCGTTTGCCATCAAACTCACCATAGAAGATCTGTTCCCAGGGACCGAAGTCAAGCTTTCCATCAGTAACGGCCACCACGACCTCACGGCCCATAATGGTGCGCTTCAGGTGGGCATCGGCATTGTCTTCAAAGCCATTGTGTTGATATTGACTGTGGGGTTTCTCCGGGGCGAGCTTTTCCAGCCAGACCTCGAAGTCGTGGTGCAGGCCCGATTCATCGTCATTGATAAATACGGATGCTGAAATATGCATAGCATTAACAAGCACAAGACCTTCTTTGATTTCGCTTTCATGCAGGCAAGCATCCACATCGCGGGTAATGTTGATGAGTTCTCTTCTCTGCTTAATGTCGAACCACAATTCTTTTCTATAAGATTTCATGAGCCTTGAATTACTGTAGTTTTAAATCCGTTTTCATATCCAGAATGCGCTGTTCCAGCATGCTGTGAATATGTTCAAAATCGGCACGTTTCTCCAGTTTTTCAAATACGCTGAAATAGAATTTGATTTTTGGTTCGGTACCTGAGGGACGAACTGAAATCTTGCTTCCATGTTCAAGAAGGAATTGCAGGACATTTGATTTTGGGAGTTCAATCTCACTGTGCTTCCCGGTGACCATATTCAAGGTTGACTGCTCCAGGTAGTCACGAATTTCCACTACCCTGGACTCATTGATTTCTTCAGGCGGGTTGCCTCTGAAATCAGCCATCATCTGCTGAATCTCGTCAGCGCCTGATTTCCCCTTTCTAACAACATTAATCAGGGACTCCAGGTAAAAGTCGAACTTCAGGTGAATGTCCATCAGGATATCATAAACACTTTTGCCCTGACTCTTTGCCCAGGCAGCTAACTCCGCAATAATGGAGCAGGATGCAACGGCATCTTTATCCCTGACAAAATCACCAATCATAAAGCCATAGCTCTCTTCTCCACCTCCAATAAATGTCAAATGATCTTCATTCTTCCTGATAATATCAGCGATGAATTTAAACCCTGTTAGCACATCATAGTAAGGAACGCCATAATGCCTGGCCATATCTGCAATCAGTTCAGTGGTTACAATGGTTTTGACGATATATTCTTTCCCTTTGAGTTTTCCCCTTTCCGACCATTGGGAAAGAAGGTAGTAGGTGAGCAGTGAAGCGGTCTGGTTTCCGTTTAACAACACGAGTTTGCCCTGATTGTCCCGAACTGCTATGCCCACACGGTCGGCATCCGGATCGGTTGCCATCACAAGGTCGGCACCCACTTCGTCAGCCTTCTTTAGTGCCATATCAAGAGCAGCTGATTCTTCGGGATTTGGTGATACAACCGTTGGGAAATTCCCATCCACAACATCCTGCTCGGGAACATTATATATATCAGTGAAGCCCAATTGCTTGAGCGCCCTGGGAACCAACTCCACACCAGTTCCATGGATAGGGGTATAGACAATTTTTACATCCGAATTCGCTTTAATGATTTCCGGATTAAGAGATTGTTTCACAACCTCATCCAGGTATAGAGCATCCATCTCTTCGCCAAGGGTGATGATGGAATCACGGTCACCATCAAATTTTACGTCTCCAATGGATTTTATTTTCTGCACTTCCCTGATAATATTTACATCATGGGGATTAATAATCTGTCCACCGTCCTCCCAGTAGGCCTTGTAACCATTATATTCCTTAGGATTGTGAGAGGCTGTGATTACGACGCCACTCTGACAACCCAGCTGCCTGATGGCAAAGCTCAACTCCGGTGTTGGTCTGAGGCCATCGAACAGATATGCTTTGATGCCATTTGCTATGCAGATCTGGGCAGTAATTTCAGCAAATAGCGGACTGTTGTTCCTGCAGTCATGAGCCACGGCTACACTGATCTCTTTTCTGTGACTGAATTGGTCCAGCAAGTAGTTGCATAAACCCTGTGTGGCCATGCCCACTGTATAAATATTCATGCGGTTTGTGCCCACACCCATGATTCCGCGCAGACCTCCGGTACCGAATTCAAGGTCCCGGTAGAAGCTTTCAATCAATTCAGCCTCCTGATGATCGATCATATCCCGAATGGCATCTTTCGATGCATCATCAATTGGGCTGTTAAGCCATTCCAGCGCCTTTTCCTTTACGGAAGATAATAATTGATCGTTGTTCATGAAGGTTAGTGGTTATTTTATAACAGATTATTAATGCATTTCTCCAGGCTGTCTCTCCAGTAGGGGACCTCTACTCCATAGACCTCTTTAATCCTGGATTTATTCAGCACAGAATAAACAGGTCTTTTTGCAGGCATAGGGTATTCATGTGTTTCGATGGGGAGCACAAGTCCTTTGCAGTTGATCAGGCGGCATACCTCCATGGCCAGGTCATACCAGCTGCAAACTCCTTCATTGGAGAAGTTAAATATGCCGGGAACAAAATCTGATTTGTTGGATTCCACATCTGAAATTATCTGCATAATGGCCCGGGCAAGGTCCTCAGCAAACGTTGGGGTTCCTACCTGGTCATATACGATCCTGAGATCGCTGCGCTGGTCCATCCGGTTGATCATGCTTTTCACAAAGTTTTCCTATTTCTATCTGTGAATGAAGTAAATCCTTTTGCCAATGGGGATTAAACAATCTACAATCCTCCTTTTCGCAAAAAGGTTCTCCTGTAAGATAATAAAATAAAGCCTGCATTACATATCCTTCTATTACCGTAGAAATACGTTCGTCATGATATTCCAAATAACTACCTTGAAATTTTTTCTTTATTGAATCAACATTGAGTCCTTGAACCATATTTG